>Ga0180437_10003540_pt1 | contig 23152 bp, 13 predicted proteins | sample SS_ome_4_FD_132410 | JGI IMG/M metagenome (GOLD analysis project Ga0180437, IMG submission 132410) | Hypersaline lake sediment archaeal communities from the Salton Sea, California, USA - SS_3_D_1 metaG | ecosystem: Environmental > Aquatic > Non-marine Saline and Alkaline > Hypersaline >...
CCACGATGCGGTCGAAGCGCATGCCGGCCGCCATCTCCGGCTTGCTCTCCACGATGGCGCGCATCCACTCCACCACCAGCCCCCCCATCCGCCGTGTCTCCTGCGCGTTTTCGACCACCAGCCACTGCACCGGCTGCGAGTTGTGCCCCGAGGGGGCGTAGCGCGCTATGTCTATCAGCTTCTCCAGCTTATCGCGGGGCACCGGCTCGTCCCGATACGAGCGTATGGAGCGCCGAGACTTGAGCAGCAGCTCCACCTGCCCGGCGTTGGGCAGCCGCACGCGCTTCAGCGGCTCGCACTGCTCCGGCGCTATGATATCGATTCTTACCGCACCGTAGGGGCACACCGCCACGCAGTGCCCGCAGCGCAGGCAGTCCTCCTCGCCGTTAGCCACCATGTACGGCGGCGACTTCTGCCCGTCTTTCGCTATAATGCGCGGCGAGCACTCGTCAACGCACGCCCCGCAGAAGTTGCACTTGTCCTCACCAATAGTAAAAAAACTCACTATAACCTCCATCAGAGCCTGCCCAAAAACCTCTTTCAGATCCTGTATAAACGAAAACCATATCGAGTGTGAGTATCCAGCAACAGCAGCGGTGTCTGACATTGATATCATCAATCTTCCATAGACTGGATGCTTCAGTCTCATTACCAGCTGATTGCGATAGTGATTGATTATTACTATTGTTGATGCCAATGATAGGCATTCGTTGTTGCCCGTTCTCCTCCAGAAGCTCAAGGAATTCTATAATCTGTGCCGTATCCTCTTCAGTCCACATCTCAAACTCAAAGCCTATTGCAGTGTAATTTATACCCTCAATATCTGCATAAGGTTGGTAAGTCTTCCCATACATATACTCAGTCTCTATCCCTGTATCAATAACTAAACCGTGTGCCTCAGAACCCGGGAAATATTGATAAGATGATTCCGGAGGAAATACAGGATAATGCCATATATTCGCCCCGTCCACATACAGCGTGTAGTCCTTTTCCAGCGATACATCTATCTCGAATGTATACCCTAAAGCCTCATCATGCCCTTCACGGCAGCGAGTATCAATCAGTGAAAAATAGCTGCTTTCATCAAGGTTTTTAGCGTACTCATAAGCACATATCACGGCTGAAGTATACCCTCCTACATGAAGGCTTGAATCATCCTGCCGTATGTCTGATATGGTAATCCTCTCATCAGGGATACAATCCTCAATCTCGCGCAATATCTCGGACCACAGCGGGAATTCCCACTGGATTGGCTTGAGCGCCGGTGTGGGTGTCGGCGTTGGCTCCGCGCCCTGCCCTTCACCACAGGCGGTCAGCAGCAGCGGCATTAGCAATACACCTGTAATGAGTGCGGCGCGGATTCTCATGGCTCTCATCACATGTCAACCGTCAAGAGAGTTAAATTCTACCCCCTGAAGGGCAAAGAAGCAATACCTGATTGAATCGGAGGTTGAAGCAGGGCTGATCTACCTCTTCTGCCAGTCGCGGCGGTGCCTCTCACACTCGCGGATGCCCTCCAGGTTGTCCTTGAGGAACTCCCGCACACGCTCCGACTCGGCCTCGATCAGCTTGCGGTACCTGCCGAGGAACGAGCGGGCGATGACGTCTATGGTGAACACGCCCTTTATCCTCGCCGAGCGGTACTTGCGGTACACCACGACGTGCTTCTTTCTGGCGAGATCGGGGCTTTCGGCACCGGCGTCGCACTCGTACATCTCGTCGCTGAGGATCACCAGCGGGTAGATCAGCTCCACGTCCAGCTCCCCGGAGTGGGGGTTCAGCGCCGCGTCGCCCTTGTATCGAATCGCCTTTATCAGGGGCACCAGCAGTTCCTGATGCAGCCCCTCGCTCTCCGCGGTCAGCTCCACCGAGCCGCTCGTTGAGAACACCGCGCAGAACTGGCTGGACACCCGCGGCGCGGTGAGACGGTGGTCGTGCTCCTGCAGCAGGCGCAGCGACCGGGTGCGGATGCCCCTGCCGGGGTCGGCCACCGAGAACGGCCAGCCGAAGGGCACCCCGTTTATCGGCAGGTGGGTGGTCGCCGGACGCAGCGTGTTGTCGTTGTCGCGAGTGAAGAACACCAGGGGATTGGTGTTCTCCCTGCAGCTGGCCAGCACCTTGGTGTAGATGCGCGGTTCGCGGTCGTCACCGCATATCGAGCGGCGCTTGGTGGCCGATATGTCCACCTCGACCTGCTGCCCCGTGTCGCGGTCGGGGAAGCTGTAGTCCGGCGTCACCGAGTACCCGGCAGACTCGAACTCCAGCGCGACCGAGTTTTGAAACAGGTAGCCTGAGTCGCTCAGTGCCCCCAGCATCTCCGCGACCGTGGGTTTTTCCCTCTTTGCACTAGGACTCACGGGAAAATTATATCATATCGCCTAAAATAATATAAGGGGCTGGGGATACTAATCCTCCGGCGGCGACTCTGACTCGAAATCGATGCCCAGGGCGTGGAGCAGCTCGCGGCGGCGGGGCGATGCCGAGGCCAGTATGATGTCCGGCGGCACGTCGCCGTGCACCAGCGTGGCCACGCACTCCACGTGGTAGGTGTGGGGGAACATGTCCACCGGGCGCACCGACTGCAGGCGGTATCCGCCGTCGCACAGCGCCCGCAGGTCCCGGGCCAGGGTGAACGGGTCGCAGGACACGTAGACGATGCGCCGCGGGGCCAGCTTCACCAGCGAGTCGAGGGTGCGGCGGTGGCAGCCGGTGCGCGGCGGGTCGAGGATGGCGGCGTGCGGCGCCCCGTCCAGCGCCGACAGGGCGTCCTCCGCCCTGCCTTTCACCCAGTCGATGTTCGACAGGCCTTCGATGTTCACCGCGGCGTCCCTCTCGGCGGCGGCCGACTCCTCGATGGCTATGACGCGGCCAACCAGCGGCGACAGCAGCGCGGCGAAGGTGCCCACCCCGGCGAAGACGTCGACCACCGTCTCGCCTCCGCTCAACCGAAGGCTGTCGGCGACGACGCGGAACAGCCTCTCCGCCTGCGCCGTATTCACCTGGAAGAACGAGGGGGACGATATGCGGAACCGCCTCCCCAGCAGCTCCTCCTCGTAGTACGGCTGGCCGGTGGGGATATCGATATCATTCAGCTTGGGCTGGATCAGCCAGCTGCCGGTGTTGACCCCGTAGCGCAGCGCCACCTGGTGGGAGCCGGCGCATTTGCCCTGCAGCGAGGCCAGGGTCTCGTTTATCCACGGGTGCATGATGTGGCACTGGTCGATGTGAACGAAATCGCGGCTATCCTTGCGCACGAAGCCGAGGCGGCCCTCGCCGTCCTCGGTGAAGCGGGCGTGATTGCGGTAGTGCCACGGGTCGGGCGCCGGCAGGGTGGCCAGCACCGGCGGGTCGCCGAACCCGCCACGCTCCCGCATCTGGCGCTGCACCATCCCCTTTTTAAGCGACAGTTGATAGGGGTAATCGGTGTGCTGCCACTGGCAACCGCTGCACACCCCGAAATAGGGGCAGCGCGGCTCCACCCGGTGGGGCGACTCGCTGACCAGCTCGGCCACGCTTCCGGTGTAGAAGCGGCGGCGCCCGCGTTTCGCGACCACGACCGCCTCCTCGCCGGGGATGCCGCCGGCGGCGAACACCACCTCGCCATCGTGCCGGGCCAGGGCGTCGCCCTGCGGCGCGATGTCGCTGAACGTTACCTGCAATCGCTCTTCGGTGCCCATGTCATCGACCATTATAAAAGATTAGTCGCCTCCCCGATACGGGGAAGCGACTAAACTATACACTATGTTATCGATGCGTCTTACTTGAAGGCCGACAGCGAGTAGGCGCCCTGGGCGAACTGCTCGTCGGTCAGGTAATCGCCGGGGAGGTAGGTAGCGCTCTTCGCAAACTTGCCGGGGACGTACTCCTCCAGCTTGAGGGCCGCCCTCTTGGCATCGATGTGCTCCAGCGCCTCCTTGACCGCCTTCTCGTGGTCCCCCTCGAAGTAGTAGGCGGCACCGACCTTCTCATTCCACCCCTCGGTGAGCATCCTCTTGACCTCCTCGCTGCCCTCGGCGGGATGCCCCACGCCCATCCAGGTGGTGACGCCGGAGGCCACGAAGTAGGCCCCGATGGACACCGCCTTCTCGCTCATCCACTCCGGTGCGAAGCCGGCCACCGGCAGGTCGCTGATGTCCTCGCCCAGCCCGCCCTCCATGGCGCACTGTGCCAGCACCGTCAGGATCCTGGAGTTGTCCACGCAGGAGCCCATGTGCAGCACCGGCGGGATGCCGATGGTCTCGCAGATCTCCCTCAGCCCCGGTCCGGCGAAGTTCATCACCTCGGGGGTTAGCAGTCCCTGCTTGGCGCAGGCCTGTGCGTTGCAGCCGGTGGTGACCACCAGCACGTCGTTCTTGATCAGCTCTTTGACCACCCAGGTATGGGGGTCGTCGTGCGCCACGCGGGGGTTGTTGCAGCCCACCACGCCGGCGGCGCCGCGCACCCTGCCCGCCATCACCGCATCGTTGAACGGGCGGAATGACTCGCGGTGGATGCCGCCCTGCATGTAGGCGATGTACTCGTGCGAGAAGCCGGCCACGATGTGGTCGATGTAGTCCGGTATCTGCACCTTCGACTTGTCACGGTTGGGGTAGTTATCGATGGCGACCTTGATGATCTGCTTGGCGATCTCCAGCGCCTTGTCCTCGTGGAACTCTATGCGATCCGCCCCGGTGATGTGAGCCTTGGGCGAGGTGGTGATGATCTTGGTGTGATAGTTCTTGGCCACCTCCACCAGTCCCTGCATGATGCACTGGATGTCGACGATCATGGCATCGACCACGCCGGTGGCCACCGCTAGCTCCTGCTGCAGGAAGTTGCCCACCACCGCCACCCCCTGCCGCATCAGTATCTCGTTGGCGGTGCAGCAGATGCCGGAGAGGTTTATCCCCTTGGCCCCCTTGGACTTGGCGTACTCTATCATTTCCGGGTCCTGGGCGGCGATCACGATCAGCTCGGAGAGGGTTGGCTCGTGGCCGTGCACCACCACGTTGACCTCGTCATCCTTGAGGATGCCGAAATTGCTCCTGGCGGCCACCGGCCCCGGGGTGCCGAAGAGGATATCGCTGATATCGGTGGACAGCATCGAGCCGCCCCAGCCGTCGGCGATGGCGTTCCTCAGGCCGTGATCCAATATGTGCTCGGCGTCCTGGTCGTTCCCGATGTGGGTGCGGTGCAGCGTCTCCACGATCTCGCGGTCGACGCCCCTGGGGGTTACGCCCAGCTTGCGCCATATCTCCTGTCGCTTCTGCGGGGCGCGCTTGGTGAACAGCAGTTCGCCCTCCTGTCGCCCGAACTCGGAGAGGGCCTTGCGTCCCACGTCCAGGGCGATCTCCTCGGTGGAGCGCCCCTCGGTGGGCACGTCCAGCAGCTTGGCAACGACGTGGAGTTTTTTGACATCCTTAATCTTGTAGTCCGGCGCCTCCCCCTCGGCGGCGGCGATGAGGGTCAGCGCCATGCCGCGCCCGTGGTCGGAGTGGGCGGCGGCCCCGGCGGCGATCATGCGCACGAAGTTACGCGCCGTCACCGTCTCGATGGTGGCCCCGCAGACCCCGGTGGTGGTCTTGCCGGTGAGCCGGCAGGGGCCCATGAAGCAGATCTTGCAGCAGGCGCCGGAATGCCCGATGGGGCACGGCTTGGTGCTGTCCGCCCGCTCGAAGGCGTTGCTGATCCCCTCTGCCTCCATCTTGCACAGCATCTCGATGGTGGAAGGATCTACGCTCTTGCTCTTCTGTTCTTTCTTCTCTTCTGTCACTTTTTCTCCTCCGTAGGGACTGTGGTAAATTTCACAATGAGCCAAATTCCATTATAGCAGTTGTCGATTCGCCAAGTCAACCGTCGCCAGCCACTTCCGCCGACCTGCCCTGCGATGTTATAATGCGTTCACAACGGGGGAGGCACGGATATCGACAGCGAACGGCTATCGCAGCTACTTCATGCGGTGAAATCGGGGGAGGTGAGCATCGACCAGGCCCTGGTACGCCTTACCGACCTGCCATACGAGGAGGTCGGCTTCGCCAAGATCGACCACCACCGGGCGCTGCGCCGCGGCTTCCCCGAGGTGGTCTTCGGCCCGGGCAAGACGCCGCAGCAGGTGGCTACCATCGTGGAGCGGATAGCGGCGGCGGCCGACAAGGTGCTGGTGACCAAGGTGGAGCCGGAGTGCTTCGACGTGGTGCGGCAGCGTGTCGACGATGCGCAGTACCACCCCGTCGCCCGGGCGATAACCGTCGACCGGTCCAAGGGGTCGGCTAAACGGCAGGGCATCACCATCCTCACCGGGGGCACCGCCGACATCCCCATCGCCGAGGAGGCGGCTCTCACCGCGGAGTTCGTCGGCAATGAGGTGGAACGCTGCTACGATGTGGGGGTCGCCGGGGTGCACCGCCTGCTGGAGCTGCTGCCCCGATTGCGAAAGGCGAAGGTGGTGGTTGCCGTCGCCGGCATGGAGGGCGCCCTCGCCAGCGTAGTAAGCGGACTGGTGGCGGCGCCGGTGGTCGCGGTGCCCACCAGCGTGGGCTACGGCTCCAGCTTCGAGGGGCTGGCTGCGCTGCTGACCATGCTAAACGGCTGTTCCGCCGGCGTCTCCGTCGTCAATATCGATAATGGGTTCGGGGCCGGATACCTCGCCGCCCTCATCAATCGGTAATCCCTCTCCCTCACCGCCCAGCAGCTCCTCCGCCAGCCGTTGCGCCAGATCCTCATCGATGGCGCCGGCGTCGCCCATCTCCTCATCCATCATTAGCTCCCCCTCCATACCCTCCGGGAACATCCCCCCCAGTCCCCCGCCACCGATGTGCAGCGGCTCCGGCGGCAGCAGCTGAGCCATGGCCTCCTCCGAGAGCGGGCAGCGGGCCGGGATCAGCTTGCCGATGATGACGTTCTCCTTAAGCCCCAGCAGCTTGTCCGTCTTCCCCGATATCGCCGCCTCGGTCAGCACCCGGGTGGTCTCCTGGAAGGAGGCCGCCGACAGGAAGCTGTCGGTGTTGAGCGAAGACTTGGTGATGCCCAGCAGCACCGGCTGGGCGGTGGCCGGCTCGCCCCCCTCCGCCAGCACCTTGGCGTTGATATCCTCGTACGTGAAGCGGTCCACCAGTTCGCCGGGGAGCAGCTCGGTGTCCCCCGGGGCGTCGATGCGCACCTTGCGCAGCATCTGGCGGATGATGGTCTCCACATGCTTGTCGTTGATGTTCACCCCCTGCGTGCGGTAGACCTGCTGCACCTCGTCCACCAGGTACTGCTGAACCGCTTCCTTGCCCAGGATGCGCAGCAGGTCCTGGGGGTTGATCAGCCCCTCGGTCAGCTGCTGCCCCGCCCGCACCCATTCCCCCGTCTCGACGGCGATGCGGGCGGTACTGGGGACGAAATATTCCCGCTCCTCTTTCTCCTCGTATGAAACGGCTATCTGCTCCTTCTCCAGGCTCACCGTGCCCGCCACCCTGGCGACTACTATGGTTGCATCCGCATCCATCTCGCGCTTCCTGCCCCCGGGCCCGGCCAGCATGTCGCCGACATCCACCCACTGCCCCGTCTTAACCTTGGGCTTGCAGCCCGCCGGCAGCGGGTATTCATCGCGGTAAAGCTCCGCGCTGGACACCGTTATCTTGCGCTCTACCTCATCCTCCACCACCTCCACCTGCCCGTCGATCTCGGAGATTACCGCCTGAACCTTGGGCGACCGCGCCTCGAACAGCTCCTCCACGCGGGGCAGCCCGCTGATGATATCCAGCCCGGCGACCCCGCCGGTGTGGAAGGTGCGCAGGGTCAACTGCGTGCCCGGCTCCCCGATGCTCTGCGCGGCGATGATGCCCACCGCCTCACCGAGCAGCACCCGCCGCCCGTGCGCCAGGCTCCTGCTGTAGCACAGCTGGCACACGCCGTGCCTCGCCTGACAAGTGAGGGGTGACCTCACATAAGCCTTGTCCACCTTCGCTTGGGTGATCTGCTCCACCTTATCCTCATCGATCTCCTCGCCACGCTCAACGATCACCTCCCCGGTCTCGGGATGGGCGATAGCGGCAGCGGCGACCCGCCCCAGTATGCGCTCGGTGAAGGGCGCCAGGATGCGCCTCGTCGACCCCTCCTGGATCCAAATGCCGCCGGTGGTGCCGCAGTCCTCCTCCAGCACTATCAGGTCCTGGGCCACATCCACCAGTCGCCTGGTGAGGTAGCCGCTGTCCGCCGTCCTCAGCGCGGTGTCCGCCAGCCCCTTCCTCGCCCCGTGGGTGGAGATAAAATACTCCAGGGCGGTCAGGCCTTCCCTGAAGCTGGAGGTTATCGGCAGGTCGATGATGCGCCCCGAGGGGTCGGTCATCAGGCCGCGCATGCCGGCCATCTGCCGGATCTGATCGATATTGCCCTTGGCGCCGGAGGTGGCCATCTGATATATCGAGCCGTAGCGGTCCAGCGAGCCGGCGATAGCGGATGAGACCTTCTTGGTGGCCTCGGTCCACAGCTCCACCGTCCTGCTGTAGCGCTCGTCATCGGTGACCAGCCTCCGCTGGAACTGCTTGTCCACCTCCGCCACCTGCATCTCCACATCCGCGATGAGCTCCGCCTTGCCCTCGGGGGCCACTATATCGCTCATGGCGATGGTGCTGCCCGACCGGGTAACGTAGCGGAAGCCCATGCTCTTTATGTTATCCGCCACCTCTGCGGCCACCGCATTGCCGAACCGCTTGTAGCAATTGGCAATCAACGCCTTCAGTGAGCCCTTGTCCATCACCTGGTTCAGGAACCCCAGCTCCTTGGGCAGCATGTCATTGAAGATGATGCGGCCGACGGTGGTCTTCACCCGCTGACCGTCCCCCAGCCGGACCTCTATCTCCGCCTCCAGGTCGATGAGCCTGAGGGCACGGGCCAGCTTCGCTTCCTCGGTGCTGCTGAACCTCATACCCTCGCCCTTGGCCCCGGGCTTGGTTATGGTCAGATAGAAGCAGCCCAGAACTATGTCCAGGGTGGGCGCCACCACCGGCTCCCCGGAGCTGGGCAGGAGCATATTGTTTGAGGCCAGCATAACCTCCCTGGCCTCCAGTACCGCAGCCCTCGACAGGGGCACGTGAACCGCCATCTGGTCGCCGTCGAAGTCGGCATTGAAGGCGGAGCACACCAGCGGGTGCAGCTGGATGGCGCTGCCGTCGATCAGCACCGGCTCGAAGGCCTGGATGCCGAGGCGGTGAAGGGTCGGGGCCCGATTCAGCATCACCGGTCGGTCCTTGATGACTATCTTTAGCGCTTCCCATACCTCATCCCGCTCCCGCTCCACCAGACGCTTGGCGCTCTTGATGTTGTGGGCATGCCCCTGCAGGATCAGGTGATGCATAACGAACGGCTTGAACAATTCCAGGGCCATCCGCTTGGGCAGGCCGCACTGGTGCAGCTTGAGCTCAGGGCCTACCACGATGACCGAGCGGCCGCTGTAATCCACCCGCTTGCCCAGCAGGTTCTGGCGGAAGCGCCCCTGCTTGCCCCGCAGCATGTCCGACAGGGATTTCAGCTTGTGGTTGCCGGAGCTGGTGATGGCCCGCCCCCTGCGGCCGTTATCGATCAGCGAGTCCACCGCCTCCTGCAACATGCGCTTCTCGTTGCGCACGATGATCTCCGGGGCGCTCAGCTCGAGCAGGCGACGCAGCCGGTTATTGCGATTTATCACCCGCCGGTAGAGGTCGTTGAGGTCCGAGGTGGCGAACCGCCCGCCATCCAGCTGCACCATGGGGCGCAGGTCCGGGGGCAGCACCGGGAGCACCGTCAGGACCATCCATTCCGGCTTGTTGCCGCTGCGGCGCAGCGCCTCGATCACCTTGATCCTCTTGGTTGCCTTCTTCCGCCGCTGGCCGGTGCTGGAGCGGATCTCACCGTGGAGGCTTTCCCGAAGCTCCGACAGGTTGACATCGGCGAGGATGTCCAAGATCGCCTCAGCCCCCATCCCGGCGCGGAACACATCGGGGTAGCGGTCCTTCAGTTCATTATATCTGCTCTCGTTGAGCATCCTCAACGGCTGTATCTCCTCCAGTTCCTCGATCTTGGCGTTGAGCGAATCCCACAGCGATTGCCCTTCCTCGACCATATCTTCGCTGGCCACACCCTGCGACTGCAGGCCGGCGATCTCTTCCTGCGTCTTGGCTATCTCCTCATCCTTGGCCCGGTCGTCGACATGCGTGATGATATACTGGGCGAAGTACAGCACCCGCTCCAGATTGCGCGGGGAGATGTCCAGCAGCAGCCCCAGGCTGCTCGGAGTCCCCTTCACGAACCATATATGGCTCACCGGGGCGGCCAGCTCGATGTGCCCCATGCGCTCCCGTCTCACCTTGGCGCGCGCCACCTCGACGCCGCACTTGTCGCAGACGATGCCGCGATAGCGCACCTTCTTGTACTTGCCGCAGTAGCACTCGAAATCCTTGGTCGGGCCGAATATCCGCTCGCAGAAAAGGCCGTCGCGCTCCGGCTTCAAGGTACGGTAGTTGACCGTTTCCGGCTTGGTCACCTCGCCCCAGGACCAGCTCTTGATCTGCTCCGGGGAGGCCAGTGATATCCTTACCGCACTGAAATCATTAACTTCGAGCACTTTCATCTCCTCTTATCCTGGGGAGCCGCAATTTGGGCATGTCCCCTCCCAGATCCTCGACCAGTGCCACGCTCTCTTCCTCATCGTTCAACACCTCCACCGCCAGCCCCAGGCTCTGGAGCTCCTTGACCAGCACCTTGAAGGATTCGGGCACGCCCGGCTCCCAGATAGCGTCTCCCTTGATAATCGACTCGTATGTCTTGGCCCTGCCCGCCACATCGTCCGACTTGACGGTCAACAGCTCCTGTAGCACGTGGGCCGCGCCGTAGGCCTCCAGCGCCCATACCTCCATCTCGCCGAAGCGCTGCCCCCCGAACTGGGCCTTGCCTCCCAGGGGCTGCTGGGTGATGAGCGAGTAGGATCCCGTGGAACGGGCGTGAGCCTTGTCCTCCACCAGGTGGATCAGCTTCATCATGTAGGTGTAGCCGACGGTCACCGGCTGGTCGAATGCTTCACCGGTGCGGCCGTCGTAGAGGGTGGTCTTGCCCCAGGTAGGCAGGGGCAGGCCCCGCTCCCGGGCTATCCGCTTCGCCTCCGCCTCCAGGACGTCGTCACCGATCTCCCCCGCGTCTACGCCGATATCCTCCAGCCACAGCTTCAATGCAGCCCGCTTGGCCTCGCCCCGGTACCTGTCGTTGAACAACCTGCCCCCATCGTATCCCCTGCTATCCAGCCACTCCTTGGCCCGCTTCAGGTCGAAGGGGGTTTCCGCCTCGGGATCGGGATCGATAGCGCCGGCGCTCTGGGCGATCCACACCCGGGCCAGCGAGTCCTCTATAGTATCGTTATCGGCCCCATCGAACACCGGGGAAAGCACCCTGAACCCCAGGGTATTGGCCGCCCAGCCGATATGGGCCTCCAGCACCTGACCCAGATTCATCCTGGACGGGACGCCGATAGGGTTGAGGATCACCTCCACCGGGCGGCCGTCGGGCAGGTACGGCATATCCTCAGGGGGCATTATGCGGGCGATCACCCCCTTGTTTCCGTGCCTCCCCGAGACCTTGTCCCCCACCGACACCTTCCTCCACTGGGCAACCCACACCCGCACCAGATGATTCACCCCGGGGGGAAGCTCGGCATGGGATTCCCTGGTGAACACCTTGACATCGATAACCTTGCCCCACTCGCCGTGCGGCACGCGCAGCGAGGAGTCCTTCACATCCCTGGCCTTGTCCCCGAAGATGGCGCGCAGCAGCTTCTCCTCCGCGCTGAGCTCCGTCTCCCCCTTGGGGGTGATCTTGCCCACCAGGATGTCCCCCGGCTTGACCTCAGCCCCCACCCGCACTATTCCCTCTTCATCCAGATTCCTCAGGTTCTCCTCGCCGACGTTGGGTATATCCCTGGTGATCTCCTCCGAGCCCAGCTTGGTGTCCCGTGCCTCGGTCTCGTGCTTCTCCACATGGATGGAGGTATATCTGTCCTCCCTGACCAGGTTCTCGCTGATGATCACCGCATCCTCGAAATTGTAGCCCTCCCAGCCCATGAAGGCGCACATGACGTTGCGGCCCAGGGCCAGTTCCCCGCGGTCGGTGGAGGAGCTGTCGGCTATAATCTGGCCGCGGTTCACCTTCTCCCCCCTGGACACCAGCGGGTGCTGGTTTATGCATGTCCCCTGGTTCGAACGGGCGAACTTGGTCAGGGGATACCGGTGGTCCCTGCCCGCATCATCCCGCACCACGATCTCCCGTGAGGTGACCGAGGTCGCCGTCCCGTCGGTGTCAGCGATGGCCACCTGCCCGCTGTCGTAGGCCGCCTGCGCCTCCATGCCGGTGCCGATGAGGGGCGACTCGGGGCGGATCAGGGGCACCGCCTGCCGCTGCATGTTGGACCCCATCAGGGCGCGGTTGGCGTCGTCGTGCTCCAGGAAGGGTATCAGGCCGGTGGAAACGCTCACGATCTGCTTGGGAGAGACGTCCATCAGGTCCACCCTGTCCGGCGCTATCTCGAAGAACTTGTCCTCGAACCTGACCTTCACCCTGCTGTTGATGAACTGGTTCTTTTCATCCAGCGGCTCATTGGCCTGGGCTATGTAGAAATGCTCCTCATCATCGGCGGAGTAATACTTGACATCGTCGGTGACGTAGGGCACCAGCTTCACCTTCCGCGGCCCCAGTTCCGCCAGCCGCTGAAGCGTCTTGTCGGTGACCTTGGTGCCGCCCTTGACCGCGACCTGACCGGCGTCGTCGACCACATCGCCGCCTATCGTGCGGCCGAGCAGCTCCGCGGAATCGCTGTCCAGTTCCCGCACCACCTTGCGGTACGGCGTCTCGATGAGGCCGTACTCGTTGATTATGCTGTATGTGGCCAGCGACCCGATGAGGCCGATGTTGGGACCCTCCGGCGTCTCGATGGGGCAGATGCGCCCGTAGTGGGAGTAGTGGACATCCCGCACCTCGAACCCGGCCCTCTCCCGCGACAGCCCGCCGGGGCCCAGCGCCGATACGCGGCGCTTGTGGGTCAGCTCCGCCAGCGGGTTGGTCTGATCCATGAACTGGGAGAGCTGGGACGCCCCGAAGAACTCCCGTATCGCCGCCACCACCGGCCGCACGTTTATCAGCGTGCTGGGCGCCACCGCATCGGGGTCGATGATGCTCATCCGCTCCCGTATCACCCGCTCCATGCGCAGCAGGCCGATGCGGATCTGGTTCTGTATCAGTTCCCCCATGGTCCTCACCCTGCGATTGCCCAGATGGTCGATGTCGTCGGGGGTGTCGCCGCCGTTGTTCACCCTGATGATATGCCTCACGATCTCCAGCAAATCTTCCTTGGTGGCCACCTGCAGCGTCAGGGGCACGTTGAGGCTGAGCCTCTTGTTCAGCTTGTAGCGGCCGACCCGCCCCAGGCTGTAGCGGCGGGGGTTGAACAGCAGGTTGTCGATCAGGCTGCGGGCGTTCTCCGCCGAGGGGGGGTCCCCCGGCCTCAACCGCCGGTAGAACTCGATGAGCGCCCCATCGGTGTTCCTCACCAGCGGATCTTTCTCCATGGTGGCGGTAATATATCTCTGCTCCGGGTCAACCTCCTGGAACAGTGCCAGCAACTCCTCATCGCTGCCGTAGCCGACGGCGCGCAGCATGGTGGTGACCGGTATCTTGCGCTTGCCGTCCACCTTCACCGAGATAACGTCCTTGCTGCTGGTCTCGAACTCCAGCCACGCCCCGCGCTCGGGGATGAGCTTGGCGTAACACAGATAGCGGCCGCTGGCCATCTCCTGCTCCATGGTGAAATAGACGCCCGGTGAGCGGATCAGCTGGCTCACCACCACCCGCTCGGCGCCGTTGATGATGAATGTCCCCTTCTGCGTCATCAGGGGGAAGTCCCCCATGAAGATGTCCTGCTCCTTGATCTCGCCGGTATCCTTAACCAGCAGCTGAACCTTCACGTACAGCGGGGCCGAGTAGGTTATATCCTTCTCGCGGCACTCCGCCTCCGACTTCCCCTCGGGGGGGGCGGCGGCGATGTACTCCCAGAAGGCCTCATCGCTGTCGAACAGCGGCATCTCGGCCTTGTGCTTGTCGCCGAACCCGTAGCTGAGGAAGCTCAGCTCGAAACGGGTGCCGGTGAAGTCCTGGATGGGCGATACCTCATCGAAGAGGGTCCTCAGACCGCCCTTGTCGTCGGGGTTGTCCTTGTTGGGCTGCCGGTCGCAGAACCTGCGGAAGGAGGCCAGCTGTACCTGCACCAGCCGGGGCAATTCCAGCACGTGGGCTATCTTGGAGTAAGACTTCCTGGGCATGGCTTTCTTAGAAGCCAGAGCAACGGTTTTCATAATCTATACGATCCTTCCTGAAAAAAGACACAAAAGTTCCCACAGTTAGCCCAGAGGCGATACATACTTTTGAGGAAATGGTCAATCAGCTGCGGTCTCCATGCGCAAATAGATAGCATACCACAACAAGTGGGGTTTGTCAATAGCTGCGATAGAATTCATGCGTGAACCGGCTCGACTGCCCCCGGCCCTTCGGTTGCGGTGCATCGAGTCCCCGGGCGACTCGGGTGTTCCAGGGAGCGGAGAGGAGTCACGCCCGTCCATCTTGACGATACCGTCTCCCTGCCCTACAATTAGAACATATGAGCGGCACAATTCGTCGAATCCTGCACATCGACCTGGACGCCTTCTTCGTTTCGGTGGAGCGGGTGCGGCACCCCGAACTCGTCGGCAGGCCGGTGATCGGCGGCGGCGACCCCGGCGGCCGCGGCGTCGTGGCCTGCGCGTCCTACGAGGCGAGGGCCTGCGGCATCCACGCGGCGATGCCCCTCAAGCGGGCGGCAAGGCTGTGCCCCAACGCCGTCTTCCTCCGCGGCGGGTTCGCCCGCTACCGCGAGGCGTCGTCCCGCTTCATGGCGGTGCTGGCCGACTTCAGCCCGCTGCTGGAGCCTCTGGGCATCGACGAGGCATACCTCGACCTGACGGGCTTCGAGCAGATATACGGGCCGGCGTCGCAGGCGGCGATGAGCATCAGGAAGCGAATCGCGGGCGAGATCGGCATCACCGCCTCCGTCGGCATCGGCTCATCGAAACTGATAGCCAAGATCGCCTCCGACATGGACAAGCCCGACGGCCTGGTGGAGGTCGCAGCGTGCGACGAGCGCGATTTCCTCGCCCCGCTGCCGGTCGATCGCCTGCCGTGCGTGGGGCAGAAGACGGGGGAGGCGCTGCGGCGGATGGGGGTAGCCACCGTCGGCAACCTGGCCAAGCTGTCCGAGCCGATGCTCAGCGCTCGCTTCGGCGTCACCGGCGGCGTGCTGTACCGCTTCGCCCGCGGCATCGACACGCGGGAGGTGACCCCGCCGCAAGCGGCCAAGTCCATCAGCCGCGAGACGACGTTCGACCGCGACACCCTCGACATCGAGTTCCTCAAGGCCACGCTGCGCTACCTCAGCGAGCGGGTGGGGGCCGAGCTGCGGCGCAACGGCCGCCGGGCGCGCTGCGTCACCCTCAAGCTCAGGTACGCCGATTTCGAGACGATCACCCGCAGCCAAACGCTTAAGGAGTCGATAAACGGCGACCGGGCGATATTCGAGGCCGGCGCCGCGATGATGGATAAGGCGCTGTCCCAGCGTCGAAACCTGGTGCGGCTGGTGGGCATAGGTGTATCGAGCCTCAGCGGGGAGGAGCGGCAGTTGAGTCTGCTGGACCCCGCCGCGGGGCGGGAGGAGGTGCTGGACCGCGCCATCGACCGCCTGCGGCAGAAGTACGGCTTCAGCGCCATCCAGCGCGGCCGGACGATGCAGCTCAGGCATCTGTTCGTCGTCGACCACAGGGGGGATTACACCCTGTCCACGCCATCGCTGTCACGGTAGTGCGGCTACCCCCCAATCGCTTCCTTGACAGGCAGAAGCCCCAATTGATATAGTTGAATGTTAGGGAACAAACCACGGAACCGCTATGAGCAAGCGTTCGGATAAAAAGGGAGACACTATGGAACTGGTTCAGAACATGCTCGCCGGGAACGAGCAGTCCCTGGCGCGGCTGATAACCATGATCGAGAGGAACGCCCCGGAGGTGCCCCGGATCATGGCGCAGATAAACAACAACCTGGGCAGATCCCACGTGGTGGGCATCACCGGCCCGCCGGGGGGCGGCAAGAGCAGCATCGTGGACCGGCTGACGGCCAAGATGCGCGCCGAGGACAACACCGTGGGCATCATCGCCTGCGACCCCTCCAGCCCCTTCTCCGGCGGCGCGGTGCTGGGCGACCGCATCCGCATGCAGCAGCACTATCTGGACAGCCAGGTGTTCATCCGCAGCATGGCCACCAGGGACGGCCGCGGCGGGCTGTCGCCGACCACCAAGGAAGTGCTCAAGCTGATGGACGCCTTCGGCAAGGACTTTGTCCTCGTCGAGACCGTTGGCGTGGGCCAGACCGAGCTGGACATCATGGACGCCGCCGACACAGTGATAGTGATTCTGGTGCCGGAGGCGGGGGACGCGATACAGGCGATGAAGGCGGGCATCATGGAGATCGCCGACATCTTCGTGGTCAACAAGGCGGACCGGCAGGGGGCCGAGGCGGTGGCCGACGACGTCCGCCAGATGCTGCGCCTCAACCCCAAGCACGAGTGGTGGGAGGTGCCGGTGCTCACCGCGCAGGCGGTCAACGACATCGGCATGGACGAGCTGTACCAGCAGATCAAGAACCACCGCCAGGCGCTGCAGGACGCCGGCCAGATGGACCTGCGGCGCAAGGCGCAGCGCCGCGCCGAGTTCCTCTACATCGTGGAGAAGACGGTGCGGGACCGCATCATGGACCTGGTGCGCAAAGACGAGCACCTGACGGAATCGCTGGAGAAGGTGGAGCAGGGGGAGATAGACCCCTATTCCGCCACCGACGACCTGCTCGACAGCAAGAGACTGCTGCAGACCTGGCGACAGGCGCTGGAGAAGCAGACCTAGCCGCCGGTGCGCCCCCCACCAGCCGCCATCACCCGATCGTATATCAGGTATCATCATGGGCGTTGTTGAGGAGCTGGAGCGCATTTTCCACCCCCGCGGGCTGGCCATCGTCGGCGCATCCAACAAGCCGGGCAACCTGGGGGCCTTCTTCCTCGGCGGGTTCATCCATCAGGGCTTCGACAAAGACAAAATCTATGTCGTACACCCGACCGAGAAAGAGGTCGGCGGCATCACCGCCTACCCCGCGGCGCAGGACATCCCCGGCGACGTCGACCTGGCGGTGGTGTTCTCGCCGCGCAGGTCGGTGCCCCAGGTGGTAAGGGACTGCACGCTGAAGGGCATCAAGGGGGTGGTTATCTGCACCTCCGGATTCGCCGAGAACAGCGCCGACGGTGCTAAGCTGCAACGGGAGATGGTCGCCACCGCCCGCAGCGGCGGGACGCGGCTCATCGGCCCCAACTGCGTCGGCATCTACTGCCCCTCGTCGAATCTGGTGAACTTCGCCGGCATGATGCCCCGGGAGAGCGGCCCGGTGGGCATGTTCTCCCACAGCGGCTCGCTGTCGGTCATGTTCCCCGTAGCGGCGGCGGCCAAGGGCATATACTTCAGCAAGGCGGTAAGCTGCGGCAACGCCTGCGACCTCAACGAATCCGATTTCCTGGAGTACTTCGGGCGGGACCCGGATACGGGGATCGTCCTGGCCTACATGGAGGGGGTGAACGATGGGCGGCGGTTCCTGCGGCTGGCGAGGGAGGTATCGCAGCGCAAGCCCATCATCGTGTGGAAGTGCGGCGACAGCGACGTGGGGTCGCGTGCCGCGGCCTCGCACACCGGCGCGCTGGCGGGCTCGCCACAGGTGTGGGACGCCGCCTTCCGCCAGAGCGGCATGGTGCGAGCCGAGAGCGCCGACGACGTTCTGGACCTGCTGCAGGCGTTCTACTACCTGCCGCTGCCCCGCGGCAACCGCGTGGCCATCGTATCCGGCATGGGGGGCATGGGGGTGGCCATCGCCGACAACTGCGCGGAGTGCGGCCTGGAGGTGGCCGAGCTTACCGAGGTCACCAAGCGGAGGCTGGACCAGTTCGTCCCCGAGGTGGGCACCTGCCCCGATAACCCCATCGACCTGGGCATGGGCTCGACCTTCAACCGCCAGCTGTTCATCGACACCGCCGAGGCGCTGGGCAGGGACGACAACGTGGACATCGTGGTCATGACCACCGGCTCGTGGCAGCCGGACTACGTGAACCAGGTGATGGAGGCGATGAAGGGCGTGGAGAAGCCCATCGTCTTCGTCACCACCCAGGGTTTGCGGATAATGATGGAGGAGCCGCGGCCGGTGAAGGGGGTGGCCATCTACGACGACGGCCGCCGCGCGGTGCGGGCTGTCGCCAGTATGGTGCGCTACCGCCGCTACCGCTCGGAGGGGTAGGTGTCGATTTGGCGCAGGTACTGCTGGTCAACCCCAACCGGATGCGGCCGCCGGTGGCCCCCATCGCGCTGGACTACCTCGCCTCCGCCCTCGCCGACAGCGGTTTCGAGGCCGACATCCTCGACCTGTGCTTCGCCGACGACTGGGCCTCCGAAATCGAGCGCTGCCTCACCGCTAACGACGTCGCCGTCGTAGCCTTCAGCATCCGCAACACCGACGACACCAGCCTGGCCACCAGGGACTTCTTCATCCCCGTGTTCAAGCGGATGCTCGACTGCCTGAAAACGCACACCGGCGCCCCGATAGTGCTGGGCGGGTCGGGTTTCTCCATCATGCCGCAGTCGATTCTGGGCTACTGCGACATCGGCCTCGGCATCTGGGGCGAGGGCGAGCACGCCCTGCCGCTGCTGGTCGAGAGGATAGCGGCGAACCAGGTCTATGACGACGTCCCCGGCCTCATATATCGATCGCAAGACGGGTTCCATCGCAACCCGCCGGCGTACGTCGATCTGGAATCGATTCCGGCGCCGCGGCGAACGCTGGTCGACAACCGCCGCTACTTCGCCGAGGGGGGCATGGGCGGCATCGAGACCAAGCGCGGCTGCCCCAAGCGCTGCGTGTACTGCGCCGACCCGCTGGGCAAGGGGGACCGCACGCGGCTGCGCGCCCCGGCGAGCGTGGCCGGCGAGATCGAGGCGCTGCTGGACATGGGGATAGACCACCTGCACCTGTGCGACAGCGAGTTCAACCTCCCCCCCGACCATGCCGAGGCGGTATGCCGCGAAATCGTCAGGCGAGGCCTCGGCTCGCGGGTGCGCTGGTACGCCTACTGCAGCCCCGCCCCGTTCACCGTCGAGCTGGCCGACCTGTTCAAGCAGGCGGGGTGCGCCGGCATCAACTTCGGCGTGGACAGCGCCGACGAGGGCATGCTGCGCAGCCTGGGGCGCGACTTCACCCCCGCGGACGTGGAGCGCACCGCGCAGATATGCCGCGACAAAGGCATCGTCTTCATGTACGACCTGCTCATCGGCGCGCCGGGTGAGACCCGCGCCTCGCTGCGCCATACGATCGACTCCATGAAGCGGCTGTCCCCCCACCGCGTCGGCGCCAACCTGGGGGTGCGCCTGTGGCCCGGGACCGCGCTGGCGGAGTCGCTAGGCCGCCAAGGACGGCTCGACCGCAACCCCGGCATCCACGGCACACCTGACGACAAGCTATTCGAACCCGTGTTCTTCATATCGCCGGAACTGGGGGAGGACCCCGTCGGCTACCTCTCCGATGTCATCGGGGGCGACCGCCGTTTCCTGTTCATGGCGGGCGCTGCCGCCGGGCAGAACTACAACTACAACGACAACACCCTGCTCAGCGACGCCATCGGGAAAGGACATCGCGGGGCCTTCTGGGACATATTGAGGCGTATCGACGAGGGCGACGGCCAGCCTCTTTGACAATGCCCCGCTCCTCGAGTAGAATTGCTTCCGTGTGACGCCATGAAGAGATACGACGTGATAATAGTAGGAGGCGGCCCGGCGGGCATCTTCGCCGCGCTGGAGCTGTGCCAGAACTCCGGCCTCAGCGTCCTGCTCCTTGAGGAGGGGAAGGACCTGGACGACCGCAACTGCCCGGTGGTCACCGACGGCGGGCGCTGCATCCAGTGCAGCCCCTGCGACCTGGTCAGCGGATGGGGCGGCGCCGGCGCCTACAGCGACGGCAAGCTGACCCTGTCCCCCGAGATAGGCGGCAGGCTCATGGAGTACCTCGGGCTGGAGCGCACCAGGGAGCTGGTCAGCTACGTCGATGATATCTACGTCCGGTTCGGCGGCAGCAACAGCGTGTACGGCGGCGGGGAGAAGGTTGACGAGCTGCAGCACCGCGCCAGCCTGGCCGACCTGCGCCTGATCCCGATGACCGTGCGCCACCTGGGCACCGACCGTTCTCGCATCGTAATTCAGGCAATGCGGGATTTCCTCTCCGGTAAGGCCGACATCAGGGTAGGCACCGCCGCCCGCAGGATACTCACCGATAAGGGGGCGGTCAGCGGGGTCGAGACCGGCGACGGGCAGCGGTTCGACTGCCACTACCTGATCCTCGCCCCCGGCCGCGAGGGCGCCGACTGGCTGGCCCACGAAGCGGAGCGTCTCAGCCTCACCCTGCAGATAAACCCGGTCGACGTCGGCGTGCGGGTGGAGCTGCCCGCGGTGGTCCTCAGCGAGCTTACCGACGCCCTCTACGAGTGCAAGCTGGAGTACTACTCCAAATCGTTCGACGACCGGGTGCGGACGTTCTGCGTCTGCCCCTCGGGCGAGGTCACCATGGAGTCCACCGGCGGCAGCGACCCGGTGACCACAGTGAACGGCCACAGCTACGCTGAGAGCAAGAGCGACAACACCAACTTCGCCCTGCTGGTGAGCACCACCTTCACCGAGCCCTTCCGCGACCCCATCGCCTACGGCCGCTACCTGGCGCGCCTGGCCAACATCCTCAGCGGCGGCGTGATACTGCAGCGCCTCGGCGACCTGATGGAGGGCCGCCGCTCAACGCCGCAGCGAATCGCCAGGGGCAATGTCGTGCCGACGCTAAAGTGCGCCACCCCCGGCGACCTGAGCTTCGCCCTGCCCTACCGCCACCTCACGAGCATCATCGAGATGCTGGAGGCCATGGACCGTCTGGCCCCGGGCGTGGCTTCACGGCACACCCTACTCTACGGCATCGAGGTCAAGTTCTACTCCTCCCGCCTGGCCCTCACCGCCAGCTTGGAGAGCGAGGTCATCAACATGTTCGCCGCCGGCGACGGTGCCGGCGTCAGCCGCGGCCTGGTGCAGGCATCCGCCTCCGGCGTGGTCGCTGCCCGCGAGATAATCGCCCGCTCAACCTCCAGCTAGCCTGAGGTCTTCATTTAGCACTATGCACCATCCTCTGCACGGCATTATTAGTTATTAATAGTCTGTTACTTAAGTATGTATAACGATAACCATAATAAGGCGGTGCCGATGTGTTTTGAGAAGCGGGTCGAGATAGAAATCGGCCGTCGGGCGGTGCGACGGGGGTGACTTAGCGGGCGTGCCGGGGTGCATAGGCATGAGGGGTGTATTGATAAAGGGACAGAGAGGGAATTAACGCTTTACAGAAGCTGGATAGTCGGATACCTTCCAGCGTACGAAATTCATGAAAGGCACCAGTTCCCTTTTCTCGTCTGGGGTAAGACTAGTAAAGAGTGCGTCAGGGGTGGGCGGTGGTTTTTCCTTAAATGAAGCTATCAAATCCATCGGGATTCGATCTAGACATTTCCAAAGCTCGACATAGTTTACTTTGTACCTGATAGCCCACTTGCGCATATCGCCGTCTTTGGGCTTCCTCTTTCCTTGTTCCACTTGGTACACAAAGCTTGAGCTTACACCAAGCTTTTCAGCCATTTCATCGACACTATTCTTTTTATGTAGATTAAGCCTAGCTTTCTTGAGAAAATCACCAAGCTTGGTATAATCGCGGCGTTTATTAGGCAGCATAGCGGGGAGATAATACACCACTTGGTGTAGCTTGTCAAGTTTTAACTTGACAAATTCCTCCATTTGGTGTAAAATCGCTAACTTAACAAGAAAATAGCCGTTTTTCAAAAAGAGGATGAAAATCTGTGCATAAAACCTGCATAAGTGTATTGACTTCTGCAGTAGATTTTGGTTAAGTGAAATCCTTGGTGGGGCAAAGAGAAGATGGCAAAGAAGCCTGACGAAAAGATTTTTCGTGATCCTATTCATGGATATATAAAAGTCAACGATGTTGAGAAATGTATTATCGACTCGTCCCCCTTTCAGCGATTAAGGCATATAAGGCAATTGGCATTGACTGGCTTTATATGGCATGGGGCTGAGCATACGCGGTTTGGGCATTCAATCGGGGTGATGGAGGTAGCAACTAGGATATTTGATACGCTTAAGTTAAAGCACAAAAAGGAGTTAGCTAAGCAATTTGATTGGAAGGAAAAAGACTTCGATATCAACCGTCGGAAGGTAAGATTGGCAGCCTTACTCCATGATATTGGACACGGCCCATTTTCTCACTCATCAGAGGAATTATTCCCGCAAGGTTTAGATCATGAAGAGTATAGCCCCAAAATAATAAGAGGAACAGAAATAGGCAAGATTATTGATGCTGCTTCTAGTCGAACACATGTTTCATCAGAAGATGTGATTCAACTGCTAAGCAAGAGGCCGTTAATACCAGATGCTTTCCTTAAGGGAATTATTGCTGGGGATGTAGACGCTGATAGGATAGATTACCTGAATAGAGATTCACTGTATACCGGTGTCCAGTACGGTAGATTTGATGCAGATCGATTAATTGAGACTGTATGTTTAACTTATAAACCGGATGGAAGTATCAATATTGGTATAGAAGAAAGAGGAATGCACGCAGCAGAAGGGTTATTTTTGGCGCGATATTTCATGTTCGTTCAAGTGTATTTCCATAGATTGCGCCGGATTTATGATTTTCACCTACTGCAATTGATAAAGGAAATGTTGGAGAAAAAATGCGGGAACGGAACCTTCCCTGTAGATGTGGATGAATATCTTGATATAGATGATACTTCAATATTTTGCTTCGCTAAAGAAGAATATAAGAATAATAAATCAGAAAATGCTCAAAGGATTCTCCAGCGAAAACATTTCAGATGTATATATGAAACACGTGAACAATGTGACGCGGATGAGGCAAATTACTTCAACGATTGCTTTAGTAGACTTGAAAAGAAGTTCTCAGATGA
>Ga0180437_10003542_pt1 | contig 23145 bp, 48 predicted proteins | sample SS_ome_4_FD_132410 | JGI IMG/M metagenome (GOLD analysis project Ga0180437, IMG submission 132410) | Hypersaline lake sediment archaeal communities from the Salton Sea, California, USA - SS_3_D_1 metaG | ecosystem: Environmental > Aquatic > Non-marine Saline and Alkaline > Hypersaline >...
CTACCTTGACCGCACAAAACATAAAAAAAGAAACACAAAATAAAAAATAGCAAACTTCAAAATATAAAAACTTTATGATTAATTATTATTTTTAAAACTACATAAAATCCTAGATTACGGTTAGAATGGTCTTAATTGTCTACCTAATGACTACCGCTAGGCTATGCTGTTAGCATAAAGAGGAGCCGAAAGGCTCTTTTTTATAAGTAAAAATATTATATAAATTTCATAGAATTTTAATAAAAACGCAATTCGAAAGGAAAATGACATTGGAAAATAATAAAATTGAAATACAAATAAAATCTAATATTCATGATAAACTAATAAAAACGACACAAATGATAGTTTTATACAAAAATGGAGAAGATAATGAATCAAAAGCAACGGTTTTAACTCAGTGTGATTTAGATGCCTTGAGGAATTTTATATCATTAATGATGTGCAGTGGCGTGGACGTAAAGAATCACACAGATATTCCGTTTGACATTAGAAGAGACTTTAACGAAGATATGATAGAATGCATGGAAGATTATTTAAACCAACTTAAAGATTTAAAAAAAATGTATAATGAACTTAATAAAACTGTAAAAAACTAAAGGAGTGTAATGAAAATGTCAGCATATTATTGTTTTCCTGCAATATTTAGTAAAGATCAAGATGATAATTTAAACCTTAGATTTGTTGATATAGATGAAGCCTATACATTTGCTTCAAACAACGACTATGACGAACTAGCATATAATGCAAGAGATGTATTACAGCTATCTTTAGAAGGTAGGATAGAAGATGGAGAGAAAATTCCAGAACCAACAAAAATCGATAAAATAAAAGTAGTAGAAAATGAGACTATCATATTAGTAACGACAGTAGTTAAAGGAGATAGAGATGATTTATGATGAAATTAAAAAAGATATAAAAGAGAAACTAAACTATGATATTCAAATAATAGATAGAAACGGTAGCTTCAATTTCAAGTGTAACCAATGTGGCAACTGTTGTAAAGGCAAAATACCTTTCACATTCTATGATATATATAAGCTTGCTATTCATTTTAAAATAAGTATAAAAGACTTTTTGATAAAGTATTCTGGAGAAATAGATATTAGTGAATCTGTTCCACTTATTTACATAAAAAAAAATGAGAATGGGTACTGCATCTTTGCAGACGATAAGAAATGTATGATACATGATAATAAACCTACAACATGCTTATTATATCCTCTTGGAAGAGTTGCTACTAAAGGCAAAACAGAATATATATTGGTAGATGTTGATTGTCTAAAAGATATGAAGACTGATGAAAAGGTTGATGTTATTGAGATAGATATAAAACTAAAACAAAGCAATATTGGAAACTTAATGCTTCTAGATCACAACAAGAAAACAAAGGAAATTGTAGATTTTGAAAGTATAAAGGAAAAAAGAAAAGTTCACGAATATATATCTATGATGTTTAGAGTGTTAACTGAATTAGATCTTAGCAAAAAATACACTGAAACTTTAGAAGAAAACTTAAAAAGGCATCTTCATAATGTAAGAGTATTTGCTGTCACTAATCCAGAATGTATGTGTGAAGACTTCAATCTGTCTGACGAAGAACATATTGAGATGTTAGAAAGAATAATGGAAAAAATAGAATTAGATCGTATTCCAAAGGAAATTGAAGGCATGTACAGGAACACAAAAGATTTATTGACAAAATATAAAAAACAAAAAGAAATGAAAGATGAATTTAAGGAAATAATAAAACATTTAGGATTAAAGAAAAAGAAGTAGAAATTTGTCAAAAACTAATAATGTATGTTATAATATGTATATTCCTAACAATCTAAAGTTTTAATATGTAGAAAAAGTGAACTGAATATGTTAATATAATAATGAGATTTTTCATATATTGTTTGGGGGAGTTAAACTCTCTCTTAATTTTTTTTAACTGGGATGATTAAATGAAAGAAAAACAAAGAGGATCTATAGAAAAAGGTAAAGTAAGTTATAAGCTAACTATAACACTTGGAAACGACGTAAACGGCAAAAGAATTCGCAAATATAGAAATGTAAGAGCGAAAAATATGGATGAAGCCAGAAAAGCATTGAAAGAATTTTGGGATGAACACAATGATGTATATTTGCAAATCCAAAAAAAAGCAGATAAAATAAGAAGGATAAAGACACTATTTGGTAAATTTTGCAAACTATGCGAATACAGGAATTGTAGTAACTGCAAAGCTAAAAAGTTTTATAATTATATATATTTGAAAGATATTTAGGTGAGATATGTACACAGTAGGCTTTTATACAACTAAAAAACATAAGAAATTATTTAAACAATATGATCTAACTCAAGAATATTTTGATGAGTTATTTAAAGTACTGAAGATAGAAGATAATAGAACAAATAGAGTTGACATAGAATTAGCACATTATAAAACTAAAGTAGACTACATATCTAGTTTACTTAAAAAAGTATCAGAAAGCATGGTTAAAATGAGAAAATACTATGTATATCTAAAATTTGAAAAGATATAAATACTCCTTAAAGGAGTTTTTTTATATACGACAATTCGACAAATAAATATGTAATATCCTATATATAGACAAATCATCAATCTTATGTTAATCTAAATAAAAAATCATTTGAAAGGATGTTCGCAATGGAACACACACTTGATGGCAAAGATAACTATATCAGATATGCAAAAATCATAAGCACTCTTAATAAGTGCAATCAAATCCTAAATAAGAATAGCAATGAAAAGATGTTTAAATCAGCTATAATGGAGCTATTAACAATTCTGGAAATCGAAAAAAAATACAATGAAGAAGAATATGATTGTGCAATTAACAAAATCTATGCTTTAAAAGGAGAGACTTAATATGGTGATTTTAGGGATTATTTTAATCGTAATCGGGATAATAACCAACTTAGATAAAATAAATAATATATTTGTAAAAAAAGATTTACTGGAAAGAAATATGAAGGATAGATATGATGATGGGCATTTTGAGTGTGATAAAAAAATAAAGCTAATTAAATTTATTATTAATATAGTACTTGGAATATATCTTATTGCCCTAATAGTTATTAATCCAGAGTTCATGTACTATTCCTACTTTTTTGTATTGATATATTTTGACTTTTCTAGTTATCATTGTTACACTAAATTAAAATTTGATGCAGATGATATTTTTATAAGAATTTTTGCTGTAATGTTGACATATAGTTTTCTATTGAATTTATTGTATGAACTTATAGATAAAGGTGTTAAATTATGAGATTAGAAGAATGGCAACAACTATCAATGGAATTAAGATTAAATCATTTATCTGAATCAGACTTAGAACGTATGTGCAAAAAGAATGAAGTTGAAATCGAACAAGCAAAGCAGCAACTAGATATAGTGAAAGCAGAAGTGGAAATACGTACATATTATAATAAAACACTAAGAAAATTTCTTGAAACTCTATATGGCATAAGAAAGGAATTAGATAGATGATATTGTCGCATATTGGAAAAATTGAAGAATTTATCAATTTCAGCTTATACAAACTTGTATATGAGTGGCATAGTAGGCTTATCGAAATAGAATCGTTTTTGATTGAAGAAGGACATTATAAAAATAATAAGTTTGAATTTAATGATTTTGCGGTATGGATAGAAAACAAAAATAACTCAAATTTTATATTTATTGATTCGCAACATATATTTAGATATTGTACTAAAGTTACAAAAGATTTAAATAATATATTTGTTTATAAATTTTATACATCTATAAATGAAGATAAGTTAATGAAGGAAGAGTTAATTGAAAACTTAAAAGAAACTAAGATTAAAGAAATGAATTATGAGCAAATATTACATGAACTGATACTACAGGATTATAGACAATATAGCGATAATCTAAATAATAATGAATGTGTAAATAGACCAGATATAGATGCAATTTTAAATAATAAATCCAGTTCTTTATTTGCATATTTCCCATCAGTTGACTATAATGCCTATCTAAGTGGTATAGACTTAACAACTATACATGATATTGATTTGTGGGGATATTCAATAGACCATGTAATTGATAAAGTAAAGAATATATTTAACGAAAAAGTAAAGAAGGTCTTACAAACAGATTCTACAGTTGACAAGGAAAAGTAGATAAGCTATACTATGTGAGTAATAAAGGTAGCTCAAGTAACCTAAATGTGAATATGTTAATGAAAATTCAAATGATGTTAAATAGGTAGCTGAAGAGCTATCTATTTTAATAAGGAGACTTATATGGCTAAATATAAATCATTGATGGAATACTGGGAAGAAGAATTATACATGTTGCAACCACATCAACTATATGCCTATTTATCTGCAAACGAACTACATAAACTAAACATAGAATTCAAAAAAGATATCGTAAATGTTTATATATATGATCTATTATTACAAGATGTAGACACTTTATTAAAACTTATGGAAGACTTAGAAACGTTTGATATGTATGACATAAGACTGCTTAGACTATACAAGCAAGGTTATATAAACTACAAAGATGAATTTGGTGCAACATATATTATTTTGTCTTCTAAAGTACTTGGTTTTGTAAATGTAGGCAAAGAATTTTTAAAAAACTTTATTAATATAAAAAATGAAAACGAGTAAACATATGAAAATAATTATAGCAGGAAGTCGCGAATTTAATAATTATAGATTACTAAAATCAAGTGTAGATTATTATCTCAAAAATGTGCAAGAACCAATAATTGTATCTGGTACAGCAAAAGGCGCAGATAGACTAGGTGAAAGATATGCCAAAGAAAATGGATATGAAATTTTAAGATACCCTGCAAAATGGAAACTATATGATCTAGCTGCTGGATATATAAGAAATGAAGAAATGGCTAAAATTGCAGATGCTTGTATATTATTTTGGGATGGTAAGTCTAAGGGTACAAAACATATGAAGGAAATTTCCGAAAAATATAATTTAAGATTAAGGATTGTAGAATTTTAGAATATAGTGTATAATCAATAAAACGATAAAGATACACACAGTTTTATCATCTTAATTCTACATTGTATTAAAAGTAGCCGAAAGGCTATTTTTATTTTGACAAATAGTGATATAAGATGTAAAATTAGTTATGCATCCCTTATCCGTAATCAAAATTATGAACCGCAGCCTATTTGGTTGCTTTTTTTTCGAAAGGAGATATTATGTCATATTTTAGTCATAAAGGAATAATAATAGCGATAGTGGAGAATTACTTAGGAATCAAACAATCTTATATTGGTGTAACTAAAGCCATGAATAATATATATAATAGAGATAAATTAAAATTAGGATCTGAGAAGATAGATCCATTTATATTTAAAGGGTTTGAAGCTAATGATAAACTCAAACAAAAAACAAAAAAAGGCAATAGATTATATTGGTTAGAGTTCAAATGTAAAGGCATGAATGATATTGAAATAATTGGTAGAGCAAAGCATATAATAAATTCATTGATTGAAACACAACAAGAAGAAATACATCCATTTGATATGACTCTTGGAAATAGACTGATAAGAGGTATGGAACAAGCATTAGAACTTGTTAAAAGAGAGAAAGGAATTAAAAATGACTAATACTGTAGAAAAGAAAAAATGTGGATTTTGTGGATTTAAATTTACTGAGAATAAGTACAAAATAGTGATACCAATGGCTACTAATGTACCAATATGCGACGTTTGTCTTGAAAAAGAAGATAAAATAAATATTGAATATGATAAAGATCTTCAAGTACAAATAAGATGTAATGAGTTGCATAAACCTTACAATGAGAATTGTATATGTAGGCATTGCCTAAAAGCATTGCTAATGAAAATGTATGAAGAAGAATTAAAAGATAGTGAAAAAATATGTGAAATGCTGGATAATCTTGATATAACTGTACCAAAATGCAATGATGCCAAATGGATAGAAGCAAAAGCATATTCAAAATATATGGATTTATTAAAAAAATTCAATAGTGAATTCGATGAAACAGATAGAAATGGATCACTTAACTATATATTACATACAATTCAAGAAAATGAAATAATAATTGAAGACCTGAAAAAAACAATTCAGCTAACTCTTGAAAATAAAGCAGAAGAAAAGTCTAGACACTTAATAATTAAATTTGCAGAAAGATTAAAATCAAGATATGACCTATACTATGGGAGAGTGTGGTAATGACATTAGGCAAGTATTTTACAATGCATCATTTGGATATAATAAAAGGTGCTTTATTTGAGAAAGTAGCTGACAAAGAACCATCTAAGGAAATGAATGAAATATTTGAAATAATAGAAAGACAAAAAACTATATTATATAATGAATTTGAAACTGCTTTAAAGCTATCTAAAAAAGTACACAATGGAGATATAGAAGACCTAAGATCCATATCTAAAAGAATGAGTACTAATGATGGTAAAGTAGTTGCATTACTATATAATATATTAGATGAAATGAGTGAAAGCGCACTTAGGAGACAAGGTTTCAGCGAAAGTATAATACAAACATTACAAGCATTTAATTCAATGAAAAAAGCTAAAAAGGAGATTAATAATGAACTATAGAGCTGAATTAGAAAATAAATTAGAATCACTTGACCAAAACTCAAACATTGATGTTTATGCAAGTGGTCTAGTGAAGTTATTGGATGTAATTGAAAATCTTGCAACAGAGTTAAAAGTTAAAGAAAAAGTACAATGGGAAGGATATGATATAGAAGAATTAAAGAAACATGAAAAAGGAACTAGGGTATCAGCAAAAGTATCAGTGTTAGTGGATATATTAGAAACTATAGAACATTTTGAATGTGCCAAAATGGTAGAAGAAATAAAAAATAGGCGTGAATTAGAAGAATCACCAGATGACATGTCAATAGACGATATATTGAAAGATGTTTAAAATCACTTGTTGTGAATGTGGATCAGAGAGTGCATTCTTACAGACTTACGCAGGTAAGTTGATATTTTTATTGGAGTCTCAAGTAAATATTGTAGTTACAGATAGAGGGACAGCTTGCATATATTGTAAACACTGTGGTACACTACAAGAGTGCGAGGAGGATCATTGTGAATAAAAAGAAACGCAGAAAATTAAAAAGAGATTATAATAATGATAAGTTCGCATTAGCTCTAATAGATGCAGGTTATATATTAGATATATACAGACACGAAGATGGGTATGATTTTACCATAACTGGAAATAAAGTATATGGGTTTTATCGAGTTTATAATGATGGAAGTACAAAATTATCCATAGACCATAAAGATTTATTTGATAAAGCTTCTAGGTGTCCAATTAAAATAAGAGCGCCAAAGACAGATAAGGAAACAGCATTTGTTCTTGAAAAAATGAGATTTTGTGCCACAGATGAAGGATACAAAATATCGGAGGAGTGGAATGACATTGCAACAGAATATTGATAGAGATTACCTAATCTTAGTGTGTAACTTAACTCATGGAATAAAATGCAAGAATCTAGGAGCAAGTCGTGAAGGAAAATTTATTTGTCTAAAAGATACATATGTAAGTAAAACGTTATTAAAAAAATATGGAGAAGATGGAGCGAATTGTGATGGATATGAAAGCCATTGTAAGGGAATTAATACGTCTAAGGACATCGAATGATTACAGCCAAGCACTTATGGCTAAACAATTGAATTTACCCTTAGATTATTTAAAGTCAATAGAGACAAATAAGAGAAATCCAAGATTAGGAATTCTAATAGACTGGCTTGACTACTTAGGTTACGAAATAGAGATAAAAAAAAAGGGGAATTAAATCCCCATATTATTAGTTTTGTATATAATTGATCCAATCATCTGTAAAGCCAGTAGAATTATCAAGCGTATGAATTCTTGGCATTATCTGAATGTATGAGAATGGATATTTGCCAACCTCTGGAGCATCACCTAAAAAGTAAATGTCTGTCAAACTGTAACACTCTCTAAAAGAATGTGAATCTACTTTTGTAACTGTAGCTGGAATTGTAATAGCAACTAAGTTCTCACACGCCTTAAATGCTTCTTGAACAATGTGTTCCAACCCAATAGGTAATTTAATATCAGTTAAACTTGTACAATGTGCAAAAGCAAAGTAATAAATTGTTTTAGCTTGAGTTGCTGATAGATCAACTGTTTTTAAATTAGTGCAATTTTGAAATGATTGTGCGCCTATCTGAATTACACTACTTGGCATTACTACAGTTTCCAATGTTTGACAATCCTTAAAAGCTGAATGTGCTATATGTTCAACACCATCTGGTACGACTAGATCTTTAATATTACCTTCATATCCTTTTAACACATTGTCTTCAATAATTAGTTCAATCTTATCTTCAATAACCTCTTCTACAACTTTCTCTATAACTTCTTCTTCTACTACTACTGGAGCATATGTTATTAACCTTGTTGCTTGAGTAGACTTATTATATTTATTTGTTGCTTTTACATTTATTGTGTTTGAACCTTCTACTAGATCTACTATTCCAACAAAAGTATTATCACTATTTACATTTACTTGACTATTATTAATTTCAACTGTTGATGTACCAAACTGATCTGTTACTGAGCCATATACTTTAATAGAAGCTTTTTCTGTAGAATCTGGTAAATAATTAAGATCAATTGTTGGAGCAGGTATATTCCATACTACTGTACGATTAACTGATGCTATCTTGTCATAAGCATTCTTGGCAACAATATTGATGGCATTTTGTTCTTGAGATAAAGATATAGTATATGTAAAACTACCATCACTAGAAACTAATACGCTATTCCCATTGATATTAATAGTCGGCTTTAAATCTATATCATCTTTTACAATGCCATTTATTGTCACACTATTTGTATCAACTGCACTAGGCATTTCTACTGTAAGAGTCGGAGTATTAACTTTATAAGTTACAATTTTTTCTACAATTTTATTTTTACCATTTGGCAATGTAGCAATAAAACGATACATATATTCGCCTTCACCTTGGTTTAAGTACACTTTTAAACTAAACTTGCCTTCAACAACTTCCATATCATAATCATTAAGCACCAATGTTGCACCCTTTGTTAGAGTTGCTTTCAACTGTACTACATTCGTATTAACTACTTCTGGTGCAATGACCTCAAGTTCAACTTCTTGACTTGCTGTAGCGTAAGATCTCTTTAATATTCTATATAGTAATGTTGCTACTTGCCCTCTAGTTACTGGTTCTAAAGGTTTAAATGTCTTGTCTGGAAATCCTGTCAATAGTTCATTCTCTATAGCAATTGCTACTTCAGTTCTTAAGTTAGGACTAATATGCTTATAGTCTTTAAAGGTATCTTCTAGTATTGTTTCATTTATAAGCTCATCTATCTTCATAGTTCTTACTAAGGCAACAGCCACATCTTCTCTTGTAGCATTAGATTCTGGATCAAAGAATGGTTGACCTACTGGTGGGAAGTAGCCTGTAAGGTATAGCTTAGAAGCTTCAATATATAAGTAAGACCATCGATCTATTTCTACATCAGAAAATGTACTATTGTCTTGCAATAAAGGTAAGTTGAAAGTCAAGGCTACAAGTTTTGCAAATTGTTCTCTCGTTAGAGTACCTTCTGGCTTGAATGTTCCATCTGGATAGCCATTAATTATACCACTTTTATTCATACTCTTAATAGCTTCTTTTGCCCAGTGACCTTCGATATCTTTAAAATCAGAATTTGCAAATGTTTGGGATGACATCAAAATGCAAAATATAACCAATAATACTATTTTCTTCATAAAAACATCTCCTTATAATTTAACTACTACAATTGTAACATTTTTATAATTAGGATTATATAGGACTTTAGACCTATTTAGTACAAAAAATAAGCTAAATATTAAGTTGAAAAATAAGCCAAAATATTGTACAATATATTATATCTAAAGGAGTGATTATATGAAAATTGTAAAATTCTCTCAGGCAAGGGAAAAGTTTAAGGACTACTGTGTAGAAGCAATAGAAACAGATGCCGAATTATGTATCACTACAATTCATGGAAATGTAATATTAATGAGCGTACAAAAATACAGTGATTTAGTTGAAAAGCTTAACTTGAAAAATGAGAAAGAAGAATTTGAACATTATATGGGCATAAACTTAACTGATCTAAAATACATTGACATCAAGAACAAGATTAAAGAAATATCAAAAAATAAAGACAATTTAGTTAAAGCATTAAAGGAAAGAAGAATTATAAAAAATAAAGATAAGATAGAATACATATTGACGGAAGGGGAGAGATTTGAACTCTCGCGCCAGCATTAAGCCAGCCTAGCTGTTTAGCAAACAGCCCTCTTAACCACTTGAGTACCCCTCCAAAGGCGGTAATCGGATTCGAACCGATATCATCTAGCTTATGAGACTAGCAAAGGCAACCATTCCTTTCCATACCGCAACAGCCATACTAGGACTTGAACCTAGAACGCATGATTCAAAATCATGTGTGTTTACCAAATTACACTATACGGCTAACTTGATACAGATAAGAGTACCACAACTTAGATATAGTGTCAAATACAATTGAAACTAAATAATACAAATGGTAAAATAAAACAAAAAAGGAGATACAAATGTATAGAAATGAAATTGTGATAAATATGTTTAATATAATAAGTAAATACAAGAATACAACTAAATACACAGATGCCTTAGACGAGTTTACAACTATATATAAAATTCCAAGTCTAGAAAGATGTACTCAAGGTAAGGATTTCGAGAAATTGACGTTGCATGAAAGAGGATATGTGATTATCATACAAGAGTTATTTAATAATATAGTGGACGAAGACGAGATGTCATTTATTAATACATTCGACAGATATTGCAAACAATATTATTACAAACAAAAGAAAATATTTGAAAAGATAGAATCAACCATACTTAAAGGCTATATTAATATGTTGTTGGCTGAGTTTGAAAAAAATGAAGAAAAATGATATAATACATAGGTCAAGTTGATTCATGTTGATTCGTAATTGATAATTGATAAGTCCTCCAAAGTGGGGACTTTATCTATAATGGAGGATAATATTGAAAACAGCTAAAGAAGAGAAGGATTACATTAAAAATAAAATAAAAGATATCTTCAATAAACAAGATAGATTCTATATGATAGATATAATTGTGCTAAAGATGGTGATATGCTTCACGATGCATTCATATAAAGATTTATTTGAATTAGAGTTAGATAAATACTTCTTTCATGATGATGTAGTAAAAACGTGGAATGAACTAGAAGAACACTCTAAAAGTATTAATTTCTATTGGTGTAATGGAGGACAATTTGAATATACAAAAGATTTCTTTTGCTTATATTATAACAATTTAAACATAAAAGATTTAACTAAAATAAAGAAACACTACGAACAAACAGTAGCACAAACTTTCAATGAGATAAATTATTAGGAGGAAAAATGAAGATAATTTTAAAAGAAATTGAAGATTTTTATAAGAAGATCGAAGTAGATATGGGAGCTAAAAAAATCATTAATAAATTCCTAAAACTCTCTGGACAAATTAAACTACTAAATGAAGATCAAAGAAAATGTCTCTATGATAAGATTTCGGAATTTACTATTGCACAAAAAAATCAATTCATCGAACAAGAATTCTTCTTGCATCTACTTGATGGATTTGAAGACCTTATTGATGGAAACAATCAAATTATGGATAAAAAAAAAGCAATTATGCAGTTAAAATAAAGTTCATCAGAAATTGCTTGAGAGAATTTGATGAAGCACAAATATCTGAATTATTTTTAAAAGCAACAGAACTTGAAATTGGAGGAATTACACAACCTTTAGGTGAAGGATTTGTTCCGTTCCAAGATGTTGCAAGACCAGTGGTAACAACTCTGTATGGAGTTAATTTAAATACACCTTTATGTAATACAATAGAAAGCAGTGATGAATAATGATTTACTTTACTTCAGACCTACATTTAGGACACACCAATATAATAGAATCGTGTAGAAGACCATTTGCGACTACTGAAGAAATGGATCAAACTATTATAAAAAACTGGAATAGTACGATACAAGAAGATGATGAGATTTATGTATTAGGTGATTTCTTTTGGACTAGGAAAGATTTTATTAAATATAAAGATAAGTTAAAAGGTAGAAAATATCTAATTAAAGGAAATCATGATTCTAATTATTTAAATAAAGAAGCTGAAGAGTATTTTGAATGGGTAAAGGACTATTATGTACTTAAATATAACAAAGTAAAGCATATTTTATTTCACTATCCAATATTGAACTGGGATGGTATGTGGAGAGGATCTAAACATCTGCATGGTCATACTCATAATAAAGAAGTGGACTATATTGTAGACAATGCACACAATGTTGGTGTTGATATTAATGGATTTAGACCAATCTGTATAAATGAAATAGAGGAATAACGTTGTAAAGATAAGTTTGAAATGATACAATAAAGTTAGGAGTATAGTTCAGTTGGAAGAACGGCAGTCTCCAAAACTGCGTGTCGTGGGTTCGAGTCCTACTGCTCCTGTTTAAATGCCAAGTAATATAATATCACCTCCTTTCGGGATCGATAATATTTGTTGTGTTTGACATCGGACTGCTTGGCATTTATAATTTATCAGTGGAGGGAAATATGGAATATAAGATGAGAGTAGCTGAATACATAACTAAACTAGATGAATATAATGGATCTTTATTTTTATATAAATTTTTGATACCAAAAGTTAAAAGTGCAATTAAAGCTGATGTAAAGATAAAATTAAACTTCGATGGAACGAAGGGAGATCTAAGATCTTTTATTAGAACATCTATAGGTGAGATGTATAGATATTATGATTCGACTGATATCTTAGATACACTTAAATTTGAAGGAAAAGAAATGGATTTTAGACATATTATACATAAGTATATAGAAGAAGAATTTAATAATGACAAATATTTGGATGGTTTCTTTTTGGACTAAACCTTTGTCTTCTTAAATTTATAGCCTAATCCTATAAGGTGAGCTTTATATTTTATTCTTTCAAAATCAGTTATTTCTATATTTGTGTTAGCATTTATGTCTTCAATAGCTTTATACATGTATCGATTAACGAATGTTCTATTTTGCGAATCTACAATCCCACATTTTTCCTGAAAATCTAAAATCGAAAGCTCTCTTTTCCCAAATTTCATATATTGGTACAATAACTCATATAAACGGATTGATGAAACATATTTCAAATCAAAACATCTAGAAATAGGCAAATGAAAGAATGGTGGTTTTAACAATATTGGATTTAACCTAATTGAGCAATGTCCTTTGTCATAATCCAATTTGTCATATAAATTAATTTTTTCTCCGTTGACTATAACTTTTCTTTTACCCATTGTAAGAAACAATGCTTTGATAACGCTATAGAATGATGCTGAATTAAGTGATGCTTTTAAATCAAATAGATAGTTGTAAACATAAAAATCCTGTTGATGAAGACTTTTAAGCATTAACTTATATTCAGTCATAGTGATCTTATCGAATTGAGCTTCATTAAACAATATAGACTTCTTAACGGTAGTCCTAGAAGTAAAGGTCTTTCGCAATGAAAATATTTCTTCTTTAGTTTTAAGCATGTTGCATTCTCCTTTTACATATATCTTAACCTACTACACCAATTCATGCAACACTTTAAAAGAAATAAGGCTCATAAAGAGCCTTAAAACTAATTAAATACGATAGCAGTTAATGCAATTAAAATAACAAATACTATGCAAAACACTATTCCTATCATTTTATGATTTTGTCTTACAAATTTAGACTCAGACTTATCCCCTTTTGTAATGAATTTACTACTTAAATAAATAGCAGCAGCAAACACTAAGTACAGAGCAATTTGATAAAGTTGCATTTTCATCCCTCCTATATCTCTTCAAAGGCTACTTTGGCAGCATCTATAGCTCTACTTTGATCATAAGCTGCTAAAATAGCAGTGGTTCCACCAGAAGCGGTTATAATAAGAGCAACAATAGCACCAACTCCCAAAGTGGCTGGAGCAGAAGCAATTCCTACAACTATACTTGTTGTTGCAACACCACATCCAGCAGCTACTACAGCAATCTTATCATGTGCAGTATTTATATTGTCCATATACCTTCTAAATGGAGCGCTTAATTGATCACCATACTTTGTTTTAACTCTACTACCTTTTTTAGCTACATATTTAAGCCTTTTGCCTTTACCAGATTTTTTAGTATACATTTTCCATTGATATACGATTTGCTGATAGTCGAACTTTAAGCCTGAATGCCACTTGTAGTTAGCCTTCCTTCTAATCCTACTAGGTTCTTCATAAGTACAGCTAGAATACATGTTTGAGTACATATTAGAATACATATTAGCATATTCCATAGCTCTTAAGTTTTCGCTTGCAAGTTCCTCACCATTTTGTTTTACAGTAATTTCTCTTGTAATTTTGTCAAGTGTAGAAACAAAAATATTAGTTCCGTCATTAACATTAGTTGTAACCATATCATCTGTCTCTATTTTTTCAACAGAAAGTGTCTCACCATCAAATGTCATAGTCTTAGTTGTTCTCTTCTCGAAAGTAGATGCGATTGCCCCTAAACTGAAAGATACAAAAATACAAACACACAGCATTATTCCAATAATTTTTTTCATATAATTCTCCTTTCTATATTTTTTAACATACTATATGTGACATATTATAATATCAACTTTGGATAAGTGACAATTATATCTAATCTAGCATGTGTCATAGACATACAGCATTTATATATAATAGGTAATATTTCCTTGTATTAAAGAAAATTATATTTATAGACTGATATAGAAAATAATGGTATAATAAAATAAACCAATTTAATACAGCTATACACTTAAAATCCTCATATTTGGGGATTTTTCCATTTTGTGAGTTTTCCATTTTGTGATATAATTGTACTAAAAGGATGAAGTAGATGGTAAAAGAACAATTGATTGAAGCAATTAAAATATTACAAAATAAAGGTGTTAAATTTATAGCATTTTGTCAGTTCGATGGTGGAATGAGATATTTGTCTAAAGAAGATATGATAGCTCTTTTAGATTATGAAGATTTAAGTGACAAATATTTAAGTGAACGAAATATTAACAAGGATGATATGAATGACTATCTCGACTATAAGAATTATGAACAGCCATGTCAATCACTAACTAAGAAGGGTGTACCTTGTAAAAATGGAGTACTACCTAAACGTGCTGTAACTATAGAAAAGTTCATCGAACTTCGAAATTCAAATGAGCTTTGCTGTCATACACATAGAGTTGTAACAAAAGAATAATAATTGACAAAAATAAATTAAATTGATAAAATGAGATCCTAGAAAAGAATGTTTTTTTATGAGCTTTTTTTCTTCTGTTTATCATAAACCGCCTTAATTGGCGGTTTTGTTAATTCTACTTTAAATGATAACACCTTGCCCATTTATACCAACTGCCCCAACGCTTCTTAGCATAAATATTCCAAGGCTGACGGAACGTGTAATCATTTATATCCCATCTGTTTATTAAGTTTTTATAAGTACAGCCATTAGGGATCTTATATTGACACTTACGGACTGCCCTTTGTGCTAATCTTTTTGCCCATTTTCTATCTTTACCATATTTTTCTTTGCAAAATGGACGTTTCCTATATGATCTAGACATCTCTATCACCTCCTTACAAGGATCGAGAGAGAATCATTCCACCCATTAAATCAACTCCTTTCTTTATTGCTATCTTTATTATATAATATAATCAGTAAAGAAGGAAGGTGTAAGAATTGATACACTCAGATCAAGACCTATTAAATACAGATGCAGATATAATAGTACAATATTATACTCCTTATGTGGCTAATGATGGACTATCTGAAGAAATCAAAAATAGATATCCTATAGTAGAACAAAGAATAATGGAAACATTAAAAAAAATTGATATAGAAGTAATATCTGGACATGTACAAATGATAAAAGTAAAGCCAACTAAATATGTAGCAGTAATATATGGAGATTTTTGCAATAATAGATATATAAACTATAATGCACTAGCAATAGGATTGTTAAAGATTCAGACAAAAATTTGTGTAACCGACTTATCCATTACTATATCATGCTATTTGAATGATGAATATGATGAGATAGTGAAACTAATGATAATTGGTGCATTTGCTGAATTGAATAATGAGATCTATATATGCCGATAAGGAGAATTAGAAATGACTGAAAAATACTCTAAGAAAAAAACTTCAGTTTGGAAATTAGAAACAACAATAGATATATTGCACAACATTTATATTCATATGAAACAAAATGAGATAAATAGAGAAACACTACGAGAAATTAATATAAGACTATTAGATGTATCAATAATTGCACTTGAAGGTAAAGCAAATGACAGAAACAAAGATGTATCATTGTCTCACTTAAGAAAACAAGTTCATAATATTGTAAAATTACTAGATATATAAATTAAGCACCTATGGCTCAACTGGATAGAGCATATGACTACGAATCATGTGACTGTGGGTTCGAATCCCTCTAGGTGCATTATTAATTTCGATAAAGTCAAAAAAAAGGAGATCAAAATGAATAATAGAATAAAATACATGGTACAAGAAGCAAAAAAAAATAAAACATTAATGGAAGTATCTATTGAGCTTAGAGCAGATATAGCAAATAAAAATACTACCCTAACTCAAGTCTTAAAACCAACAGAATTCGAAGCGTTCTATGAAGAATATATGGACTATAATAAATTAGATTTCGGAAAATATATGTTAGACTCTAGTGAGATATTATACGTTGAAATTACAAATTACTTAAAAGAAATAGTTGAAGTAGAAGGTTTTTGTAAAGGAGAATAAATGGACTTTTATAAAAATATTGGTGGAAATATAAAACGCTTACTCCAAGAAAGCAAAATGAAGCAAATAGAATTAGCTAAAAAAATAGGTGTATCAAAACAAGTGATGAGTAAGATTACAAGAGGTAAAAAGGCAATTGTAGTAGATGAGTTGCAACTTATAGCAAATGAACTAAACGTAACTGTAGATGAGTTGCTACGAGGAGATGCTTATATTGATCAAGATGAATTGATGTTGAAAAATCTATTAGAGAAAATAAAAAATAAAGATACAAGAAAAACATTGCTACTTGTAAATAAAATAATAGATACATTGATAGATATGGAATCAATGCTTGAGGAGGAATATAAAGATAGGTAAATTAGATGATGTTAGCGTTGGACAAGTACTCAGTTTTGGAAGAATCTAGATTAAAAAGCTATACAATAATTACATAATATGGTACAATAGTAATGTTTTTGAGATATATAAACATAGATCTGTTTTCATAAAGAGCAAACCTTGGTTCATTCACCCCCAAAAGTGCTTGATATATAGGGTTTGTTTCTTTATAATATAAATATGAAAATAATATCAACTAAAAAACTAAGCTCGTTAGTCATTGAAAAACGAAAGCAGTTAAATCTAACTCAAGAAGACCTTAGTATAAGCACAGAGATAGAGATCAACTTAATACATTTGATAGAAAAAGGAAAATATATCCCTAATATCAATCAGATGGAAAGGTTGATTGCAGTCTTAGAGATAGAATTTACTTCGATAATAATGGATTACGATGAAGATAAAATAATTATATGTATATAGGGGAAATATATGGATTTAAAGACATATTCTCATGTAGTATTTATATTTTTAATTTGTGCTTGCGTAGTATTGTACATAAGATATAGATTCCTAAAAAAAGAATTTAATGAAAGCATGTTAAAACTAGACATAATGTTAAACGAATGGAAATCAAAAAAATATAAGGAGCAAATATGTTAAAACTATTAAAGATAAAAGGAACATGGAGAGATGTAGCTGATGCAGCTAATACCACTATAGATAAGGATGCAGGAATTAAGGAACCGCCCAGTAGCTGGAAAAAGAGAATGCTATTGGCTGAACACTCGCCTATACGCCAGATTTGGATAAAGTGCAAATGGTACAACTTAAAATCATGGGTTTCCGTCCATTTTGTTAGACATAAATTTGGCATAGAACACTGGGTTCGTACTCAGAGAACAGATAGGACTAATATAAATAGAGATGAACTTCCTCAAGGTAACTTTGTAGAACATGAATTCGAGGCTAATGTACAATCAATTATAAATATATCAAGAAAACGCTTATGTATGCAAGCTTCTACAGACACTAGAAAAGCATGGGAAGAAGTAGTCGATTCTCTCAAAGAAGAACAGCCAGAACTCCATAGCATATGTGTACCAGATTGCATATATAGAGGATGGTGTTATGAATACAAGTCATGTGGATATCACCAATCAGCGCAATACAAAAATAGATTAGAAAAATATAGAGCCTAGCAATAGGTTTTTTTTATTGCAAAACACTTTAGCGAATTAACGTGCTAAAGCAAAACAATAAAAAATATAAATTTCTATATTAGTCTAATAACTCCTAACACTATTCCAATGACACTTAATCCAGCAAATAAGGCAGTTAAAAATGTGAATATATGAGATTCACCTCTAGCTATCTTATGTATCACAAATGCTGCTACTCCAAACATTAATCCCATAGTAATTGTTAATATATCCATAAAATCACTCCTTTCTTATTGACAATAATTCCTATATTTGATATTATATGTCGTGTTGTAATTATTTTACATCAATACCATATATTTATCAAGAAAATTATATCAGAATTAAGGGGAGATTTAAATGCATAGAACTAAGAAAAGTGTTATTTCATTAATTGTAGTTATCTGCTTTATATGTTGTAGTTTTGGATCATTTGCTAACACAACAACGGAAACACCAAAAACTGAGACTACAGCAGAAACACCAAAGACTGAGATACTTATGGATAATAATTACTTAAGAATTGCAAAATGTGAAAATGTAATATCTACTCTATACAAGTCTACTAATACTCTAGAAATCAAACAAGGTAATAATATTATAAGTACAATAGATTTAAACAAAGCTGAAGATCAAATCAAAAAAGACAAACCACAATTCGATACAGCAAGACTTCTAGTTAAACAAAACACTTTTTCCAATTATGAATATGAGAAGCACACAGGGAACATTTGGTACATCAGAAAACCTAAATCATCTAAATACACAAACTGGATCGAAAAGAAGAGAAAAGAAACTAGTAGAAATAGAAGAAATCTTGATGAATATGCAAGTCATGTCGAAGAGATAAATAAGAAAGAATTACTTATAATAGGAATGTATGGCGCAGGTGGATTAGCGACTTGTCTTACTATAATAGTTGCATGCTCTGGTGCTGGTGCGCCTTCAGCAATAGCATCTGGTTTAGCAGCAGCAGGTTTGTTTGGATCAGCTCTAACACTGAGCTTAGAACTTGACAAACATGATAACCGTTGTGCTATACTGTGGAGTAGAATATAATCTTGTTCCTTGATTATTGTTAAAATAAGTCAGAGAAATTGAAAAGTCACTTTCATAGTGGCTTATTTTTTTATATAATAGTGTAATAAGGAGTGATTAATATGGAAAATACAATAGTTAAAATAGAACGCAATATTAAAAGAAACCCCATAATAGAGGTTTCTCTCAATCGCTGGATTAATTCTAAATAGTTGTCTACGCATTAGTCAACAAATTTTTCACTTTTGTACTGCATTACTAACCAAACCTTACATTTGAAATATCTAAATAAGTAGGATCAGATCTGAAATCTATTATATTATAAATAGTAAAAAATTGCAAGTATATAACAAAAATTGGATATAAAAGTTTTGACAAAAAGATATTATTATAATACAATTGCACTATAGAAACTATACAACTTTTTTAGAAGATCTAGGGCGATCTTTAAGCTCCTTATTAGAGGAGCTTTTCCTATATAGAGAAGGGAAGAGGAAATGGAAAAATTAAACAAATTTGAAGGATTTAAAAGTGAAGATGAAATTATGAAATTTCAGCAAAATAGCAAAGAGTTTTATCGGAAATTAAACTTTATGAAGTCAAAAAATATTCCTGCAAGTGAATGTAACGCCAAGAGATGTGTTAAATGCGGATGTTGCTGTTGGGAATCTCCATGTGATTTAACTGAAGAAGATATGGTAAACATCAGTAAGCACTTAGGATATATGAGTGTAGCAGATTTCTTCAAGGATAAGCTGAATATACAACAACATGACGAAAATATATTTGTAATAATTCCAATACGCAAACAAGAGAAAGCAGGGATATTGAAGCCGTTTTTGCAGTGTTTCACATTTGATAATCCTTGTATATTTTTAGATATGCTAAAAAGGTGTAGAATACATAGCATCAAGCCAAAGTGTGGAAAAGATCATTATTGTTACGAAGATAACCACGCAGGTGTGTTTTACACAGAAGAAAAGATAGTTGAAATATTAAATAGACACAATATTACGTTGGAGGAATAGCGATAGAAGATGATACAAGAAGAGCATAATATAAACGAAGAAGAAATAGAGGAAATTGATTACAGAAAAGAATGTTTATTTGATAAAGAATATGAAGAAGACTATATTGGAGAATTTATTGTGTCACTGGCAAATAAAATTACAGCCACTCGAAAAAAAAAGAAATTGACACAAAGACAACTTGCAAATAAAGCTAATTCGAAACAGTCTACAATATGTAGGATAGAAAGAAGATTAAGTGATCCAACAATACATACAATATTAAAGATCTTTAAAGCTCTTGAAATAGAACTTGTCATAAGAGATTATGATAAGAACTTAAGCTTTTTAAGTGATATTGTGCAGAAACTAGCAGAATCAAAAGAAGTAAGTAAAGCTGAATATAAAAAGATAGATGAATTAGAAAATATTGCTACTATAAGAGAAAAAGTAATAATAAAGATGATTAAGCAGTGGTAGTATCCTTTATAGTACAGGTCTTACACCTACCTTTGCATCTGCTATGACGATCTATATGATAGTAAGGACATGAATAGTCAGGTTGCGAAAATTCTTTATAAAGCTCCATCATCTTTTTTATATTAAATCTATATTTTTTTGATTTGCGTTCAAATCTCTCATAGTCACGATTATCTTGCTTAGTCCATTTTGGCATAAATCAATTATATCAGATAGAACTAGATAAAACTAGGTAGAACTAGGTAAATACTAAGTAGAATGGGGTGAAAAATAGGATGTTAGTGTATAAATTTGAGAAGATTAATAATGGTAGTTGGTACATACAAGCTGGGAATTGTGAAAAAGCAACCAGAGAAGACCTTCTAATGGAAATAATCTTTGAACTTAATTTAGAATATGAAGAAGTAATGGGTGATACCGAAGAGTCGAGTAAGGCTCTAGAGATAATCGATAATATATTTAGCGCAGAAATGAATGAAACTCTTATATATTTTAATCGAGGTAGGATTTTGAAGATAACCAAAATAGACATATCTCAAGAAGAATGGGATAGATTGGAGTGTTAACTATGAATGAAATGCTGTCAGACTATTTAGAACTTAATATGCAATATATACAATTCTTTGTAGATTATTGAATGTTTTTTGCAATATTAGTAATTATTTATTTTGCTATACTTTGTATGTTTATGAAAAGATGAAAGGAATGATGGAAATGGAAGACAAAGCTAGACTTGTAGAGATTTCTATAAGAGAGAGAGATAAGAGATTGAAAAAAAATTATCTTATATGTATGACTGTTGTTGGTGTTATAACTACAGTATCAATCGGACAAGCATATCAATCAAAAAATCCATGGTTCTTACTATTACTAGGTCTTGCTGTAATATTTGTTGTATATTTCTTAAAAGAACAAAAAAAGATTATGGATCTACATTCCGACTATCTAAAAGTTATTTATAGAAAGGAAACAAAATGAAGTATGGTGTATTGGACTTTATAAGAAAATGGAGCATAGCAATTTCGTTTACATCTCTTGTAATATCAATTATTGGATTTAGTGTTGTCAAAACAAACGTAAGTGTAGGATTGACCATGTTAGGCATTAGCATTGGATTTATATCTTGTAATTTATGTGCTATGGTTTTACATATTATGTTTAAGAATAAATAAACTGAAAAGGGGATATTTATGAAAAAGATATTTATTATATTTATTTGTCTATGATTAATAAGTTGTGGTAATGATCAAGCTATGAAGGTAAATAAGAACATCACAAAAGAAGCAGATGCTTTTAATGTTGTTAGAAAAGTTACTGTTATTAATTGTATTTCAAATGATGTACTATTTCAGATGACAGGACGTATGTCTATTAAAGCTGATATTGTAGACAAACAGCTAGAGGTAATTGTAGAACACAAAGAAGGTAAATATAGAAAACATGTTATAGGTCTACCACATGAGGGTGTGACTTATGTAATAGAAGATCTTGGAGGAGCTAAAGTAAGTAAATACAACTATGAATTAAACTTCAATCCAAAAATGTGGTTGCCACCTAAAGTTAAGATTCTCGACTAGGTTTTAATTTATTAATTATTTCAATAGCATATCAAACACTAAAGCCACCAGATAAACCAGTGGCTAATAAAATAAGAAATAAAAAAATGTAAATACATGATATAATAAAATAATAATAAAGTCAATAAGGAGTGCTGACTGTATAAAATTAAAAGAATTCATAATAGCTAATATGTCAGATGTAACAATTGATTTTAAATTTGCAGATATAAGAAAAGGAGTATAAGTGGAAATTTACAGCGAAGTAAAAAAGATTAGAGTAGATCAGTTGTGTAAGAAATGCAGTAAAGGTTACATGATAATAAAGTGTTTTGATAAAGGATGTGTACATCGTTGTGATAGATGTAGTCATGAAGCAAAGTTAGATAGTATCTATCCTAAATATGAAATAGATTATGGAGAACCTAGCAATGACTTTGCTCCACCAATAAGAGATAGTTTAGAAGAAATAAGAGAGAGATTTAAAATAGGATGGTGATAAAATGAATGTGTAGAAATAGATTAGTCTTCAATCTCTATACTCATGTCCAAGCAATATATGAACTTTAGTAATGTACCTAGTTTTGGTGTTGATTCCCATGTTATAAGGTCAATGTACTCTTTCTCAGTCATA
>Ga0180437_10003543_pt1 | contig 23145 bp, 16 predicted proteins | sample SS_ome_4_FD_132410 | JGI IMG/M metagenome (GOLD analysis project Ga0180437, IMG submission 132410) | Hypersaline lake sediment archaeal communities from the Salton Sea, California, USA - SS_3_D_1 metaG | ecosystem: Environmental > Aquatic > Non-marine Saline and Alkaline > Hypersaline >...
CGCCCTGGCGATCTCGAGGAAGGGAACAAGCTGGACTGCTGCGAGACCCACTCCCAAGGCCACCATTGCACCCAGGCCCAGTGCCACAGCAAATACCTGGCTGAGGCCTCTCGTCCGGCGCCAGAGGATTCCCAAGCGGCAGGCGGCATAGAAAGCGGTGACCAAGACCACGTAATACGCCATCTCCGCATGGCCTGCCAGAAACTGAATCCCCAGGGCCAGGGCCCCGGCCAGGATACAGGGAATGAAGAGATGATGTGCTCCGCTGTCCTCCCGGCTCTTGATGGCCAGTTCCGTCATGGCCAGGATCAGGGGCAGCCAGGTTACGGCCGCGATGACCATGGGGAAGTCCACGCTCACTATCATGAATAGACTCAGCGCGTACGTCACGCCGGCAATGGTCGCGCCCAGCCTACCGGCTCCTATCGTGCGGACGAAGAAGTGCATGAGGAGTCCGGCGAGAAAGAGGTGCACTATGGTGAACCAGCCATATGCCTGGGGGATGGGAAGTACATAGAAGGGCAGAGTGAGTGGATAGAGGGCCGAATGTTGGCCGGCTGCCAAGAATGGCGCCCCAGCGAAAAGGTAGGGATTCCACAATGGTATCTGTCCGTCATGCAGCGACTGCAGGATGAACGTCTTCCAGGCGAAGTTCTCGAGCAGCAGGTCGTTCAGTAGTTCGTTGTGGGGCACGCCGACTCCCATCTGGTCGGCGAAAGACTGCCACGGTGGGAAGTTGTAGAGGTTGTCGAAGGGTACAAGTGTCTTGTGGCCAAGAGTGACAGGCCAGAACAGAAGCAGTGGGAGTGCGAGGAAAACCAGGACCGTGAGGATGTCCCAGAGGCGCTCTTTGCGTATCAACTACCAACCCCGCCGGCTAAATGACCGTTGCCGCCTCGGTACCGCCATCTCATCTGCCACACACGCCACACCGCCTCCAGGAAAATGCGCCAACTCATCTTGGAGAGCCCAGTGAACGGTCCTCAAAGTAGATGGGTACCTCTCCCAGACGGAGACCCTTGGCCTGGCAGGCGCATGCGACCTCTATCTGAAAGGCGTAGCCCTCGGAGCGGATCCGATCTAGGTCTAGTGCAAGGAGAGCCTCCCTGCGGAAGCAGCGAAAACCTCCGGTGGCGTCGTGTATCTTCAGTCCCGTGATGAGACGGGCATAGGCGTTTCCTCCCCAGCTGATGAGGCGCCGCAATGGACTCCATTGCTCATCGACTCCACCATCGGCGATATAGCGAGAGCCGATGACGACGTCACATTCCCCTAGTCTCTCCAGGAACACTGGGATGTAGGAAGGGGAGTGCGAGAAATCGGCGTCCATCTGGACTATGTGGTCGACCCCGGACTCGAGAGAGTGCCTGAAGCCGGTCACGTATGCAGTGCCGAGACCCATCTTGTCCTCCCGATGAATCACGTGCACGCGATCGGTATACTGCTTGGCCAGATCGTCGGCTATCTTCCCGGTGCCATCGGGGGAGCTGTCGTCAATGATCAGGATTTCGAGACCTTCTACACCTAGGGTCATCAATTCGGCGACTATCTGAACCAGATTGTCTGCCTCATTATAGGTGGGCATAACGACCATAGTTCTCATGGTTGGCAGATCTCACCTGCGCTGAGTTTGGCCCATTATACTATCTCGGTCTACCCACCGCAACAGGTCCTCGGTGGGAGCGCTGGTGCGGCCAAGTCAGGCTCCGTTGGAGACCGCGTCGATGGACAGAGCGGCTGCGCAGGACGCCGGGGCGGCGGCGGCTTCAGATCCACCCGGAGGCGTCTAGACTCACGGAACCCCTCCATCGGTGTGAGACCGTGGCAAAGAGTGCTTCCGGAGGCAATTGGCATCGGGTTGCGCAATGCTGGTAGATGTTGTATAATAAACGTTGATGACGCGAATTGCGCGGAGTTGGCCTCCCACCAATTCTAGGTCGCCCAAGGCGGCAAGAACAGGAGGTTTACCATGTTTCGGGAAAGGATCGCACAACAATACTCAAGACTAGGCAGAAACCAGAAGAGGATCGCCGACTTTCTGACGCAGGAGTACCGCGAGGCTGCGTTCATGAATGGATCTCAGCTGTCGCAGCGGCTTGACGTGGATCCCGCCACTGTTACCAGGTTCGCACAGAGGCTGGGCTACGCGGGATACCCCGAGTTGCAGCACGAGATCCAGGAGTTGGTCAAAGAAGAACTGAAGGCGGCCTACGGATAAATCCGAGGCTGGGCACAGAGAGGAGAGAGGGAAGGCCCCTAGGGCCGCTGCCGACACATTTGGCCCGTGGCCTGTCGAGCAGGTACGGGGATAGGTGAAGGCCGGTGCCAGCCGCTCGTTCATCGCGAGTTGAGCCGGCGGACTGGCGGGCGCCATGTGGGGAGCCCTGCTCCTACTTCGCCGTGACGGAGGTCGTAAGAGCGGATCTCTGCTTGGTTGAGCACTCGTGATCTCGCAGTGGCCCGTTTGCCGGGAGGGACGCAGCTGACCGCGACCGGTTAGGTGGCGGGGTCTGTTGAGATCCCACCGTGCTGATGGGGTTCGCAGGTCTCCTGTGACCCGGTGTGGCTCACCACTATGCACCTTGTGTTCTGTCCCGCAACTGCCTAGTGGCTGGGTGAGGCTCCTCTGTTGGCTCAGAGCCTATGGTGGCGATCGCTGCTCGGTGGCCAGAACAAGGTCACCAGGCGGCGATCTCTTCTTTTGTTTGCACACTTAGCGGAATGTGGCCAGGACACCGGCGCCAACGTGCACTTCGGCATTCTGACGTGGGATGCACAATCCGGGGCTAGAGGGGCAGGGGAGCCGTGGAAGGGAGAGAGCTGCATGGCGGTTGGCGAGTCCGCTCTTGGCAGCAAGGCATAGAAACGAGACCATGCAGTTCTGAGTCTTTGACAAGAAACGAGCAGTGCAATAGAATCGTGGCGAGACGCGGGGACATCAGAGAGGCAGGGAGGTTGAGGCCGTGGTTGACCCGAGGGTGGAGAGGCTTGCGGGGATCCTAGTGGATCACTGCACACACGTCGATCAGGGCGAAACCGTTCTGATCAAGTCGTACAGCGAGTTGGCGAAGCCGTTGGTAGTGGAGGTTCAGCGCCGGTTGCTTCGACGGGGGGCGGGGGAGATCACTACCGAGATTGACTTCGAGGAGACGAGAGAGACTCTGCTTCGCGAAGCTTCCGATGAGCGTCTTGGCATGTTTCCCAACCTGAGGATGCACGTTGCTGAAAACACCGACGTGTACATCCAGATACTCGCCTCGGTGAATACGAAACTCTTGAGCGGGATAGAGCCGGCCAGAGTAGCGGCGTGGCGCTCATCGGACGCGAAGGTGCGCGCCTATCTGACTGACAACACCCGTTGGGTGGTGACGCTCTATCCCACGCCTGGCGCCGCTCAGGATGCGGCCATGTCCACCTCAGAATACGAGGACTTTGTGTATGACGCTGTGGATCAAGACTGGGAGCGGATTGCACGGAAGCAGGAAGCGCTGAAGGATTTGTTTGACCGCGGCCGCGAAGTCGTCCTCAGGGGAGAGGACACAGAGTTGAGGATGAGCGTAGATGGGCGGACGTTCGTCAGTGCCGATGGCAAAGTGAATATGCCCGACGGTGAGGTGTTCACAGGGCCGGTGGAGAGCAGCGTCGAGGGACATATCCTGTATAGCTATCCTGCCATCTACCCGGCCTTCGGTGGTCAAGAGGTCGAAGGGGTGCATCTCTGGTTCGAGGAAGGCAAGGTGGTCGAAGCCACCGCCGCCAAGGGCGAGAATTATCTTCTGGCTTTGCTGGATATGGATGCCGGCTCCAGATACATCGGGGAGCTGGGCCTGGGGAACAACTACCGCATAGCTCGGTTCACGAAGAATATCTTGTTCGATGAGAAGATTGGCGGCTCGATTCATCTGGCTCTCGGCAGGGGCTATCCCGAGACAGGCAGTGTCAATGAATCGGGTCTGCACTGGGACATGATCAAGGACCTGCGAGATGGCGGGGAGATCTACCTCGATGGTGCGCTGGTCCAGAAGAACGGGCAATGGGTCTTCTGAACTGGGGGAGACGCTCCCTTGACTAGCCGAACGGCAATTCTATTGTCCAAAGTGGTGCTGCTTTGCAGTATCCTCTCAATCCTCGTCCCGCATCCTGCCCATGCTCAGGAAGTATCTGTTGACCAGATCATGAGCCTGATGACCGTTGAGGAGCGGGTTGGACAGGTGTTCATGGTGGACTTCGCGGGGACGGACACCTCTGATGAGAGCAGCATTGCTGAATTGATAGTGGAATACAAGGTCGGTTCTGTCATCATCTCCGAGTCTAGGGACAACTTCACCAATCAGGGAGAGGTACCGCTAGCCAATCAGGTTTCTACACTGACGAACGGATTGCAGGGGTTAGCGTATCAAGGCAGCAGCCGGAGCATTGATGGGCGCGAGGTTTTCGTACCTCTATTCATCGCCATCGAGCAAGAAGGCAACGGGTACCCCCATACCCAGCTACGCAGTGGTTTCACTCCCGTCCCCAGCAACATGGGCCTTGGGGCCTCATGGAGTGAAGAGTACGCTCAGGCTGCAGGTGCCATTGTGGGCCAGGAACTGGCGTCCGTAGGATTGAACATGCTTCTGGGACCGGTTGTCGATGTCCTGGATAGTCCGAGATCCGGGGAGCGGGGCGATCTTGGAGTGCGCCTTTTCGGAGGGAATCCCTACTGGGTCGGGCGGATGGCGCAGGCCTACATCAGAGGAGTGCACCAGGGCAGTGGGGGAAGAGTGGTCACCATAGCCAAACACTTCCCGGGTCACGGTGGGAGCGGTCGCGACCCCGAGGCTGAGGTGGCGACCATCAGCAAAAGTCTCGAGGAAATCAGGGCTCTGGAGTTGGTGCCCTTCGCCGCGGTCACGGGCTACGGGTCAGGCAATCCCCTCGGGATCACGGATGGACTGCTCGTCGGGCACATCCGATCCGCAGCGTTCCAGGAGAACATGTGGTTCTTCAGCGATCCCCTCACCTTGGACGAGCGGGGGTTGGGGGCAGCGATGGCGTTGCCGGAGTTCGCTAATTGGCGTGCGAACGGCTTGCTGGTTGCCGACTTCCTTGGGGCGGATGCCATCAAGGAGCACTTGGACGCGCAGAGGAATGGCTTCCCACATTTCCAGATCGCTCGTCAGGCGCTGATGGCGGGGAACGACATCCTGCCTTTGGTCCGATTCTCACTCTCAGAAGAGTGGGAGGCGGATGCCCTGCCAACGATCAAGGCCACGATCGGGTCCTTTCAGGACCGGTATGGGCGGGACCCTCAGTTTAGATCGTGGGTAGATGAGTCTGTGCGCAGGATTCTTCAGGCGAAACTGAGGCTGTACGGCAGTATGGCCTTGGAGCAAGTGCTGGTGGACGAGAACGCCGCGACTAGCGTGGTGGGGCTTGGAGCCGACACCGCGCGGGATATAGCGGCTGCGGCGGTGACGCTGCTGTACCCTGCCGAGGAGGAGCTTCGCGCTCGGCTTCCAGATCCGCCGACGCTTGATGATGATATCCTCGTGCTTCAGTGCTTTGAGGACTGCTACAGCACACCGGTGTTGTCCGGCGACGCTCTGAGGAATACACTTGTCCGCGTCTATGGTCCGGAGGGCACCGGTCAGATCACGCCCGAAAGGGTGCACAGCGTGGGATTTGGCCAGATAAGTGAGTCGATGGCCGGCACACTCGCGGAAGCGGACGCGGAGTTGGTGGAGCGTCTCATCCAAGAGGCTGAGTGGGTGATCATCGCCGTGCCAGACTACAACCCTGCCGAGTTCCCGGCTGCGAGGGCGGTCAAGGATCTGCTGGAAGAAAGGGACTACTACCTGAGTGAGAAGAAAGTGGTGGCCATTGCGTACGATGCGCCCTACCATCTCGACACCGCTGATGTGTCAAATCTGACAGCATACTTCTCTGTCTACGGCAAGTGTGGACCCAGCCTGGAGGCTTCGGTTCGGCCCCTCTTCGATTTGGATTTCGTGGCGGCGGGCGCATCCCCCGTCGACGTGCCGGCCGTAGGCTATGAACTGGCGTCCGCTCTGGTGCCAGCCCCGGAGCAGATCATCGTTCTGGAGCAACTCTCTCCAGCACGGGATGATCCGTTGTACGTGGGTGGAGATCCACTTACAGTGCGCACCAGCGTGATTGTTGATGGGAATGGGCATCCGGTGCCCGACGGAACTCGGGTGGAATTCCGAGGTAGCTATCGTGAGGGCGAAGTCTTCCTCGAACCTCAGGTGGTCACTGATACAATCCGAGGCATAGCTGGAGCCAGTTTCTGGCTGGACGTCCCGGCTCCAGCGGGCTGGATGCAGGTTAGCGCTCAAGCTGGAGAGGCGACATCAGAATCTTTGCCGGTACAGGTCGTGGTGCCAGTGACACCATTCCCGACCTTCACCCCTACGCCTACGGCCACGTCCAGCCCCACGCCCACGACGACCCCTGTGCCACCCACGCCGACGCGTGTGATTCCCACTCCGACGCCGTCCCCCGTACCGCCTGTGGTGAGAACCACTCGGCCGGTGGACTGGGGCGATTTCTTGCTCATGGCAGCAGGATTGGTGCTGGGCAACGCCGCTGGTGCTCAAACGCGACGCGGGCGGAGGAAGGGGTGGGAGCGGGAGGTACAGCTGATCCTCCACGGGGCGGCTCTGGGCCTCATAGGCTATATACTGTATGGAGTAGGAGTTCTCAATCCAGCGGCTGCGATGGGTTGGCAGGGAGCGGAGTCCAGGGCATTCCTGTTGGTGCTGACTGTTGGTTGCTCATTTGCCCCCAGTGCAATTGACTGGCTGAGAAACCTGTAGCCGCACCGAAGTGTACACTCTGGTCAGAACACGGGCTCCGGCTGGATTATCGTCATCACTAGCGCAAGAACAAGCAGCGCCAAGACGCCGAAGGACAGCCACTTGTGGGGGAGCAGACTGGACCAGAGGAGTGCGAGTCCGCTCTGAGTCCGTGTCCGCAGTGACAGGTTCCTGGCCATCGTAAGGTCTCTCATCAACTCGGCCACGGTTTGATACCGTTCATCGGGCCGGATAGCCATAGCCTTGAAGATGAGATACTCGGTCAGAGCAGAAACGCGTGGATTGAGGCTGCGCACGGAAGGAAGGATCTCTGGTTCCAGAAACCGGTGCTGAGCATTCACCGGGGCGCGACCGGCGAGCAGGTGGTACAGGGTAGCGCCCAGCGCATAGATGTCTGACCGAACGTCGGTGCGGCCCGTCCCCGCTCCGTACTGTTCAAGGGGTGCATAGGTTGGAGTGCCGACGGCATGCATCAACGTAATAGTCCTGGGATCGCTCACATCAAAGAACTTGACCAATCCAAAATCGACCAGTTTCACGACATCGTCGGGCGTCAGCTTCACATTGGCTGGCTTCACATCGCGATGGATGATGGGAGGGTCTTGCCCGTGGAGGTAGGCAAGGGCATCACATATCTGAGCAGCCCAGTCGAGGACCTGTCTTTCCGGTAGATTATGGCCGCGCGCGCGCGCTTCGTCGAGTGCTTCCTTCAAGTTGGGACCGGCCACGTAGTCCATCACGAGGTAGTCGCGTCCATCCTCGGAGAAGTAATCGGTGACCTTTGGGAGATTGGGGTGATCGAGATGGGCCAGAGCGATGGCCTCGCGATGGAACTGCTCCCGGAGTTGCCGTTGGGATTCCGGATCTGCATCGGGAGAGTAGTGTATCTCCTTGAGGGCAAACTGCTTCTCTCTGAGATGGAGGTCTTCGGTTAGGTACACCGCTCCGACGCCACCGAGCCCAATAAGCTCGACGACGCGATAGCGATGCTGTAGGACCGTCTTAGGAGGTAAGGGCGTAGTCAAGTCCTTTTCCCACCTTTCGGATCAGGGGTCCCGACCCCGAGTTCGCGTTGGCACGCTCCCAGACCCCTCGCCCAATCATATTCAGTTTGCGGGCCACTGTCAAGGAGAATACGGGAGTTGAGTGATGGAGGAGAGAACGCCACGGCTGTTGGTGCAAGGAGGGCCTCAGAAGGGTAGGGAGATCTTGCTCTCTGAGGACTCGATGACTATCGGTCGTATGCAGGACAGTAGCATCCTGATTGATGATCGTCTTGCGTCGAGGCGGCACGCGCTGTTGCTGAAGGAGCACGGCCAGTATGCGATCAGCGACAGTGGAAGTCGAAATGGAACCTTCGTCAACGGAGAGCGCATCTCGGAGTCGCATGTCCTTCGCGACGGTGATCAGATACAAATCGGCCTGGAGTTCAGAGCTCTATATGTTGACCCGGAGGCGACGGGGGCCTTGGTGACGGAAGCCCTGGTGCGCGGCACTGGACTATGGCTAGATAGAGACAGGCGGGACGTCTGGGTTGAAGGGACCAGGCTGGCTCCACCGATATCCAGGGCCCAGTTCAGACTACTCAGTCTTCTTGAGGAGCAACCCGGCCGTGTCTACAGTCGTGAGGAAGTGGTCAAGGCGGTATGGCCAGAGGATGAAAGTCTCGGCGTGTCAGACGAGACGATCGATGCCTTGGTGGGTCGTTTGCGAAGGCGCATCGCATCGGCCGATCCCAAACACCGCTATGTTGTTACCGTAAGGGGCCACGGCTTCAAGCTGGTTCAGCCGCGGGAGGAGCCCGGTACGCGCCCCCGGTCGAACACCGCGACCTAGATCAAGGGTCATGCTGGGGCAGGGCTTGCGACTAAAGGGCGAAATCGGCCACCAGGATAGTGTGGTCGGAGGGCTTCTCAGCTGTCCGCGCATCGACGTCGATCCAAGCGCAGGTCGACTTGCCCGCCAAGGGCGCAGTGGCCCAGATGTGATCCAAGCGCCACCCCATGTCCCTGTCCACCGCGTTTGGCACCCGGTAGTCCCAGAAAGTAAACTGGGAAGGTTCATCGGGGTGGTGGTCACGGAAGACGTCGACGAAGCCCCATTGACGTACGCTCTCCAGCGCTTGCCGGGCTTCCGGGTGGAAGTCCACATGCTTGGCCAGGCGCTTGGGGTCGTATACGTCTATAGGCTCGGGTGCGACGTTGAAGTCACCCACCCAGACCAGCGAGTCTGTTGGGCTGTAGTGGTGTTCGAAGAGATCCCGAAGTCGAGCGAGCCATTTGAGCTTGTACTTGAAGTGCAGTGAGTCAACGGACCGCCCTTGAGGGACATAGGTGTTGACCAGCGCGATGCTGCCCATCCTGGCACGAATCAGTCGAGTCTCGTCGGGCTCATCATCGTCGTCCAGACCAAACCTGACCTCCTCGAGCACTCCGCGACTGATCATCGCCACACCAGCGTGGGCTTTCTGACCCCGGAACGTCGGGTGATAGTCCAGGTCCCGAAAAGGGTCCGCAGGAAACTCGGAGTCCTGAACCTTGGTCTCCTGGAGGCAGAGGATGTCTGGCTCCTCGCGATCGAGCCAGTCGAGCACCAGATCAAGACGGGCACGTATGGAATTGCAGTTGTAGGTCGCTACTCTGAGAGTTTCCCCTGCCATATCTGCCTCACAGACTTGCGATTCTCGTCGTGACCTCAATCCTTCGAATGTTGGGGAGACTGGCCCAGTCCCTCAGGAGGGACCTGTCAGCAACCGGGCTCACCATCATGGCCACAGCAGCTGCTGCCAGTCCGGATCTTGATCCAATTGTTGCGGGCCAGCAACACCAGCTTGCGCCGCCAGGGCATTGGCGCTCGTAGATTGGTGAAGAACGCAGAGACGCCGGATCGTTGGGTCATGGTTCCCTACCTCCCGTCGCGAGTCACGCACCTCCAGAGCTTTGGCCAAGTGGTGGGCGATTGCGGCAAACCCCATCAGTGCGCCGTCACACCGCCGTCCACCGCCACGATGGATCCCGTCATGTAGGAAGACTCATCGGATGCCAGGAAGATGATCACGTTGGCGATTTCTTCTGGCCGTCCGATGCGCCTCATCAGCGTCTTCGAGACGATACTGCGTCTTTCTAGCTCCGGGTCAGACGCAGCCTGAATGGTGGCCTCCAGTAGTGGCGTGGCGACGGGTCCTGGGCACACGCAGTTGACTCTGATACCGACTCCTGCATGATCCACAGCCATGGCTTTGGTCAATTGTACCACACCGCCCTTCGAAGCGCAGTAAGCGGCAATGTCTGATCCGCCGACCAGGCCCAGTTCCGACGCCACGTTGACTATCACCCCGCCCCCCTGACGCTGCATGATGGGAATGGCAGATCTTGAGAGGAGGAATACACCCTTGAGGTTCACGTTCATTAGCCGATCCCACTCTTCTTCGGTGGTGTCAGTGACCGTTTTGGAGATCTCGATGCCCGCGTTGTTCACCAGCACGTCCAGCCGACCGTAGGCGGCGAGAGTCTCTTCAAGAAGGCTGGCCACTTGGCGCGAACTACTGACGTCCGTGCGTACGAAACGAACGTCCGAGACACTCGAGAATAGCTGTCGGACCTCTGGAGTGGCATCTTCTATGTCCGCGGCCACGACCCTGGCGCCCTCGTCGGCAAGGCGACGTGCCGTGGCCAGCCCGATGCCTGACTTCGCGCCGGTGATGATCGCGACTTTGTCTTTCACGCGCATGAGCTGGACCTCCTGTCTGCGTTTCCTCGGCGCCGTTTGAAGTCAAACCGCCCCACACGGCATGGGGACCCATCCTCGATGCAGTCTTGTCCGGTGTTGCACAGTTGGTGACTACTTAGGGACTCCCAGCTCCTGAAGGGCTTTGGCTCGATAAGTGCCCTGCGTGTCCAGATCTATCGCTCTCCGGTACGCCCAGGTTGAAGTTGCGCGGTCGGCAAGTTGGTCGCACACCACCCCCAAGTGATAGTGTGCCCTGGCGGAAGAGGGATCGAGGTCCAGGGCTCGCTCCAGAGCTTGCCGTGCGTCGGATAGGTTACCGGTGAGGTAGTGGGCCCAACCCAGCAGGTCCTGGGCCTCTGGGTCGTCGGGAAGTAGGGCAACGGTCTCCCTGGCAGCGGCCAGACCTGAATCGGGTTTGGGGACTAGGTCCACATAGAATCGCGTGAGGAGCAGACGAAAACCCGGCTCCTTGGGGGCCACGGAGACCGCCGCTCGGTACCACTCTTCCGCAGCCACGTACTGTCCGAGGCGCTGGTAGGTGCTGGCTATTTCGGCGTAGACAGCGGCATTCGAAGGATCGAGATGCAGGGATTCCTTGAATTCCCAGAGTGCGGTGGGAGAATACCCGTCTGACCGGTGCAGTACTGCCAGGAAGTAGTGGCCCAGAGGATTCTTGGGATCGATCTGTGTAACCCGGCGCAGTGTGTCGCGAGCGAGAGCGACCCGTCCAACGGCGAACAGCGCGTATCCGTAATAGGCGCGAGCGGTGTGATTGTCTGGCTGCAGGGCGAGCACGCGATTCAGGTGCGGCATAGCCAGGTTCGGCTCGTCGACTAGCAGGTATGTCTGGGCAAAGCGGCCTGCTCGATGGACGCTATCTTGCTCGTTTTCCACGTCTGCCAGCACATCGAGCATCTGGTGGGCCCTCTCGCTAAGCACAACGTCGTCGCCGGTGCAGGCAATCCTGAGATGCTCCACTGCTGAAGTGTCATCATCAGGCGCCTGGAGGAGTCCTAGAAGGTAGTGAGCTCCCTGGTGGTCTGTCTCATGAAGGAGCAGGTGCTGTAGCTGTTCCTCTGCCGCGCCCTGCATGGACAGCCCGGAGTAGGCTTGGCCAAGCCCGTAGCGGGCCTCTGCGTCGCTGGGATCCAGAGTCAGAGCCTGCTTCCACAGTTCCACCGCCTTTAGCGTCATACCTCGGTAGTTGAGCACGCTGGCTAACCCATCCAGCGCCCGTGCGTCACTCGTATCGAGTGTAATGGCCAAGTAGAATTCGCGCTCCGCTTCTTGCCACCTCCCCTGGGCCAAGTAGATCTGGCCCAGACGAATATGAGGTACAGCCAACCGAGGCCGTAGTTCGGCCAGTTGCTCGTACAACTGTATGGCCTGACTGTGTTGGGTCTCCACCCGGAGTTGATCAGCCTTCGCGAGCAATAGGGTGGGCGCCGTGACTGCCCTCGCCGTGGCAGTGGACAGACCCAGGATAGTGGTCGCGAGCAGGATTCTCAGCAGAACGCTGGTTTTCATGTCATTTGCGGCGCGACATCGGGAGCGGGAACCAGCGTGACTGGCCGACACAGATGGCCGGGGGGCGCGAGAAGCGCTAAGGGGAGGGCTTCACCCTCTCGCAGTGAAGCCCGATGATCGCCTGGCGCCTCATGATTCCCTTCGGCGCAGCTGTCTCCACTCCCGGATTGTCAGGGTTCCCAAGGAGAGCATGACCAGTGCGACGAGGGCAGCTATCCCGTACGGTGGTAGAGTCCGCTCGCCTCGAGTGATCTCGAAGGCGTCGATGCCGATCAGGTTGCCCTCCGAGGCCAGGTTGGCTCTCTCCAAGACGGTCAGGACGAGGGTATGCTCTGTGTCATCTGCTTGATACACCAGCGGGATCCGCTGCTGGGATCGGCGAACCGGGCCAAACTGATCGACGTAGGATTGTCCGTCGTCGTTCGTGGGCAGGTCATCAACCGGATGTCCATCGAGGGAGACGCCTAGACGCCCCCCTTCAGGACCTAATGGGGCTATCAAGTCGACGTTCTCTCCCACAAAACGGAGCGTCACACTGGATCCGGGTGCGTCGCTAAGCATTTGTGCTTTGCCACTGGCTTGGGGCTCAGCAACTGCTCGCCAGTCTCCGCTGACGTTCACCATGGGGTGTGTCTCCTGGTAGAACCCAGGGCCTGCGGGAGACAAGACTGCCTGGGCCGCCTTCTTGACGGCGTGGTACACGAGACGAGGCGTGAAGTCAACATCGACCATGCGGAAGTAGTAGTCGGATCTGTCAGGAGAGATGCCGCCCACCTGCCGGAAGTACCAGATATTGAAGACACCTGCCCAAGGCCAGTTTTCCAGAGCGTGCTCAATGCCTCGAACGGTGTAGTCTGCCTGCTCCTCTTCGCTCACTCTCTTCCAGACGAGCTGCTCCTCCGGGAAATCGGCTGGTGAGGCGTTCCAGCCGTACTCATTGAACCAGATTGGCTTTCCGCCGTCTCCATACCGCTCCATGACCTCCCGGAGGAAGAGAACGCGCTGGAAGTTGAGTACTCCCTCCTGAGGAGGGTCTTCTGGCGGACTGCCCAGACCAAAGGCGTTGGCAGATAGGATGTCGAAGTAGTCCCTGGCGCCGGCCTCGTACATCTCTTCAAGGAACTGGATGTCGTTCATACTGATCCACTTCCCCTGCTCGGGGTGTGGTTGTCCTTGGGTAATAGCCAGCGGCGCGCTGAGAATATAGACGTTGGGATCTGCTTCTTTCGCACGCTGGTAGGCGACGGCCAAGAGATCAACGTACGCCGCTGGATCCACTGGGCGGTTGCCCCACTCCGGAAAGATGTTGGGCTCATTCCAGACTTGAATGTAGCGGATTCGACCACGATAGCGATCGACGAACATGTGCACGAAATCGCCATAGTCTTGGAGGTCGTCTGGGGGTCGCTCCTGGTAGATGTTGTCCTCTCTGGTCCAGTCTGGCGGCCTGTCAAGACGAGCGATTATCTGAAGTCCGTATTCGTCGCAAAGGTCAACGATGCGATCATACTTCTCCCAGCTACCTCGTCTTGCCCGCTCGTCGTAGAATTCTCCTTTCTGAACGGGTTCGATCTCCTCCCAGGGAAACTGCTGCTTCACCCAACCCAGACCTGCCTCTTGTGCCATCTGGAGGGTCTTTCTGAGCTTCCACTCCTCCACTTCACGGTCGAGGAACAGGTTGGCCCCATACGGGTTAACGTCGGTGTTCGGTATGAGACGTGCGGTATGGTAGCCTGGTGCAGTAGTTCTGGCTGAGAAGGCGAGAGGTATGAGGGAGTTGGCCAGTATGGCGCCGGTGATGGCAAGGCACAGGATTAAGAACCACAGCCTGGCCTGGGATCGAATGCGTGAGAAGCTCAATGTCCCTCCGTGAAGAGAGGCAGAAGCAATCTGCCTGTTGAGGTGGGATTATACCGTGGTCCCACCCGATTGTCAAATGGGACGCGCTCTGATACAATTCAGGCCGGAGAGTTCCAGGATGGAGATAGTGACCTCCCACGAGAACACGGACTTTGATGGCCTGGCCTCCATGCTGGGTGCGGTCAAGCTGTACCCCGAGGCCATCCCTGTCTTGCCTCAGCGGCTGAATCGCAATCTCCAAGACTTCCTCGCTCTCTATTGGGATGAACTGCCCTTTGTGCGACGCGAGGACCTGCCGCGAGGTCGCATCAAGGTGATGATCGTAGTCGACACGCAGTCCATTCCCTCGATGAAAGGCTTGTCCGCTGACACGGAGGTGCGGTTCATCGACCATCATCGGCTCGAGAGAGAGCTGGAGGAAAGAATGAGCTTCCACACAGGAGCGGTGGGTTCCACCGCGACCCTCCTGGTGGAGCAGATCTATCGTTCGCGCTTCAGTGTTTCTCCGCTGGAAGCGACACTGCTGCTACTGGGCATATACGAGGACACTGGTTCCCTCAGCTATCCAGGTACGAGGTCCCTTGATGCGCTCTGCGCAGCCTGGCTGCTCGAACAGGGAGCAAACCTGGATGTGGTGAACGAGTTCCTCCACCGTCCTCTCAGCGAGGCCCAGGCCCAGCTCTACGGGAGACTGGTCGAGGCGGCGGAATTCCACGAGTTCGCGGGGCAAACTGTGGTTGTCGCTACGGCGCGGGCGGCTGATCATCTGGAGGAGATTTCCACACTTGCTCACAAACTGAGAGATCTCTATGAACCATCTGCGCTCTTTCTCGTTGTCGTCTTGGATGCTGGCGTTCAGATGGTGGCGCGAAGCAACTCGGACGCCATCGACGTGGCTGAGATTGCGCGCCAATTCGGAGGCGGGGGGCATAGCAAGGCCGCAGCTGCGCTGATCAAGAACAGGACCCTATCGGAGATACGTGAGGAGTTGCTACAGGTTCTGGCCGGAGAGGTTCAGCCCTCCATGACGGTGTCTGACCTCATGTCTCACGGGGTCTATACCCTGTCGCCAGATACGTCGGTGCTGGAGGCAGCCGAGGTGATGCGCCGCTATGGGCACGAGGGCTTCCCGGTAGTGGGAGAGCGTGGCAGAGTCCTCGGTATGCTAACGCGGAGGGAGATCGACAAGGCCCTGCAATACGAACGGGGCGATGCTGCGATCGGCAGTTATATGCGGAGGGGTGAGATCGTCGTGGCTCCTTCAGACCCCGTCGAGCATGTGCAGGAGGTGATGATAGAGCACGATGTTGGTCAGGTGGCGGTGGTCGAGAACGGAGAGATACTGGGCATTGTCACCAGGACTGATCTCATCAAGCTTTGGGTCAAGCCGCGCTTTGACTCGCCGAAACATCACCTGGAGACACGAGTTCGGCAGGCGCTGCCGCCACCGCTCTTGGATTTGGTGGTTCGGGCGAGCCAGTTGGGCAGGGAGATGGGGTTTTCGCTATATCTGGTGGGTGGTTTTCCGCGGGATCTATTGTTGGGGCAACCGCACCTGGACTTGGACATAGTGGTGGAAGGCGATGCAATTGCACTGGCAAAGCGTCTATCAGAAATCGTGGGTGGGCGCGTGCACAGCCACTACAGATTCGGGACTGCGAAACTCATCTTCGAAGACCCAGATGTGACCATACCGTTTGTAGACTTCACCACGGCCCGGAGGGAATTCTACGAATACTCTACCGCGCTGCCCCAGGTGGAGCGGAGCTCAATCAAGCAGGATCTCTATCGGCGGGACTTCACCATCAATAGCATGGCCATCTGTCTGGACGAAGGCAGCTTTGGAGAGCTCTTGGACTTCTATGGCGGGGAACGGGACCTGAAAGAAGGCCTGATCCGTGTTCTCCATAGCCTGAGCTTCATAGAGGATCCGATTCGCATGTTGCGGGCAGTGCGCCTCGAGCAGAGGCTCGGATTCAGATTGGAGGAGATGACAGAAGAACTGATCGCGGATGCTCTGGGATGGCTTGACAGAGTAGGCGGTGAGCGAATCCGGCAGGAACTGGATGCCGTATTCCAGGAGAACGAGGCGGTGAAGCCTTTGCGGAGACTGTCAGAACTCGGTGTGCTGCGCCAGATATCGCCGCTTTTCGAGTGGGATGACCGTCTGGAGGATCGTGTGACCGGGTACGATGGTGCGGTGTCTCAATGGGTGGCAAGACCCTCCGCAGCACAGGCCATCGCAGGTTTTCGGAATCCCGGGCTGACCCTGGCCTACCTGGCGTTGGTGAGTATGAGAGCTGCTGAGCACGAGATCTACGATCTCGCGGTGCGTTTGAAGTTACGCAAGGATGAGACGAATTTCCTCACTGAGGCCAAGCGGCTCAACTCGCTGCTTCCCTCGCTAGGGGGCGAGGGCCTGTCTCGTAGCGGTGTCTATCGCATTCTGTCGCCATTCTCCGAAGGCGTGATCTTCATCTGCTGGTTGGCGTCTGAAGATGACACGGTACGGGGGTGGCTGGAGCTCTATCACAAGGAGCTGTGCAAGGTCACGCCATTGATGGGCGGGAAGGAACTGAGGAGGATGGGGCTGGCCCCTGGACCTCTGTATTCAGAGATACTAGGTGCACTGCGGGATGCCAGGCTTGACGGCAAGGTCAGCAGCCTGGAGGAGGAGAGGGCGGAAGTGCGGCGGCTGATTAGGGCAGCTGACGAGACATAGGCAAAGGGGCGATTAGGTTGCTATGCTGACAGACGGAGAAAAACGTACTCAAGAGATCCTCAAATCGCTGACACAGTTGGACCTGTACCATCATTCGCTCAGGGTTGTGGGAGAGAAACTGGTCTCGCAGACTGGGCAGCCGGGCTTCGCATTCCCGGACAATCTGTTCGAAAAGGCCCTTGAACTAGCGGAGGATTGCTCGAAGCTTGTCTGGGGCTTGAGGGAGTGCGTGGGGACGGAAGACATCCGGCTCTGGGAGTCGGTGGTTAACCGCGTGGATCTGGCTGTTCGTAGGGTTTCAGGGGCGAAGACACCGACACTCAAGACTGTGAACGTCTGGCGTGCTGTCGAGGCCTGCGACGAGTTCCTTTCTTCGGTTGGTCGCAAGCATGGTTACCAGAGGCTGAATGGTGAGGCAGACGTTGACATCTCAGGGGGGGGAGAGACAAACGGAGCGGATCTGGCAAGACTGTTTGCGGAGTACGGAGATGCCATGGCGACTAGGCCTGGGATCTCAGGAGCATCCAGTCCGCCATTTCACTATGGGATTCTTCGCTGGCGAGGCAGCCAACTGTTCTATGTGGAACGAGTCGAGGACGGCGCACGGTGGATTGAACTGGAGCCGGATAGCGAGCCTCAGACTCTGCCGGAGGTGGTGGACGGAGCAGAGTTCTCCCAGGCCCGCACGATAGAAGGCTACCAGATCGAGTTGGTGCTTGATGCAGAGGTAGACACCGATCAAGTGGAAGACTACGTTCGTGCGCAAAGAGGACACGAGTACTACGTCTCTGGCCACCAGGTGGCAGCCGAGAGAGGGGCGAAGGGTGGCCCGCGAGGACGAAGGCGCTAGCGAACGCACACGGCAACCGCGTATCGTGGGATGAACCCCTCACGTTAGCTCTCTTTATTCTGCTCCCACCTTTCTCAGCTGATCGCCAGCAGATTCGGAAACCTCTCGGAAGGCTCTCTCGAGATACGGGTATGCCAGCCACACCGTGGCCCCGCTGGCCAGGAGACCGCTGATGGTGCGCAGCTGCCACGTACTCGTCCGGAGACCGAGGAGTTGCGTGACGCCATCGAGTACCAGTGGTGCGACGAGGACGAGCCACACCGGGATAGGTAGCGGTTTCGCGCGCCCCCTCACCAGGGCAAAGACCATTCCCGCCAGGCAGGCGCCTCCGTAGATCGCCAAGTCTCGTTGGCAGATACCCACCTGGAATCGTCCAAGGTAGAACGAACGGGAAGGCATCTGGTGACACTGGAACTGATAGACAAAGTAGATCACGTTGGCCAGCCGTGTCTCGCCCCAAGACATGAGCAGAGGCGCCAAGATGGGGAGTCCCGCGTACAGGCCAAGGACAAGGTTGAACAGCAGGAGCCAGTGTTGTGCCACCGACACGATGAATCTGTCCAGAACTACTACCAGGGCGCGAGCCCTGGTTGATAGCTCAGCGTTGGTCATGACAAGTCCTTTCAGGGAGTGCCGGCACACGCTGCATGAAGAGCCATCCGGAGACACGCGAGGGGCCGCTCGCCTGGTTTTCGAAGGCCATGGCGACTCTCCCTGACGAAAAGTCATCTGGCTCCTCTACGAAAGCGATGCCATTGCGTTGACGGCACACTGCCGCTTCCGTCTTCGGAGCAGGTGAGAACAGAAAGCGCATGGCGAAGAACCATGCGCGTTTCGGTGAAGCAACGGCGCTCGCGCCTCTCAAACAGCGCCCTCGATTTCGGCCAGAATCTGGTCTGGTGTGAAGTGTCTGAGTACGATCGCTCCTGAGGGGCAGGCTGTGGCGCAGGCCCCGCAGCCCTTGCAGAGCACCTGATTGGCGGTCATGATCCCAGTGCGCTCGTTGAGAGTCAGGGCGCCGTACACGCACGCTTCTGCGCACAGCCCGCAGCCAGAGCATAACAGTTGATCCACGGAGCACGTAATCGATTCGACCCTCACTTTGCCCAGAGACAGCGGGATGAGGGCCGAAGAGGCTGCAGCCTTGGCTTGGGCGATGGTATCAGTGACATCCTTGGGGCTCTGGCAGCACCCGGCTAGAAAGACACCGTCCGATGTGGTCTCGACGGGTCTCAGCTTGGGATGGAGTTCCATGAAGAACCCATCCTCGGATCTGGAGAGCTTCAGCAAGGTGGAGGTATCATTGGCATCCTGCCTGGGTACGAGGCCCGTGGCGAGAACCACGAGATCGGCCTCCACCTCGATGGGCTTTCCCAGCAAGGTATCCTCCGCCCTAACCACGAGTTTGCTTTGCCTGCGGTAGATCTCGGAGGGGTTGCCGCGCCGGTACAGGACTCTCTGCCCCCTCACCTGGTCGTAGAACTGCTCGAAGCCCTTCCCAAAAGCCCGTACATCCATGTAGAACACGGTGATGCGAGAGTCCGGCAGCATCTGTCGTAGCAGATACGCTTGCTTGGCGGTGTACATGCAGCACACGCGTGAGCAGTAGGGGTTTCCACCATTGCGGTCCCTGCTGCCTACACATTGAATGAAGACTACATCTTCGATCTCGTCGCTGCCGAGCAGGCTGGAAGTATCCGGGCCATCGGCTCTCGCCAGGAGCTTCTCAAGCTCGGGGCCAGTGATGACGCGGTCGTAGGTTCCATACCCGAATTCCGGCTTGAGCGTGGCGTCGAAGTTGTCGAAGCCCGTGGCAACGACGATGGCCCCGACCGTGAGCTCGGTCGCCGTGGGCGTGTCCGCATCTCCGGGCAACGTCTCCACCTGAACTTGGAAGTTGCCGATGAAGCCGTCTACATCCACTACTCGGGAGTGTGTCAGAACCTCGATACGGGGATGGGTCTGTACCCGCTCCAGCACCTCAGTGAGGAGGGAGGGAACACTTTCCAAGGTGGGGAAGGTGTTTGTGAGGTGGGCGATGTGGCCGCCCAGCGCGGCTTCCTTTTCGATCACGTGGGCCTCATAGCCGGCGTCGGCGATTTCCAGGGCGGCCTGAAGACCTGCGATGCCACCCCCGAGGATGAGCGCCGACGGCGTGACCTCGGTGTCTCTCTCTTCCAAGGGTTGGAGAAGGCAAGCTCTCGAAACAGCTCCGGCGACTATGTCTTTGGCTTTCTCGGTTGCAGCCTCGCGATCGGTGTGGACCCAGGAGCATTGCTCCCGGATATTGGCGATCTGAAGATAGTACGGGTTGAGTCCTGCTTCCTGGATCACTCTTCTGAAGGTCAGTTCGTGCATGCGAGGAGAGCAGGATGCTACCACTACGCGATCGAGCCCCAGCTCGCGTATGTCATCCTGGATCAATTGTTGGCCGGGATCGGAGCACATGTAGATGTAGTTCCTGGCCACCGCCACGTTGGCCACTTCCGCGGTCGCCTTGGCTACCTCTTCCACGTCTACGGTATGGGCGATATTGATTCCGCAGTGACAGACGTATACGCCGACCTTCGGTGCCATTTTGCCTCCCGAGATGGCAGCCGGATAATCAAACCACTTGAGCTAACAGCTCCACGATGTCCAAGACCTGAACCTTCTCGTCATATCCGCTGGCCTTGGCGGCCAGGTCGAACGTGAGGAGACAGAAAGGACAGGCCACAGCCATAACGTCAGCCCCCACACTGAGGGCTTCTTCGAAACGGGAGGTCGCTAGACGATCTTCCGGGTTGGTGCCCTCCCACCACATCCTGCCGCCCCCGCCTTCGCAGCACAGGCTTCTGTCGCGGATGCGATCCATCTCCTGGAAGTCCACTCCCGGGATGCTCTGGATGATACTCCTCGGTTCGTCGAAGATGCCGTTCTGTTTGCCCAGGAAGCACGGATCATGGTAGGTGACGATTTGGTCAAGCTCACCGGTGAAGGCCAGCCTGCCTTGTGCTATGAGGTCGGCGACGAACTGTGTGTAGTGCTGCACCTTGATATCGAGACCTTGGTATTCATTCTGGAAAGTGTTGAAGCAGTGTGGTGAAGTGGTGACGATGTGTTTGACATCATGGCCGCTGAAGAGCTCTTGCTGCTCCTCCATCATGTACTCGAATAGCCCTTCCTCACCGACGCGCCGAACCTCGTTGCAGCAGCACCTCTCTTCCACCCCCAGGATACCGAAATCGATCTCGGCCTTCTGGAAGACCTTCACCATAGCCCTGGCTACTTTCTGAGCTCGATCATCGTAAGAGGGAATGCAGCCCACGAAGTAGAGTACCTCTGCCCCCTCTGCGATACTCTTGACTGGCAGGCCCTCGGCCCAGTCCGCTCTCTCGTCGGGTGGCATGAGCGAGGGGTTGCCATGCCTGAACACACTTGTCAGGGCATCCCCGATGGTTGGCGGGATCACGCCTCCATCCACCAGAGCGGTGCGCAGTGCTACGATCAGCTCAGACGGCTCTACCTCCTTGGGACACCGCAGGACACAGGTGCCGCAGGTGGTGCAGTCCCATAGCTCTTCCATTCCGTCGGGATCCAGCTGACCATCCACGAGGGCGTGGTAGACAAGGCTCCTGATGTTCAGAGTGGTCTTGAAGGCCACGGGGCACCCGCCAGTGCACTTGCCACACTGAATGCACGCCCAAAGATCACAACGCTCTAGAATGCTCTGCTCGGCTACCATTCTCCGCTCACTCCTGATCTGAGATGGCCTTCGAATCAGACTGCGACATGACGACTATGGCAGAGGCAGCGGCGGCTTTCGCCTGGGCAACGGCATCGGGGATGTCTTTGGGACCCTGACAGCAGCCGGCCAGGAAGATCCCTTCGATTTCTGTGTCCGTGGGACGCAGCTTGGGATGGGCCTCTTTCAAGAAACCATCCTCGCATCGAGAGAGGCTCAGCAACTGGGTCACAGCTTCCGTGTCTGCGCGGGGGACCAGCCCCACGGCCAGAACGACGAGATCGGCCTCTACTTCCACAGGCTGGCCAAGTAGCGTGTCCTCCGCCCTTACTACGAGCCGCTCGCCCCGCTTGACTATCTCCGAGGGATTTCCACGCCGATAGCGCACGCGTTCCGCTCTCACGCGGTCGTAGAACTCCTCAAAACCCTTGCCAAAGGCCCTGATGTCCATGTAGAAGACGCTGACCTGGGCGTCGGGTAGTTTCTCCCTCACCAGATGCGCCTGCTTAGCCGTGTACATGCAGCAGACCCGGGAGCAGTAGGCGTTGCCCAGATTGCGGTCTCTGCTGCCAACGCACTGGATGAAAACGACGTCGTTGATCTGCCTGCCGTCCAGTTTGATCTCGCCATAGGTCGGGCCTGACGCAGAGGACAGGCGCTCGAACTGGAGGCCGGTGATCACGTTGTCGTAGACTCCGTACCCGTACTCCGGCTTGAGAAGGGGATCGAAGGGGTCAAAGCCGGTGGCGACGACGATCGACGCTACCTCCAGCTCCAAGATCTCAGCCTGTTGGTCGAAGTCGATGGCTCCGGATGGGCAGGCATCGCGACAGGGAGGAGATTTCCCGCACTTGCCTCTTTGCACCATGAGGCAGTGTTCGCCATCGATGGTGTACTTCAAGGGCACGGCCTGTGGGAAGGGTAGGTAAGCGGCTCCGCGCTTGCCCATGCCCACATTGAACTCACTGTCAATTCTCCCTTTGAGACGGCAGTTCTCAGCGCAGAGCCCGCATCCGGTGCACTTGTCTATGTCTATGTAACGGGGGTTCTTCCGTACCTTCACCTGGAAGCGACCAGCCTCTCCCGACACCTCGATCACCTCGGAGTAGGTGAGCAACTCGATGTTCGCGTGACCGCCTACGCTGACCATCTTGGGAGTAAGGATGCAGGACGAGCAATCGAGGGTGGGGAAGGTTTCGTCGAGTTGAGCCATCCTGCCCCCGATGCTGGGCTCTTTCTCCACCAGGTAGACCGTGAACCCCGCATCTGCGATGTCGAGGGCGGCCTGCATGCCTGCTATGCCCGCCCCGATGACCAGAGTTGCACTCATACTCTCCCCTTCGGAGATGAGTTGACAGGGTGCCTGCGGTTGCGATCGCTGACAATTCGTACCAACGTGTAAAAGGTGGCCACGATTTGACCTAGACCCGCTCAGAAATCGGACCACCGCGGTAGGATTTGCACCTAGTATTATAGCGCACGGATGGTGGTGTGTCAAGCATTTGGGCACGCCGTGGTGCCGGGGCGGTCGGCTGGAGCCGTCGGTGACCGTCAACCCTCCCGGGCGCTTGGAGCCTCCGGGAGGGTGTCGTTCTGCTTCCCGGGCTATTCCACGATGAAGCTGCTGGTCCATTCTGGCCGGGGCGGCGCCTGGCCGTTGTTGAGCATCTCACGCCAGCTTTCGTCCGTGAGACGGTCGCTCATGGGCCATGGGAACTCATAGTAAGAGAAGACGCCACCTTGCGTGACCAGAAGCTGGCCCTCTACCTGTGCCACAACGTAGATCTCGAAGATCTTCCCTACCGCTTCCTCCAGAACGGTCCCGCTGTTGGGATCGGTGGCGACGTCGGCGATGACGGCGGCCTCCTCTTCGTCGACGGAGCCGCCAGGCTGCGGCTTGTCGGCAGAAGCCACA
>Ga0180437_10003545_pt1 | contig 23119 bp, 17 predicted proteins | sample SS_ome_4_FD_132410 | JGI IMG/M metagenome (GOLD analysis project Ga0180437, IMG submission 132410) | Hypersaline lake sediment archaeal communities from the Salton Sea, California, USA - SS_3_D_1 metaG | ecosystem: Environmental > Aquatic > Non-marine Saline and Alkaline > Hypersaline >...
CCCGTCCGGTAACGGTAACAACACGTTCTATCAGCGGTTTATGCAACACAACCGCATCATAAACCGCTTTTGCTGTTCCGACATTATGCACCAGACATTCGACATCCATTGGTAAACCACCGCGTGGAACCTCACGGCCGGTAATTGCCTTGATGAGCTGCTTTTCAGCACCCTGTGGATATTTAACCGAGAAGCTAATAACTTTCCAAGGATAATCCAGTTCTTGAACGGTTTGTTGCATGACTTTGATTGCATCCGGTTTATTTTTTTCAATCCCAATGTAGCAGGTCTGACAATCAATAGCGCTGGCAATAAAATTTAAACCAGCCAGAATCTCTTTTGGCTGCTCCAGCATCAAGCGGTGGTCAGCGGTTAAATAAGGTTCGCATTCAGCCCCGTTCAGGATGAGAATATCAATTTTTTTTGAGGGTGGCGGTGAGAGCTTCACGTGCGTAGGAAAAGTAGCGCCTCCCATACCGGCAATACCGGCAGCCAAAATGCGCTTCTTTATTTCATTGGGATCAGGGATTGAAATGTCGGGAGTGTCCAGAATATTCTGATTAACCTCATCGGTACCATTTCCCTGGATAATAACCGACATGACATTAGTGCCCAATGGATGCGGTCGTGGTTCAATGGCTTTTACTTCACCGGCGATTGAAGCGTGAACCGGGACCGAGATAAAGCCGTCAGCTTCGCTTAACGGATCTCCGACTTTTACCTGATCACCAATTTTCACAATGGGTTTTGAAGGTCGACCAATGTGTTGCTGTAAGGGAATGACGACCTGTACCGGAAGTGGCATTATTTCGATGGCTTTCTTTTCGGTCCATATTTTCTCTTCAGGCGGATGGACACCGCCTTTGAAAGTCCGCTTGCCAAACTGCATGAATTTAAACCTTTTTTGCAATGAAATAATCTACTATTTTTTGTTTGAATGATTTAATCGGTGTAATAAATCAATTTCATTTCCAAAATGAACTTAATTAAAGCAAAATAATAAGGAGATAGGCAGTAAAATTTTTTTTGAGGGGATGGTATTATACTCGAAACGGACATAAAATTGAATTAATAACCGTTAAAAGTATAATAAAAGATTGATGAAAAAGAGGTAATTTTGATCTTTTCGCTCCCCACTCCCAAATCGACAATCTTATTTAAGTGTATTCAATTCCCGAATAAATTCTGCCTTATCGGTAAATTTTCGATAAACCGATGCAAAACGGACATAGGCAACTTCATCGACCAGTTTGAGTTCTTTCATTACCAGTGTTCCAATTTCCTGGGAATTGACCTCTTCCTGGCCGGTTTCGCGAAGTTGTGTTTCGACTTTTGTCACAATCTTGTCAAGGGTTTCCGAACTGATTGGCCGTTTTGTACAGGCAATCATTAGCCCTTGTTTGAGTTTATTCCGATTAAAAGGTTCCCGGTGACCATCGACCTTGATCACCAGTAAGAGTGGTTGATCGACTTCTTCGCGTGTAGTAAACCGCCGACCACATTGGATACACTCTCGTCGGCGACGAATAATCGTTCCGTTGTCTTTTGCCCGTGAATCTATCACTTTGGTGTCATTATTTTTACAATACGGACATCGCATAGAACAACCTCAGTAGCTTAAAATATCGTTCACTGCAAACCATCCTATCGCTCAATGATTATTACTAGAATTGGTATTAACATTAAATTGAATCATTTTAATTCAAATTCATTTCAGCGCTAGTACGGTCTAATTGGATATCGTATATAACGGAAATTTTTGACACAGTTCTAACACTTGTTGCTTGACGACATTATACACTTTTTCATTGCCGATATTGCTCAACACCTGATGAATCAATTCACCAATATACTTCATTGTGTCGGTTTTCATTCCACGAGTCGTTAAAGCCGGGGTACCAATCCGAATTCCGCTGGTAATAAAAGGACTCTTTTTGTCAAAGGGAACCATATTTTTATTCACCGTTATTCCTGCTGCTTCAAGAGCTTCCTCAGCGGCCTTTCCAGTAATTTCTTTGTTCGACAAATCAATTAATATCAAATGGGTATCGGTACCACCAGAAACAATTTGATAATCATATTTAATAAGAGTCGTTGCCAGCGCCTGGGCATTCTTAATAACCTGTTCACAATAAATTTTAAAATCCGGCTGCAATGCCTCTTTGAAAGCAACGGCTTTAGCCGCGATGACGTGCATTAAAGGCCCCCCTTGAATACCCGGGAAAACATTTGAATCGATGACTTGCGAAAGCTTTTTTAATTTACCTTTTGGTGTTTTTAGGCCCATGTCGTTGTCAATATCATTCCCAATGAGAATTAGGCCGCCCCGAGGGCCGCGCAGTGTTTTGTGGGTCGTACTGGTCACAACATGACAATGCGGAAGCGGACTCTGAATGAATCCGGTGGCAATCAAACCAGCCGGATGCGCAATGTCTGCAATAAGTTTCGCGTTTACCCGGTCCGCAATTTCTCGAAAAGCACGAAAGTCAATTTCTCGGGAATACGCACTGGCACCGGTGATAATAAGCCTTGGCTTTTCCTTCAATGCCAAATCTTCGACCTGGTTCAAATCAATATAACCGGTTTCATCAACTCCGTAGAATATCATCCGGAAAAAACGGCCGGAAAAATTAACCGGACTTCCGTGAGTAAGATGCCCCCCGTGAGCAAGATTCATCCCCATCATTGTATCACCCGGATTGAGGAAAGAAAAGTATACTGCCATATTCGCCTGGCTGCCCGAATGGGGTTGAACGTTGGCATGTTCCGCACCAAAAAGCTGTTGGACCCGTTTTCGGGCCAGGTCCTCCGCCACATCAACAAACTCGCAGCCACCATAATAACGCTTGGCGGGGTAACCTTCCGCATATTTATTGGTCATCACCTGGCCCATTGCCTGAAGGACGGCCAGGCTGACAAAATTTTCCGAGGCAATTAATTCGAGTTTATCATTCTGTCTTTTCGTTTCTTCGTAAATGGCATTGAATATTTCTGGATCCGTTTGTTTTAATACATCCATTTTTAATTCCTTGTTTTGCCTGGCCATTTGACAGGGATTCACTCGACGGGTAATTCATTAATCTTATTAACCCGATTAAGGTGTCGTCCTCCGTCAAAAGGAGTCTCTAACCAGATTTTCAGCATTCGTTTCGCTAAAACGGGGGTAGTTGTACGTCCCCCGAAAACGATAACATTGGCATCGTTGTGGCGACGACAAATTTCCGCCATATATTCTGAACAACATAATGCCGCCCGAACCCCCTAGAACTTGTTCGCCACAATCGACATGCCGATACCGGCCCCACAAATAAGGATGCCGCGTTGATGCTCCTCTTTCGAAATCGCTCTGGCAACCTTAGAACCCCAGTCGGGATAATCCGTGCGCTCGGCTGAGGTTGTACCAAAATCATGGAAAGGCAAAGCCAGTTCATTCAGATATTGTTTTAATTTTTCTTTTAAATCAAAACCGGCATGATCAGAACCGATAGCAATGCTATCTTTTTTTGACAAATTCGTGTTCACATGTTCTCATTTAACTAAAATTAATAAATCCATTTATAACAGGCATCTTTGGCTTGCGTTTCATTACGGTGCATAAAACGATCTTCAGTGGTTGGTATCATTTGTTGGACATAACTCATTTTACGACTGGCAATATCTTTAAAAGCCGGGTCTCTTTCTGCCAGTTGATATTCTTTTAAAGCGAGTTCATAAACTAATTTATCATCCCAATTCGGGCTGGTTCGGCCAGCTTTATCCATACAATATTCGGCAGCGGCTTCATAAGTTTCCCCCCGCACAATGTACCCGAATCCATACTCGGCGTCGATTTTAATGGCACGATTGGCATAACTTCGCGCCTGACTAAAATTATTTAGAAATTTCAAACAAGACCCAATCTCACAAAGGCTTTTCTTATTATTCGGGTCTTTTTCGACGATCGAATTATAGACATTAATGGCTTCTTGATATTTCCCCTGATTTTGCAAGCTGGCACCCAAATAATCGCGGGCTACCAGATCATCCGGATTATATTTGACATATTCCCGAAACTCGGGTTCAGCTTTTTCATAAAGCTGGCGAATAAAATATTGCCGACCTAAATTAAACATGTGTTTTGGATTATCAGGTTCCTGTTGTCTTAGTTTTTCTAATCTTACCAGCGCCGCTTCCTCATTGCCCGTCTGAGCGTAAAGTTTGGAAAGAATGTCATTTGATTCGGCATCGTTGGGATTTAATTCGGTTACGGTTTCATAGGCTACAATCGCGTCATCCACCAGATCTTCTTTTAAATAAAGACTACCGAGTTTCTTCCAGTCTTCGGCAGCTTTGGGATCCAGTTTAACAATTTCTTGATAATGCTCGATCGCATTTTCGGTTTGACCGAGTCCGGAATATAAGTGGGCTACACTGCGGTGTAAATATAAATTATCCGGGTATTGTTGTAAACCTAATTCAGCCGCAATGAGGGCACTGTCAGGATTTTCCATGTTGAAATAGCAATCAACCAGTTTATTCCAAACGGTTTTAAAGAGTTGGATCGTATCCATTTCTGCAACTTTCCAGAAAGGTGCCAAAGCGTTACGATACATTTTCGCCTTATGATATTCAAATCCCGTACTCCAGGTTTTCATCAGTTCGAATTTGTATTTTTCTTCGGCAGCTTTCCGAATAGAATCATCAATGGCTTTTTGTCGTTCGGCATCAATTTTGGGAGCCGGTGGCGCACAACTAAAATTAATGAATAATGTGGATACTGCAAGTAATGTCAAAAGTATTAGAGTAATCAATAAAATGATAGATTTTTGCATGCAGGACCTCCTCCAAAAACTTGTTAATTATTTACCCTCGCCAAAAGTAATGATAGCTTTTTTTTAATGAAAATAATAAGATAACGAATGGTAAGAAAATTTTATTAAAAAATCAAGAAAAATTTTTATTTCAGATTTGTCATTGATTCAGCCTAAACGGGCAGATTGATTCACATGCGAGTTATTTATTACGCCCCTGGATAAACCATTTCTCCCCGGCAGTCACCGTAACCATCAAATCGATAAAATTTTCTTCTACCGGATTTTCCGATATATTACCACGCTTCCCAATTGCCAGCGCTAAATCCAGTCGCCCCAATGTGAAAAAGAAAGGTAAGCCAGAACCAAAAGTAACCGCATATTCGTTTACCGGATTATTATTGGCATATTTAATTTGTAATTGTTTAAAATAAAATCCCGCCCGCAGTGGGATATGTTTAAAATATTTAGCATAGGGATCCGTACTCGGCAAATAGCTGATACCAAAGGAAATGCGATGATAATCATTGTAATTCTGGCCCATATTTTCAACTTCGGCTTCAATTTTAGAGAAGGGATTATTAAAATATTCACTAGTCAACATTAATTTCCGTTTGAATAATTTAATCGAAGTGCCAATCCCCCAACAAAAAGGGAGTTTTAAATTGCCATCATTGAGAGTGGTACGCGCACGATCCGTCGAAAATTCACTAATGCGGATTCGATAATTATGGGTCATCTCATGCTCGGTTTTTAATGATAACGCCGTGGAAAGTACTACACCTACATTCCAATTTTTAAGTGCTTGAAAAACGGCCCCTGTACTGAAATTGAATCCCTTTAATTTTGTTTGAAGAATATCTGAAGTATCATCATAATTTTCATTGTAATAATTCAATTCCCAGGTTTCATCATATTTACCGAAGCTATAATTCCAGGTAGCACCAAGAGCAAATCGGTTTTTAATATTACTAAAAAATCCAAGAAAGAATTTATTAAGACTCCCTTTTCCTGATGAGATGTTACGATAAGCACTTTCACCAGTTCCCTGCTCCGATTCAAACGCATAATCTGCCAAAAACAGAGGAGCCATTCCCACCCCAATCGAAAAGTTCTCACCCAGGGGTACCAAAAATTGACCGCCAAATGAATTAGTAAAACGACTCAATCCCGTGCCAGCGGTATTTTTTTGATCAATTGTTTGATTCAGAAAATGAACTGAAATCCGGGTTAATCCCGCCGGTAAAAAGGTTGCCGGATTCATACTCGATAAGGCCCGGTCTTCCATTAAAGCAACACCAACACCCCCGAGGGCCAGACCCTGCGCTCCAATTCCTTCAGTGAAAACGCCCAGTCCTTTACTCGAATAAAAAGAAGCCGCGCCTAATCCTTGAGTTAAAAGGACGCTGCTGAAAAAAATTAACACGAATATTTTAAAACGCTTTGCTGACATAAAATAAACTCCTGGTAACCTGGTTTTAAATTGATTCTTTTTCATGAGTAATCGATATTCAGGGGATTAATCATAAAAAGAAGGTGGAATTGTATAATCCAATATTAATTTCGGTTGAAGCAGAGAATCCGCTTGAGTACTAAATAACACCATTCTGGCAATGTCATTTCCTTCGTTGGTTAGTCTGAGAAAAAGCCCTTCGCCAGATTCTTGTTTTGATGTCCATTTTTGGATTTGGGTTCCCAGTTCTACTTGTAACGTATCTTCGTTAATCACACTGTCATATCCCAATTTGGAGGAATCAATACTTACGTTCGAGGCAATATCCGGCCAGTTTGTAACCGGAAATACAAATATTTCCGGGGTTTGCTCAAGACCAAAAAAAGAATTTTCCGCATCCAAGGTTAATCTTAATTGAGCCCGGTTAATCGTTGCATTTTCAGGAATACCCGTGAAATCAAATTGAAGTAAACTGCGATGGGAAATTCCCCGCCCTAAATACAAATGCTGGCTGCTGTCGGCTGGCAGGGGTTCGCTGCGCACAATAAAAGCATCATGGCCAATAAAATCTTTCGTGGTGTCAATCTCGCCATTAAAATCCGAAATAATGGTGAGTGTTGGTTTGACCGCATCATTTGAAGCATCACAGGAATAAAATCGCATTAATAATTCCGGATTTTGTTCTGTATCAAATCGAAGACAAAAACCATTTTCAATAATTGAAGAATCCAGCGTGCTATCGGGCCGGATAAATTGAGAAATGTCAAATTCGAAATAAAATGAATCGGACGCTAAGGGATTGATGTTGACCGCTGGCGTGAGTGGAGTGGGAAGATAGTCCGCCTTAAAAGTACTCCAGGTCATTTCCAATTCGTCCCATTTAGGATTTAAGCTCCCCATTAAATAGGCCGTGGCCGAAAATTCAGCCGTACTATCCCCTGCTGCTGCCGACGGATACAGGGTCAGGTTCACAGCTCTAATTTTCGCCGAATCCGGACGGGTCATTCCGCGGAAGCCAAAGCGAAATAAAATCCAGGAGGTAATACCGGAATATTTTCCCAGAAATAGATAGGCACTACTTCCGGTGGTAACTTCAGCCGGATAAGAGGCCGTTTTCGTGGAATATAAAACGAGATGTTTTTTTTGTCCGATATTATTTTTTTCGGCGACACTCTGCTCAAAGGCGGAAGGGAGTGGGGTGGAGGATTTACAAGAAAAAAACAAAGACACGAATGCACCCAATAGCATTATTTTAAAAATAAACTTTTTCATAGAGTAATCCTTAAATATCAAAATTCAATAATCTGACCAGTAAAAATCATTAAGCTGTAAAGTCAATACGACTTGTTAATAATTTTAAATGAAAAATATAGTGAAAGCTTTAGTTATTGTCAAGCTTTTTTAGGGAGATGAATCCCTCTTGGAAAGGGTCTCTAACGGATTGTGAAACCAAAATCAATACGTTTTGTTCCCAAATGAAATGGAATCCAATTCTGAAGCCTTCTCCGGTAAATTCATATTTGGAACAATTGATAAAGCGAAGCATTTAAGGGTAGGTTTTATCTGAAACGTCTCAAATAGGATTTCACTAGCAGAAAAAATGGGAAGCATATCATGGTCAGTGGTTTGGCTCCAACCGTAGAAGCGTTGATTGGTAAAGAATTCCCCTGTTTAAATCATGGATTCGTGCGCTTACTGGACGTCATGGGTTCAGACGAAGCCGTGGTCCAGGCCGCGCGCGTGTCCTACGGAGCAGGAACGAAAAAGATTCATCAAGATCGGGGGCTCATACGCTACCTGATGCGGCATCAACATACCACGCCATTTGAAATGGTGGAATTTAAGTTTCATTGTAAAATGCCAATTTTTGTCGCCCGTCAATGGATTCGGCACCGAACGGCCAGTGTAAATGAATATTCCTTACGCTATTCACGCGCTATTAATCAGTTCTATTTGCCTGAACCGGCTGAATTAAAATTGCAGGCTCAAAATAACCGACAGGGCCGCTCGAGTGAAACCGTTCCGTCCGAACTCCAACAAAAACTATTCGAGCTCATAAAAGGTGGGACGGACAAGGCCTGGGAGGATTATGAAGTGCTGGAACAAAACGGCCTCTCGCGCGAATTAAGCCGGATCAATTTACCACTGTCACTTTTTACTGAATGGTATTGGAAAATCGACCTGCACAATTTGCTTCATTTTATTAAATTAAGAATCGATGAACATGCCCAATATGAGATTCGGGTGTACGCTCAGGCAATTGCTGAAATTGTAAAAATTGTCGTCCCAATGACCTGGGAGGCGTTTGAGGATTATGTCCTTTTTGCCCGGACGTTTTCCCGAATGGAGAGCGAAATTTTGAAAAAGGCGCTGGAAAAGACCGGGACTAAAATTGATTGGCATGAATTACTTAAGGAGACAACGCTTAGTAAGGGCGAAAAAGAGGAATTTCTCTCAAAAATTTCAGCATTGCTGAAACCAGCATCTTCATAAATTTAGTTGACTTTTTTCTATTTTTTTACTATTTTTTCATTTCTTTCATTAGGAAAAATCCACGGATTAAACCTGAAAAGAAATCACATTTCATTTATACAGTTGTTGCAATCTTTTGTAATTGACATTCCATATTGGAAAATAATCACTTGATTCAGGAAAATACTAATTGAGGAGGTTAAAATGATCCAAACCATTGGTGAAGTTGCTGGCAAAGTTTGGGCCGCACTCCGGGAAAACGGAGAAATGAGTGTTGCTCAATTAAAGAAATCCGTTGAAAGCAACGCCTTTCTTCTTGACAGTGCGCTTGGCTGGCTGGCACGGGAAGACAAAATAAATCTGACCAAAGTTGGCAACAGTGTTAAAGTCACCTTAAAATAATGACACCAATCGTAGCCTGAATAATGCCCCAGTATTTGGGGCATTTTTTTTCCCATTTTTATAGCTAAAAATTGTGGATGCTTTTAATTTGTGAGCCGTCAAAGTAGGACCTGTTTTGAAAAATTTATTTGACATATCAACTCAGACAAACGCTATTCTGGATAGTATTGCTGACGGTGTTTTTACGGTTGATGGGAATTGGAAAATCACCTCTTTCAATTGCGCTGCCGAAAAAATTACTGGTATTTCAAAAGCACTGGCAATCGGACAGACCTGTCGTGATGTTTTTCATTCTAATTTATGTGATGCCAATTGTGTTTTGCAGGAGGCAATTCATAAAAATAAAGCGATATCGAACCGTTCCGTTTACATTATTAATGCTCAAGGTGAACAAATTCCAATTAGTATTAGTGCGGCACCATTAAAAGATGACCAGGGACAAATAATTGGGGGGGTGGAAACTTTTCGTGATTTGTCTGAAGTAATGGCCCTCAAGAAACAATTGTACCAGCAATACTCTTTTCAAGATATTATCAGTAAGTCCCGGCGGATGCAAAAAATGTTTGCCATTCTACCTGATATTGCCACCAGTGACAGTACGGTACTGATTCAGGGAGAAAGTGGCACCGGCAAAGAACTTTTTGCCCGGGCTATTCACGATCTCAGTCCCCGGGCGAAAGCGCCACTGGTGATTGTCAATAGTGGTGCCTTACCAGATACGCTGTTAGAATCGGAGCTTTTTGGTTATAAAGCCGGCGCGTTTACTGATGCGAAAAAAGATAAACCGGGTCGTTTTGCACTGGCCGAAGGCGGAACGATTTTTCTCGATGAAATTGGTGAAATTTCACCGGCGCTGCAGGTTCGTCTGCTACGGGTCTTGCAGGATAAATTTTATGAACCACTGGGAGGAACCACTCCATTAAAAGCCAACGTGCGGATCATTACCGCGACCAATAAGGATTTACGACAATTGGTGGATGAAGGACAATTTCGAGAAGATCTGTTTTACCGCTTGAATGTGGTCTTCATCCAGATCCCGGCCCTAAAGGAACGGCGGGCAGACATTCCTTTATTGATTCAACATTTTATTTCTCAATTTAATAAATTAAAAAACAGGGAGATTGAGGATATTGATGAGAATGCGCTTTCGATCTTGATGCAGCACCCTTTTCCCGGAAATGTCAGAGAGCTGGAAAATATCATTGAGTATGCCTTCATCCTTTGCCGAGGGAAGGTCATTCAACCGCAACATCTTCCGGAATATCTGCTACCAGAAACGTTTAAAAGCGGCGAAGAGTCCGCTAGCAAAGTATTTTCCTTACAAGAAATTCAGAAACAGGCGCTGATTCGGGCCTTAAAACGAAATAATTGGAAACGAATGGCGACGGCACGTGAACTGGAAATAGACAAGGGCACACTTCGCCGAATGATTCAGCGCTTCAACATCAAGCCTCCGAAGTGAAACGAAGATAAATGATTACCGTTACTCCAAATATTGAAATTAATGAAAGCGAACTGAAATTTGATTTTACTTGTGCCTCAGGACCGGGCGGTCAAAATGTAAACAAAGTCGCGACAGCCGTACAATTACGGTTTGATGTTGAAAATTGTCCCGCGTTGTCACCCGAGGTACGCGAACGCCTGAAGCATTTAGCCGGCAAGCGAGTGACCACCTCCGGTATTCTTATTATTCAAGCCAGCCGCTACCGGACGCAGGAACGGAATCGTCAAGATGCGATTGATCGATTGATTATCCTTATTCAGCGGGCGGCACAGCGCCCCAAAATTCGCCGGCCAACCCGACCGTCACTGCTGGCAAAAAAACGACGGCTGGAAGCAAAACGACGTCGCCGGGAAATAAAAAAAATGCGACGTTTTCAATCAGGAAATGAAGATTTATAAAAGAGAGGTTTCCGTTGTCTGATTGGATTTATTTCGAAAAAGACCCCCAAGTGATTGCTCGAGAAAAACAAAAAGCCAGGAAATTGAGAAAATCCCAATGGTGGAAAAATATCATTGCCAAAGGTATTTGTCACTACTGCCAGCAGCATTTTCCTCCCGAGGAACTCACAATGGACCATATTGTGCCGTTGGCCCGGGGCGGTAAAAGCACCAAAGGGAATGTTGTTCCCTGCTGTAAGGAATGCAATAATCAAAAAAAATATTTGACACCGGTTGAAATGATTATTAAAAACATGAAGGACAATCAATAGCTAATAGATTTACCAAAACTATTTCAATTATTCCAGGAATCTCTCAAATGTCAAAAAAAACAATTATTATCATGATTGTTTTATTGGTGCTTATTCTGGTCGCGGCCCTTTGCCTGCGTTACTTTCTGGCAAAGCCCTTATATAATCCAGGTGATGTCGGTTCAGGAAAAAATTTGCGGTCTCCCTTAACCCCACCCACTCAAAACGCTGATTCGACTTTTTGGCGTGTCGCTGACGATATTGAAATATATCATTTTTCAGTGGGTACGGGAAGAAAGGTTTTGGTAATTCACGGCGGACCGGGCACGCCCTTTACTGAACCCTTAATAGCGCTGGCACCATTGACCAAATCATTCGAATTCGTTTATTACCACCAGCGTGGCTGCGGACAGTCGACTCGACCGTTTGACGGCTTTACTTCTGCCAATTATTTTGATAATATGTACCAACTTGAAAATACCTTAGGAATTGGCGCTCAACTGGCTGACATTGAACGCATCCGGCAAATTCTCGGTGAGAATCAGCTTATTCTACTGGGACATTCTTTCGGGGGATTCCTGGCGGCTTTGTATGCAGCCGAATTCCCGGAAAAAGTGGCTGGGCTGATTCTGGTAGCTCCGGCCAATCTGTTGGTCCTGCCAGCGGATAATGGTGACCTTTTTGAAATTGTGAAACAGCGCTTACCCGAGAGTGTGGCGCTGGAATTTAGCGATTTCCAGAAACGTTATTTTGACTTTAAAAATATTTTTAAAAAGTCGGAGGCTGATTTAATTCGGTTGAATCAGCAATTTGTTAAATATTATTTAATGGCGTCACCTGAACCAGAACAAAAAAGGCAGATGCAAGATCGGGGAGAGGTTGGTGGGGGCTGGATGGCTTTTGCGACGTATTTTAGCCTGGGCAAAAAACACGATTATCGTTCGGTATTGAGCGCAGTCAATACCCCCCCAGTATTGGTAATTCATGGTAAAAACGATTTACAACCAATTGCTGCCAGTAAAACCTACGTGGAGGCTTTTCCTGACGCCAGTTTTCAATTAATAGAAAAGGCGGGACATTTTCCGTTTCATGAACAACCAGAACAGTTTACCAGCATTGTCCGAGAATATTTAATGAATCTGAAATAGCAGTATGATTTCTCTCAATATATAAATTTCTTTTTGCAAGCACTTATTACGAATGGTTTACCACGATTAAACGAGGAGAATTTATTGGATGTCACAATTTCAATGTTACACTGGAAAAAAATTGTCGCACCTGCTGAATCGAATCAGAGATGCCATCTACACGGAAATTGCCCCCCTACAAATTACTGGCTGGTGTACCCCCGAACCGCTTCCGTTCGAGCGCCGATTGGAAGGGATGAAACGAAACTTAACAGTCGGGGATAAATGGGGTAACCTTTTTGATTGTGCCTGGTTTCATTTTACCGGAACAGTACCTGAATCGGCCGCTGGGAAACATGTGGTGGTATTGTTAGATGTAAACGGTGAAATGTGTCTGGTGGACTCCCAGGGGGTACCGCTCAGGGGTTTAACGAATTTAAAATCGCTTTATGATTATAGTCTCGGCGGTCCGGGAAAAAGAGTGTTTGAAATTAATCGCCAGGCCTCTGGTAAGGAAAAAATTGATTTATGGGCGGATGCTGGTTGTAATGATTTATTTGGTTATCTAACCGAAAATGGAACCATTAAACAAGCCAGTATTGCGCTTTGCAATGATGACATGCGAACGCTTTTCTATGATTTTGAAGTATTACTGGATTTGATGAAAGTTTTATCTAAGGAGAGCGCCCGCCACCAACAGATTTTTAATGCTTTAAATAAAGTGGGTCACCTGTTAAGCCAGTTTAATGCGGAAGAAGCCCGTGCAGGTCATGCGATATTGCTTCCCCAATTACAAAAAAAGGGGGGCGACGCCTCGCTCCAAATCAGTGCGATTGGTCATGCCCATCTCGACCTGGCCTGGATGTGGCCTATTCGGGAGAGCATTCGGAAGGGTGCCCGTACTTTTGCCACGGTGCTTTACTTAATGGAACGCTACCCGGATTACATCTTCGGGGCGAGTCAGCCTCAGCTATTTGACTGGATGAAACAGTATTATCCGGAACTCTATCAAAAAATTAAGGCCAAAGTTCACGCCGGTCGCATCGAAGCACAAGGTGCAATGTGGGTCGAAGCCGATACCAATATTTCCGGCGGTGAAGCGCTTGTCCGCCAAATCCTTCACGGGAAACGATTTTTTAAGCAGGAGTTTGGGGTTGATCCGAATTATTTGTGGTTGCCGGATGTTTTTGGTTATTCCGCCGCGCTCCCACAGCTTTTAAAAAAGTCTGGCGTGGATTATTTTATGACCCAAAAACTTTCCTGGAGTCTTATTAATAACTTTCCGTATCATTCTTTTCATTGGCAGGGAATTGATGGCACCACTGTCCTCACCCACATGTTACCTGAAGAAACCTACAACAGCGCGGCGGCTCCGCATTCAGTTCATAAGGCCGAAAGCCAATATCGGGAAAAAGCCGTTTCTGAACATTGTCTTATGCTTTACGGAATCGGTGACGGCGGGGGTGGACCCGGCGCAGAGCACCTGGAACGACTCACCCGTCAGAAAAATTTGAACGGGATTTGTCCGGTGGTCCAGGAAACGGCAGCCCATTTTTTAGCGAAGTGGGCGAAAGATGCCGCTCAATTTCCGCGTTGGGTGGGTGAACTGTATCTGGAACGACACCAGGGAACATTTACCACCAATGCCCGCAATAAGTGGTATAATCGAAAAATCGAATGTGCGCTGCGGGAATTAGAGTGGGTTTTAACATTAAATCTCATTCAATCCCACCAGTCCTATCCAACCAAACGTTTGGAAAAAATCTGGCGGGAAGTGCTGCTTTATCAATTCCATGATATTTTGCCCGGCTCCTCGATTAAGCGCGTTTACGATGAAAGTATCGCCCGCTATCAGCAACTTCTCAAAGAAGTGAATCAGATGATGGAAAAAAATTATCTGCTTCTAACCGAGCAAATAAATACCACCGGAATTAAACAGCCACTGGTCATCTTCAACTCGTTATCCTGGGAGCGCACAGAATGGATTAAAGTTAATAATCAATGGTTTGAAATAACGGTTCCAGCGTGTGGTTATCAAACAATTGATGCCACTGCCGAGTCAACCGAAATTCCAACGGTTATCGCTACTGAAAATCAGCTTGAAAATGATTTAATGCGCGTGACCTTTGCAACGGACGGTTCGATTCAGTCAATTTATGATAAAAGAGTCAAGCGAGAAGTGATTGCGTCAGGCCAGACCGCCAATAAATTCGCGGTTTATGCGGATGATGGCGATGCCTGGGATTTTCGAATGGATTATGCCGATTTTGCGCCGCGCTTTATGGAACTTGTTTCCGCTCTCCCGCGAATTGACGGTCCTCAGGCAATCTTGGAGCAAACATATCGATTAGGGCACTCGGAACTGGTGCAAGCCATCACATTGACGGCGGGAAGTCGCCGAATTGATTTTAATACGCAATTAAATTGGCGAGAAACTGAGACCATGCTGCGGACGGCTTTTCCCGTGGCGATTCACGCCGAAGACGCTACTTATGAAATACAATTCGGACATGTACAGCGACCAACCCACCAAAATACAAGCTGGGATTTGGCTAAAGATGAAGTACCGGCGCAGAAATGGGGTGATTTGTCGGCGCGGGATTATGGTGTCGCCCTGCTAAATGATTCAAAATATGGTTATAAAATCAAAGGTAATGTTATTGATTTGAATTTGTTGCGCAGCGTGCTTTATTCCGGTCAGCGCCTGGTCCGGGATGAAGACGTGCAGCCGGGTGAGCCGCATCATGCTTTTACGGATCAGTGCGAACACACTTTTACTTATTCCTTATTCCCGCATCCTGGTGATCACATTGGCGGGGGCGTTGTTCAGGCAGGTTACGAGTTGAATCATCCCTTAAAAGCGATCCCGGCCACGGAAAAAGCTGGCTCCAATCCAACCGTAGCGTCCTTTATTAAATTAAATGCGCCTTACATTATTTTGGAGACAGTAAAAAAAGCCGAAGATTCAGAGGAAATTATTGTACGTCTTTATGAAGCCGCGCATCGAAATACAGCGGTAACGATTCATTTCAGTCAGCCAGTAGAAACCATTGAAGAAGCAAATTTAATGGAAGAAAGTGTCCAAGCGCTGCCGGTGAAAAATAAAAATGAAGTTAAACTTGAATTTCAACCGTTTGAAATTAAAACGCTCAAAATCAAATTCCGGTAAGCAATTGTAGCAGGCGATTAAAAAAGAAAATTGATTTTAAATTCATTTTGTCAGGTGCCTGTTTTTAACAGGCACTTTTTTTTATGTCAAATATTTTTGGCTGGAGAATCATACCAGCTATTTTTAGCCGCTTCAATAAATGCGATGACATTTTCCCACGGCACCTCGGGCTCTAACAGGTGAGTTGGGGCTAATAATAATCCACCATTTTTACCCAGCAAATTCTTGATTCGCGTGACTTCCTGTTTTACTTCTGCTGGGGTACCGAAAGGCATTGTAGTTTGAGTGCCAATTCCACCCCAGAATGAAATTTTATCATGATATTGGGCTTCAATCTTTTCTAAATCATTGCATTCCGGCTGAACCGGATTAACAATGTCCACTCCTATATCTAAATATTCATCAATAAAATCTTCGACCTTTCCGTCAGAGTGCATAAAAATTAAAATTTCCGGATTGATCTTTTTCGCGGCCTGGATAATTTTACACGTTCTTTCTTTGATAAAACGTCGATATATTTCAATACTAAATAGCGGTCCCTGTTGCGAAGCGACGTCGTCGCCCAAGCGGAGAATATCCACGCCAATTTGGGCGTATTTCCGCGCCTGAATCATGCGTAAATGGGTAATTTGTTCACAGATTGCGTGCGCAATTTCTGGCTTAATCAGAAAATCAAGCAGCAGATTCTCCATGCCCCGCAGCGCCCAGGCGGTCTCGAAAATCGTTACCGCAAGTTCTCCTGTGACAGCGTAACCCCTTTGTTGATAGTGGGCGACTTTTTCCCCTAATCCTTCAAATCGATAATCGGCGGTGACATCAGGCCAATGATAATCTTCAATGGCTTGTACAGTGGTTGCTGAAGCGAGCGGATGAAATTTTAAGTGAGTGAAATGCTCATAATTACCAATGAACCGACCCGCACCCCATTCATCAAAAATGGTATTCGCCGGAATCTGGCTGTTAAAGTATTGCGAGAAATCTGATTTTAAATTAGTTGGATTGAGATTCACCGAACGGGTGTCGAAATCAAAGCATTCTTCCGGTGGTAAGTCGGTTTTCATGTTTTTCTGATATATTTTCATTAAACCTGGCGTAAATGCACCCCAACTCATTTCAAAAGGCACCCGATCCGGTTTCCCTTTTCTTTTTAAAGCGATGAGCACTCTTTCACGTGGCGTCATTCGTTTATTCCTTAATTCCTTTATTTAAATTCAATTTAACACTATCATTTTAATATAGCTTTCTTTTAAATCCACTGACAACCGACAAAAGTATAATCCGCTACTCAAAGTCGGTTGGGTAATAAACTTTGACATTTGAAAATGATGTTGACCAACATCGAGTGCGCCTTCAAACAGGGTAACCAATCGCTGTCCTTGCACGTTGAATATTTCCAATTTAACGTGCTCCGGTTGAGCGAGTTTAAAGCGAATGGTCGTACTTTCATGAAATGGATTAGGATAATTTTGGTGAAGCTTGAAATGCAGGGGCGGCTTTAGGGATGAATTCAAGTCCGCCGTTGCATTCGAATTGAAAGCCGAGCCGGTTCGGTGAAAGTTACCCTGGCCGGTTTGCCAGAGAATTCGGGCGTGCGCCGTACCTGGTAAATCATAAGCACAAAGCCCGGTCCAGCTCGTTCCTACCACTAATTCGTAATCAGGATCATCATCAATATTGGCAATCGTCGGCGCGCTGGTAATACCATTCCATCCCTGATTGCTGGCCGGCACCGTCAATTCGTAAAGCACTTCCCCCCGATGATTTAACAGATGCAACTTCCCGAGCTTTTGACTGTCGCGGGGTGTCCACGAGCCAAAAATAACTTCCGCCAAACCGTCATTATCCAGATCGGCGACCGCCGGTTCAGTCGCGAATCGAATAATATCTTCGGAAGGATTCGTGATCCAGAAGGGCCATTGATGATGTTGGGTTTTGTCAAGCCAATAGGCGTGCATCTTGCCGTCACTTGCCGGGAAAAGAATTTCGAGAAAGTCATCATGATCCAAATCGACTGCCACCGGATTGGGGAGGCAGACTTTGGTAATCCGCCAGTCCTCACACAGGGGAGCACTACTGGCGAGTTGCTTCGGTACCGGAAGCATTTGCCAATCAAAACCGTTCTTGACAAAACGCGTCCGGTCCGGTTCAAGCATAATGGGAGTATGATAAAGTGGCGTCGCCGGTCGCGTGGCGGGATCACTGATGCGACCGATGATAATAAATTCAGGGATCTTATCCCGATTCACATCGGCCACAATCGGGGCACTAAAAGAAAATTTGGGGAAATATTCACCGTCTTTGCCATCACCCCGCAGCTCCGATTCCGGATGCAACCAGGTGGGAATGTCGTTCCAATTTTTATTCCCATAAATTGAATTGGCTTTAATCGGTCTTCCATTGGGTTTAAAAGCATTGATGTAAAACACATCCGCCAGTGCAAAAATCTCCTGACGCTCATCATTGTCGATGTCGGCAATAGCGATATTTTGATTAAAAGCACCATGATTGCAGTGGTGTTCTGCGGTTTTTGGCCAACCAGGATAAGCCTGGCCGTTTATGTTTAAGATATACCAATCATGTTCATCCGCACCCAGTCGGGTGGAACCAACCAGAATTTCCAACTGCCCGTTACCGTCCAGATCGGCCACGCTTAATGAACGAATTTCACTGGCAGGACATAAAATTTTAGGCCAGACTGAATTGTGAAAATAGCCTTTATGATCATAAACCGCGACTGAACCATTTTGATGCGCCGTAATAATTTCTAAATCATCGTCAGCATCCAAATCGGCGACAACAACCGCCGGATAAGTACAACCCACATCTGATTTACCGGTGTAGCGCCGATCATGTCCCGTGTAAACATTCCAGACGACATTACCGGTGGCTCCATCCACAACATAAATCATATAATTCGCCCAAATCACTTCCATTCGCCCGTCGTTATTCAAATCCGCCACTGCCGGCGACCCGGCATAATCTCCGTACATTAAATAAGGGGCACCCCCTTTTTTAGCCCATTTCAATTGTGGCTTTTGGATGGCCGCGTTGACTATTGTCAATAAGATTGTCAATTCAAGTGTTACAAAAAGTAATTTCTTTTTTAACATTTCATTTCCTCCTGGAATTCTGAAGCTGTGGCAAAAAAACAGCGTTAAAATTGGCAAAATCCATTCCGATATCCGTTTTGAAAATAGCTGCCAATTTTACTCACTTCAGAATGAAGAGGAAATTATCTCAGATCAGACAAGCCTTTAATTTGAAAAGGATTAATAAAGCTGGCCGGGAAATTGATATTCACAAGAGTAAGCGGCCATGAAAAAAAAGGTACTGATTAGTTTCAAATCTGTTTTCTATTTTGTAATCAGACATTATTTCGTGCGCCGCAAACGCTGTTAGCAAATATAAGGAAAAATCATAATGCAGATTTCAACTGTTTTTCATAGTCTAAAATAGCGGTTACCAATTTGTCCGCGCCAAATTTAATAACATCGGTTGTTGGCAGGCCGGTATTTCTTTCAACTTCTGCAATCATCTGACGCGCCTGTTGATCATCCAGTCGCCGGAGATTAAGCGCCACCCCGATCACTTTTGTTGGAAATACAGGTCGGGCAATTTCTTCATATAACGGGATTAGCGTTTCGGGTGGAAGCACCGGGGTATCTTTTGAACCGCGCATGATATTCCGTCCGTATTCATGCACAATGATCAGCGCCTGCGGGGCAAAACCGTGCAACATTGAAAGTGTAACCCCGGAATATAAAGGATGGACCAAAGCGCCCTGTCCTTCAATGAGTAAGTAATCATGATCGGCATTTTCCAGCACCAATCTTTCGGCAGCGCCGGCAACAAAATCAGCAATGACTCGGTCAAGGGCGATACCTCGTCCCGCAATAAAAATACCCGTCTGACCCGTCGCCACAAAAACAGCATCCTTACCTGTATGCTGTAATCGATGCGTAATCTCAAGGCAAACAACTTTTTTGCCAACGTTGCAGTCGGTTCCAACCGTATGAATTCGCAAACACTTCTGTGATTTGGCCAGGCATTTATTAACCGTCAAATCCGAGGGCACCCGTCGTAAATCGGTTAATTGAACCTGAAATTTTTCGGCTGAAATCACAAATTCAGGATCATCAACGAGAAAATGGTGTAACCCGGAGACAATATCCAGGCCGTTTTCAATGGCTTTGAGAATTATTTGTCGCCATAACGGTGGCAACTGTCCTCCTGCCGGCGATATGCCAACCAGCAATAAGTCAGGTTGAAATACCAGTGTTTCTTGAAAGGTTGCCACAATCGGAATCCCCTGACCGATTCCGAAAATTTCGGAGGCATCACGACCGGCTTTCGTCGAATCAATGAGCGCCACGACTTCGTCTTGACGGTAACGAATCACGCCTGAAGCGGTTTTCGCTGAGGTTGGATCCGTTGCACCTTCGCTAAGAATGACAATTTTTCTTTTTTTCATGGAAGCAAAAACAGGTTAACGATTTCACTTAAAGTTATGCTCTAGAAGAATTCTTTATAATACAAATATTAAAATCATTCCAGTTATCTTCTCATGTATTCTTATAAGTTTAGGATTGGGTCCTCTGGTGCCTTTTCCAGAATTAAAAAGAACAACCTAAACTGACAAAATTCACGTAATCGAGCTCTCCGTAAGCTGCCAGGGCATAATCAATGATAAATTGAGTGGCCTGAAGATTGAATTTCAAACCACCTCCAAAAGTAAAATTTACCAGGTCTTCATTAAATTTATAACCACTACGAAAAATAATTAAACGACGAATTTCATATTCCAGCCCGAATCGAATATTTTCAGCGGCATCGTTGGGATGATTCGCATCAATCGCTAACGTTACTCGCTGGTGCTTTGATCGGATGAAATGGGTTGGTGTATCTCCAATGAGTTCAATGGCAATCCCCACTCGGAAATTAACCGGTAAGGGCCAGGATTCTGTGTGTAACCTGGCATCAACATCATCATTCCGTGAGTTGGCTGGATTTGGGTCGTAAGCTCGAATTAAATCACGTCCCTCTAATTGTAAATCACCACCGAAATTCGAAAAACACATACCGATACTTAGCCCTTTAAAACCGGTTCTTAATAGTGTGCCGACATCAAGCGCAAAAGTAGCGGCGGTTTCGTGATAAATTTTTTGGTGAATATATTTGCCAGTGACTCCAATGCGAAAACGGTCGGTCAATTGAACGGCGTAAGCAATTCCCAGCGCAAGATCGGCCGCATCCCAAAAGAGCCCGGTTCCTTGCGGATTTTCAATCGTAGTAATTTCTTCTTCTCCCATATTAACCAGCGTGGCACTGAATCCTAGCGCCGAATGATGTCCTAACGGTACTACCAGTCCGGTAAATTGATGGGTAACATCGGCCAGCCAGTTGGTGTGCGTGCCCAACCAGGCTACTTGATTAATATCAGCAATGCCGGCCGGGTTCCAGTAAAGCGAGGCCACTGTTCCTGATATGCCGGCTAAAACACCACCCATCGCCTGCGCCTGTGCGCCCACTCCAATTTTCAGAAATTGTGCAGCCGCCGTACCCGCTTTCGTTGTTTCTTTCGCAAAGGATATCGGTTTTAAAAAACCGAGCAGGATGCCCGTTGAAATGATTAACTGAATTTTTAGACTCACGCTTTTCATTGAATTGACTCCGCGAAATGCTGCCGCGATTATTTAATCAGGGCAAATTTACCGACCTTTTTAGCATCCCCTGCTGAGACAACGTAAAGATAAACTCCAAATGCCAGATCTTCACCAAAGTCACTGGTTAAATCCCAGGCTTCGTCACCTGTACCGTTTACATGATAAATTTCCTTTACCTTCACACCCGCGAGGGAGTAAACGGTAATTTTACATTCCGGTGGTAAATACATGAACCGAAGCTGGCGAACATTGGTTCGGAATTCCCAGGCAGCGGTAACAATGTAGGGATTCGGCACCACACGAATACCAGCTAAGTCGGTATCAGTAAACGCTTCCTTAACCCGTGGTAGTTTGATTTGAAATTCATAACTATCTGTTTCTTGGGGCGGACTATATGATGAAATGACGACTTCTTCGCCGACTTCAGGCAACGCGGTTGTTTCATCCCGTCCCCAGAGGGTAACAATATAAGGAAAATCATCCGGAAAAACTGCTTCTAAAGTATCGTCAGGGGCCGGATTGAGATAAGGTGAACTGACGATATAGATGGCCTCACCATATTGAAATTGGCCATCTTTTTGTACTTCTTTGATCTGACAATTCACCTGATAGCCACGATTCTTCGAAACATCCCACATTTCAAAAGGTACTTTAATCCTGGCGGTGGAGGCAGCAGGCTTGCCAAATCCAAACGCACGCGATCCATTCGGCGTAAAACGAATGGCATAATCACTTGTTCGGGCATCCAGCGAAGCTTTTTTCCCGGGTGTTTCTGTGGTAACCGTCAACCAGCGACCGGTGGCGTTTAATCTGGTAAGATCGTATTGATTGGCCGCGGCGACATCTTTACCTGTGCCATCAGTGACACTCATGATCCCGCCCTGGGTGACATCACAAAAATAACCAATGGTGAAACCGTCAATCAACCTGAGATCGCGCTCATTTAATGCAAATTCAGCAAGGTGTGAATTCTTTTTCCATACGGAATAACGATCGACGGGCGAACCGTGAAAGCGAATTTCGTATTTAATTTCTGGCTGTGTGTCGAGCTGACGCGGATCGATAATTTCAATCTGGGGAGTAAATTTGGCTTTGCCTGTGAAGTGCCGGATTGAATAATCCGCCGGCGAAGATGCAGCGACTGAAGAAGTTGGCGTAACCAACACAAAATTTTTTTCGGCTGCACTGGTACCCCGACTGGATTCCAATGAATGTAGAGGAGGATCGCCGGTTTTTGGATTCGCGGCCACACCGCGATCATAAGCGGTAATGGTGTAAGCATAGCGCTTTCCGTTAACAACGGTTGAATCCACAAAAACATGACGCAAACCTGAATCGTCACCGAGATAAATCGAGGTATTAACTGAATCAATTTCCTGAACACCATTCTGAGCAAGGTCGAACTGGGCAATGGGAACATATCCAATCACTTCACCGAAAGCATCCGTAATAACAGCTCCCCAGGTAACGCCATCGTCTTCACTGCGGTAAATTTTATACCCCTCGAAATCAATCACTCCACTAATCGGATCCGGAATATATTCAGAAGCATCATCCCAGTAAAGGAAAACTTTCCTATCGCCCGGAACAGCGGTGAGTGTTGGTGGTGGGGGCGCTTTTGGACCGGTAAAATTGTTTTTGAACATCTTCTCGGCATAATAGGCATTTCGCATAAAATCAGCGTCAGTTAGTCCACAAATAACCGCAATTGTGTATTTCACGGTTTCGCCGGGAAATAAATCAAAAGGCCCTCCCATCGCCAGATAGGCTAAATCGAGTTTTTCGGTAATTTCACTGACATCGTCAATATGAATATTATTGCCATGAAAATATTGATTGGCATTGGTGGCA
>Ga0180437_10003546_pt1 | contig 23104 bp, 19 predicted proteins | sample SS_ome_4_FD_132410 | JGI IMG/M metagenome (GOLD analysis project Ga0180437, IMG submission 132410) | Hypersaline lake sediment archaeal communities from the Salton Sea, California, USA - SS_3_D_1 metaG | ecosystem: Environmental > Aquatic > Non-marine Saline and Alkaline > Hypersaline >...
TCGACCTGCAGAACCTGGACCACGAGAATGCCTTCTCCGAGTCCGATGTCAGCCTGCTGACGACGCTGGCCTCCAGCCTGAGCGTGGCGCTGGAGAACGCACGCCTGTTCGGCGAGACCAAGCGCCTGCTCAAAGAGACGGACCAGCGGGCAGCGGAGCTGCAGATCATCAACAGCGTGCAGCAGGCCGTGGCCTCCAAGCTGGACGCTCAGGCCATCTATGATCTGATTGGCGACAGAATCCGCGCCATCTTTGACGCCCAGGCGGTGAGCATCACCGCGTACGACTGGACCACCAGAACGACCCACCTTCGCTACGGGGTCGAGAAGGGAAAGCGCTTCATCGCCGAGCCCGGTGCGATCCTGGCAGGGGGAATCGCCGAGCACCTGCAGCGCACCCGCCAACTCTTGGTGATCAATCAGGTCAGCGAGGAAAGCATGGCGCCATTCGGCGGCCAGCAGACCATTCCGGGCACCGAGCCGATGAGGTCGATGGTCACGGTGCCGCTGATTGTGGGCGACGAGGTCAGAGCCGCTGTCTCCTTGCAGAACGTGGACCGCGAGAATGCCTTCAGCGAGTCGGATGTGCGGCTGCTGACGACCTTGACTTCGTCCATGAGCGTGGCGCTGGAGAACGCCCGCCTGTTCGATCAGACCAAGCGGCTGCTGGACGAGACCGAACGCCGCGCTGCCGAACTGCAGAAGATCAGCGATGTGGGGCAGATGCTGGTGGGCGAGCTGGAGCCGGAGCGCATCTATGAGGACATGGGCGACAAGCTGCGCGAGGTCTTTGACGCGCATGCAGTGGCGATCATTACCTACGACCGCGAAGCTGACTTGGTTACCTGGCGCTATTTGGTGGAGAGGGGCGAGCGGCTGCATCCGGCCCCACGGGCGCCGCACGGTTTCGGTGACCATGTCCTGAAAACGCGCCAGGCGCTGATGATCAACGAGGACATGGAGCGCATCGCGGCGGAGTACGGCAGCACGGTTGTCGCTGGAGAGTTCCCCAAGTCTTGGCTGGGGGTGCCTTTGCTGATGGGTGGCGAGGCCCGCGGTCTGATTACCCTGGAGAACATGGATCGTGAGCACGCCTTCAGCGAGGACGATCTGCGGCTGCTGACCACGCTGTCGCTCAACATGAGCGTGGCCCTCGAGAACGCGCGACTCTTTGACCAGACCAAGCGCCTTCTGAAGGAGACGGACCAGCGGGCGGCGGAACTGCAGATCATCAACAGCGTGCAGCAGGGTCTGGCCTCCAAGCTGGATACGCAGGCCATCTACGACCTGGTGGGCGACAAGATCTGCGATGTCTTTCGCGCCCAGACCGTGCTGATCAGTGCCTTTGACTTTGACGGAGGCATGGCACAGACGTGCTATTGCATTGAAAGGGGCAAGCGATTCTGCGAAGAGCCCTATCCGATTCGGGCTGGAGGATTGGCCCCACACTTGCGCAGAACACGCCAGCCCCTGTTGATCAACCAGGATGTGCTGGAACGGATGGAGGAATTCGGCGGGATGCAGCTTGTCCCCGGCACAGAAGTGCCCAAGGCGCTACTCTTTGTGCCGGTGATCATGGGCGGTGAGGTCAGCGGCTCTATCTCTTTGCAGAACCTGGACCGCGAGAATGCCTTCAGCGAATCGGATACGCGTTTGCTAAGCACGCTGGCTTCCTCCATGAGCGTGGCCCTGGAGAACGTGCGCCTGTTTGACGAGACCAAGCGTCTCCTGGATGAGACGGAGCGCCGGGCGGCCGAGCTGCAAAAGATCAGCGACGTGGGGCAGATGCTGGTCGGTGAGCTGGACCTGGAGCGCATCTACGAGGACATGGGCGAAAAGCTGCGCGAGGTCTTTGACGCACAGGTGGTGGACATCCTGACGTACGACCGTGAAGCGGACCTGGTCACCTCCCGCTACGCGATAGAAAAGGGCCTGCGGCAGCATTCGGCGCCGAGGCCGCCGGCCGGCTTTTCCGGCCATATCCTCAAGACGCGCCAGCCGCTGATGATCAATGAGGATTTGGATCGCGCCAGGGCCCAGTACCGCGGCAGCGTCGTCGCCGGCGAGCCTGCGAGATCCTACCTGGGCGTGCCGCTGCTGATGGGTGGCGAGGCCCGCGGTGTGATCACGCTGCAGAACATGGATCGTGAGCACGCCTTCAGCGAGGACGACCTGCGGCTGCTGACCACGCTGTCGCTCAACATGAGCGTGGCCCTGGAGAACGCGCGCCTCTACGCCGAGGCGGAGCGGCGCGGCGATGAGATGGCGGCGCTCACCGAGATCGGGCGCGAGATCTCCGAGACGCTGGAACTGAATACCGTTCTGGAACGCATCGCCTCGCGCGCCCTGGAGGTGCTGCGGGCTCGCGATGTGGCCCTGCGGCTGCAGCAGCCGGACGGCGCGCTGCACACGGTGATGGCGCGCGGCAAGCACGCGGAGATACTGAAGCAGGATGTCATCACCCCGGGCAAGGGCATCACTTACGCCGTGTTCCAGAGCGGGCTGGCCGAGGTGGTGAACGAGCCGCTCCAAGATCCGCGCTCGGCACCGCTGCCGGGCACGGAGGAGGATGAGGAGACCGAGGCCATCGCCTTTGCGCCGCTGTGGTCCGGTGAACGGGTCATCGGCGTGCTGGCGGCCTGGCGCGACAAGGCCACGCAGGGTCCCTTTACCCAGAGCGACCTCGACTTTGCCGTGGGCCTGGCCCGGCAGGCGGCCATCGCCATCTCCAACGCCCGCCTGTACGAGCAGGCGCAGGCGGCGAGGGTCGCGGCTGACGCCTCACGGCGCCAGATGGCGGACATTATCGAATTCCTGCCCGATCCCACGCTGGTGGTGGACCGCGACAACAAGGTCATCGCCTGGAACCGGGCTATGGAGCAGATGACCGGCGTCAAGGCGGCCGACATGCTGGGTCAGGGCGACTATGCCTACGCTGTCCCCTTCTATGGCCAGCGGAGGCCGATCCTGATTGACCTGGTGCGCGTGCCGCAGGGGGAGCTGGAGAAGACGTACACCACCATCCATCGCGATGGCGGTATCCTGTACGGAGAGGCCTTCACACCAGCGCTGCCGGGCGGGGGCCGCCACCTGTTCGCCACCGCCTCGGTGCTGCGCGACGCCCAGGGCGAAATCGTCGGCGCCATCGAGTCCATCCGCGACATCACCGACCGCAAGCAGGCCGAGGAGGAACTGCGGCAGGCCAAGGCGGACGCCGATTCGGCCAACGCCGCCAAGAGCGCCTTCCTGGCCACGATGAGCCACGAAATCCGCACGCCGATGAACGCCATCATCGGCATGAGCGGCCTGCTGATGGACACACCGCTGACGCCTGAGCAGTACGACTATGCGGAGACCATCCGCAACAGCGGCGATGCGCTGCTGACGATCATCAACGACATCCTCGACTTTTCCAAGATCGAGGCGGGCAAGATGGAGCTGGAGAGCCAGCCCTTTGAGCTGCGGGCCTGTGTGGAGAGCGCGCTGGATCTGCTGGCAGCCCGCGCGGCGGAGAAGGGCCTGGACCTGGCCGGGTTGTTCGAGGATGACCTGCCCGCGGCCATCGTCGGCGACGTGACGCGCCTGCGTCAGGTGCTGATCAATCTGCTCACCAACGCGGTCAAGTTCACGGAGCAGGGGGAGGTAGTGGTGACGGTGGGCCGTGCGCCGGCCCGCTCATGTGTCGGGGAGATTGCTTCGGCTGCGCCTCGCAATGACAGATTGGGGAGTGAAGGGGAGATTGCTTCGGCTGCGCCTCGCAATGACAAAGGGGAAGTGGAGCTGCTGTTCACCGTGCGCGACACGGGCATCGGCATCCCGCCAGAGCGCCAGGACCGTCTGTTCCAGTCCTTCAGCCAGCTCGATCCCACCACGGCGCGGCGGTATGGGGGCACAGGCCTGGGCCTTGCCATCAGCAAGCGCCTGGTTGAGATGATGGGTGGGCGCATCTGGGTGGACAGCGAACCGGGCAAGGGCTCTACCTTTTCCTTCACCATCGCCGCCAAGCCCGCGCCCGATTTCGTATCCAGAACCCGCCACGTGGGCACGCAGCCGCAGCTCCGCGGGCGGCGCCTGCTGGTAGTGGACGACAACGACACCAACCGCCTGATCATCGTCCGCCAGGTACGTGCCTGGGGCATGATCGCGCGCGACACAGCCTCGCCGCGCGAGGCGCTGGACTGGATACGCCGTGGCGACCCCTTCGATGTGGCCATCCTCGACATGAGCATGCCCGAGATGGACGGCCTGGAGCTGGCGACCGCGTTCCGCGAACGGCGAGGGCCCGAGTCGCTACCGATCATCCTCTGCTCGTCGCTGGGGCGGCGCGAGGCCGGGACCGAAGCGCTGCACATCGCGGCATGCCTGAACAAGCCGCTGAAGCAGTCGCAGCTATTCGACGCTCTGGCTGCGGTCTTTGAGGGCGAAGCGGCGCCTGCGGCGCGCGAACGAGCGGCGCCGACTGTGGATTCAGGGATGGCACAGCGCCTGCCGCTGCGCATCCTGCTGGCGGAGGACAATGCCGTCAACCAGAAACTGGCGCTGCGGCTGCTGTCGCAGATGGGCTATCGCGCCGACATCGCCGGCAACGGCTTGGAAGCTATCGAGGCGCTCGAACGCCAGCCCTACGACGTGATCCTGATGGACGTACAAATGCCGGAGATGGACGGCCTGGAAGCGACGCGGCAGATCTGCCGTCGCTGGTCTGTGGGCCAGCGGCCGCGCATCATCGCCATGACCGCCAACGCTATGCAGGGCGACCGCGAGATGTGCCTGGACGCCGGCATGGATGACTATCTGAGCAAGCCTATCCGCGTGAGCGAGCTGGTGGCAGCCCTCGCTCAGAGTCCAACCCTATCCGTAGGAGGAGAGATAGTGACAGAAAATGCCGTGATTGACCCGGCTGTCTTCGACGAACTGGTGGCATCCACTGGCAGTGATGCCGACTTTATCCGCGAGTTGATCGACACCTATCTGAGCGATGCGCCAGTCCTGTTCGAGCAGATGCGCACTGCCCTTGCGAGCGGGGACGCGGAGACGTTCCGACGCGCTGCGCACTCGCTCAAGTCGAACAGCGCCAGCCTGGGCGCACTGACCCTCTCAGCTCAGGCCAAGGAGTTGGAGATGATGGGCAAGGCGACGAATTTGGAGGGTGCGGCAGCCAAGATCGCCGCGGCTGACGTCGAGTACGCGAAGGTGAAGGCGGCGCTAGAAGTCAAGCTCGCTGGCCTCTAGCCCTGACCCAGGGATCGTCAGAGAGGGCAAGTGATGACCCGACAAAGCCACGTCCTAGTCGTAGATGACAACAAGATGAACCGCCTGCTGCTGGCGCGCGGCCTTGAGCAGCAGGGACATCGCGTCTCCTTCGCCGAGAACGGGCGGCAGGCCATGGAAATGCTGCACGCCGAGGGCTTTGACCTGGTGCTGCTGGACGTGCTCATGCCGGAGATGGACGGCTACCAGGTGCTGAGCGAGCTGACGGCCGACACGGAGCTCAAAAACGTGCCTGTGGTGATGGTCTCTGCTGTGGGCGAGCTCGATAGTGTGGTCAAGTGCATCGAGATGGGAGCTGAGGACTATTTGCCCAAGCCGATCAACCCGGTGCTGCTCAGAGCGCGCATCGGCTCCAGCCTGGAGAAGAAACGCCTGCGCGACCAGCAGCGCGAGTTGATCCGCAAGTTCGCCACCAAAGAGGTGGCCGAGGATTTGGAAGAGTCCGGGTTCGCCCTGGGCGGCAAGTTCGTCCCGGCCACAGTGATGTTCTCGGACATCCGCGGCTTTACCACCATCACCGAGTCGCAGTCGCCCGCCGAGACCATCGAGCTGTTGAACGATTACTACACGCTGATGATGGACGCTATCAGCGGAGAGCAGGGCGTGGTGAACCAGATCGTGGGCGACGGCCTGATGGCCATCTTTGGCGCGCCGCGGCCCTGCGAGGACCGTCGCCAGCATGCTGCGTCCGCCGCCTTGCAGATGGTCGAGCTCATCGAACAGTACAATCAGGAGCGCATGGCCCTGGAGCGCACGCCGATCCGCATCGGCGTGGGCATCGCCTCAGGCGACGTGATCGCTGGCTATACCGGCACGCAGCGGCGCGCCACCTACACCTGTGTCGGCGACACCGTCAATCTGGCGGCGCGGCTGGAGTCGCACACCAAGGTTGTGGGCCGGCCGATCCTTGTCGATGAGGATACGCGCCAGGGCCTGGGTCCCGAGTTCGCGGTCGAGGACCAGGGCGAGTATGAAATCAAGGGCAAGCTTCAGCCGGTGCATGTGTTTTCGGTCGAGGGGCTGACGTGAACATGAGCGCGGTGAGCAGGGATGAGCTGGTTCGCTTGGTGCCAGCTTTCGGCGCTCTGCCCGGCCTGGAGTTGGACGGCCTGGCCGCCGTGCTGCGTCCTGAGCACTTTGCGGCGGGCACCCTGCTCCTGCAGGAAGGGGAGGCCAGCCAGTGGCTGTATCTGCTGGTGGATGGGGAGGTCGAGATCGTCAAGGCCCTGGGCACGCAGGGGGAGCGTCTGCTGGGCGTTCGCGGCCCCGGCTCCTTCATCGGCGAGATGAGCATCTTCAGCCGCGATGGTCTGCACACGGCCAGCGTGCGCACCTGCACCGCCCTCAGTGCCCTGTCCATGGCGCGCAGCGACATGGCGTCCCTGCTCAGCCGCCAGCCGGCGCTGGCCTATGAAATGGTCCGCACCTTGAGCCAGCGTCTGGAAGAATCGGAGAACCTGACCATTCAGGATCTGCTGCAGAAGAACCGCGAGCTCAGCCGCGCCTACGAGGAGCTGCGGGCAGCGCAGGCGCAGCTTGTGGAGAAGGAGCGGATGGAGGCGGAGCTGGAGGTGGCGCGCTCGATTCAGCGCAGCTTCCTGCCGCGCGCCGCGCCGCGCCTGTGCGCCTACGACGTGGGGATGCTGATCGAGCCGGTATCCAGCGTGGGCGGCGACCTCTTTGACTTTGTGCGGCTCAAGGACGACCGCCTGGGCATCGCGGTGGGAGACGTGAGCGGCCACGGCGTGGGGTCGGCGCTGTTCATGGCGCTAACCTTTAGCCTGCTGCGCGGTGAGGCCGGCCGCGGCGCCGCGCCGACCCGTGTGCTGAATCAGGTGAACCGTCTGCTGCTGGACATGAGCGATTCGGGCATGTTCGTGACCATGCTGTATGGCATCCTGGACGGTCCTGGCCGCGAGTTCACCTATGCCCGCGCCGGGCACCCCCTGCCGCTGGTCGTCGATGGCAGGGGTGAGGCGATGAGCCCGCCCCAGGGTATTGGCCAGCCGTTGGGCCTGTTCGAAGACATGCTGCTCGATGCGCAGGTTCTGACCATTCCACCACAGGGGCGCTTGCTGCTTTTCACCGATGGGGCCACGGAGGCCATGGATGCGGAAGGGCGGCTCTTCGGCCAGGACCAGCTGTGCGACGTGTTGCGCCAGGCCCAGGGGGCATCAGCGCAGGAGCTGTGCCAGGCTGCCTATGACGCCGTCCGCTCCTTTTGTGGCACCTCAGCGCCGGAGGACGATATCCTGTTTGTGGCTGTGCAGGCAGAATAGATGAGCAAAGCGTCAGGGATGACGATCAGGGAGCTGCTGCGGGAGGCCCCCCTTTTCGAGGGTGTCTCTGAGCAGGCACTGGCGCGGCTGGAGGCGGCCGGCCGCCTGCGCCGCCTGGCGCGCGGACAGATGCTCTTCAATCGCGGCGATGCGGCCGATGCTTTCTTCTTCGTGAGCGCGGGCAGCATCAACCTGGGCCTGGATAGCGCCGACGGGCGCGAGTTGGTGATCAACGAGATGCGCCCTGGCGACGGCTTTGGGGAACTGGGGCTGATCACGGGCCAGCCTCGCTCCACCAGCGCCGTAGCGGCCCAGGACACGGTGGTTCTGGCCATTCCGCGCCGCGAGTTTCTGGCTGTTGTGGCGGATGAGCCAGCCCTGGCGCGAAGCCTGTTGCGCATCACCGCCGATCGGCTGGGCACCTCCAGCGAGCGCGAGGGCGCTCTGGCCTTTTTGAACGCTCCCTCTCGGCTGGCCAGGGTGCTGATCCAGCTGGACCGCGAGGCCAGCGATGTGGGCTATATCACCATGTCGCAGGAAGCGCTGGGCCGCCGCGTCGGCCTGGCCCGCCAGACGGTTGCCCAGCTGCTGGGCAAGTGGCGGCGCAAAGGCTGGATTCTGACCGGCCGCGGCAAGATCGTGCTGCTCAACCGAGCGGCGCTGCGCCGGCAGGCGGAGGGCGAGGAGGCCTGAGGTTCTTCACATCACGGCGGAGGGACTGCTGAGGGCGCAGCCATAGGTGTCGGCTATGGCAAGGCCTCGTATCGATAGGCGATGCACGTGCCCATAATCCCTGCTGCTGCCTTTAAAGGCAAAGTGTCGCTGCGGTGACAGACAATGATGGAGGGATGTGGTACACTGGCAATGAAATGGTCAGGGGAATGCAGTCGCTGCAGTCACCGCGAGGACTAGGGAGGAGGGAAAAAGATGGACGAGAAGCAGACCCGCGCTCTTAAGCGGCTCATGAAGCGGCTCAACGCCGTGCGACAGACATTGTGGAGCGATGAGCGCGGCCTGCTGGATCAGATGGTGACAGCGTCGTTTCCGGAAGTTGAGGGCCACATCTACAAGCCCGCAGCCCGCCCTGAAGTCAAGTCCTAATTACACAAGGAGGAAAAGATGGCGAAAGAAGCTGCCAAGCCAAGAGCCAAGCCCGAGGTCGAGGGCCACATACTGAAGCAGAGTCCTGAGGTCGAAGGTCACGCCATGAAGCCAGCAGCCAAGCCGCGTGCCAAGCCCAAGGCCGAACCCGAAGTGGAAGGGCATCGGATGAAGCCGCGTGCCAAGCCCAAGGCTGAGCCCGAGGTGGAAGGGCACCGGATGAAGCCGCGTGCCAAGCCCAAGGCTGAGCCTGAGGTGGAGGGCCATCGGATGAAGCCGCGTGCCAAGCCCAAGGCCGAGCCCGAGGTGGAGGGCCATCGGATGAAGCCGCGTGCCAAGCCCAAGGCCGAGCCCGAGGTGGAAGGGCATGCCATGAAGCCTCGCGCCAAGCCCAAGGCTGAGCCCGAGGTGGAAGGGCATGCCATGAAGCCGGCGGCCACGCCGCGAGCCAAGCCGAAGGCTGAGCCTGAGGTGGAAGGCCATGCCATGAAGCCGCGTGCCAAGCCCAAGGCCGAGCCTGAAGTCGAGGGTCATGCCATGAAGCCGGCGGCCAAGCCGCGGGCCAAGCCGAGAGCCAAACCCAAGGCCAAGCCGTAGTTCAACCCAACGGCCTGCACAAGCGAGCGCGCACACCCGGGGGCTGCTGCCCTCCGGGTCTGCGCGTGTCGACGCATCCTGCCGAGGTGCACCTCTATGCCCAAAGGCACACCCGCTTCCCAAGAAGAGAGTTTGGCAGCCGAGCTGCGCCTGCTGTTGCGCTCTGTGGAGGCCAGCGGACGCGCTTTCCTGCCCGATTCTGGCGACGAACTGCTGCAGACCATCGTCGAGGCCGCGGCACGCTTGTTCGGCGCGGCCGCGTCATCTATCGCCCTGCTGGATGAGGAACAAGGAAGTCTGCAATTCCGTGTAGCCACCGGGGCAGGCGCTGAAGAAGTGGTAGGCATGAGCATCCCCGTCGGGCAGGGCATCGCTGGCTATGTGGTGATGACCGGCCAACCCTTGGCCGTCTCCAGCGTGCAGGAGGATCCGCGCTTTGCCCGCGAGACAGCGCGCAAGACCGGGTATGTGCCTCGCTCGATCCTGGCCATGCCGCTGCTGTACGGGGAGCGGCCCATTGGCGTGATCGAGGTGCTGGACAAGATTGAGGCGGCTTCGTTCGGCATGCAGGACATGGAGCTGCTGGGCATCTTTGCCCGCCAAGCGGCGGTTGCCATCCGCGCCTCGCTGCACCGACAGCACCTGGGTCAGGCGCTGCTGCTCGGCCTGCGGCGCCTGGTCGAGGAGGAGGGCGGCGCGGATGAACCGGCACTGAAAGAGGCGCTCGAGGGGGCGGAAGAACATGCAGAGGGGGCGGCTCAGATCCTGGCGCTGGCCGACACCTTCAGCGCCCTCGGCCGGGCCGGGCCGGCAGAACGGCGAGCCTGCTTGCAGATCCTGAGCGCCTTTGCCGAGTATGCCCGCTCGCGGCCGAGGTTCGGAGGGTGAGCGAAGGGCTGCGTCCGGCCTGGTCGTCGCAGTTCGCCGCCTCTGCGTTGCTCGAGCTGACCGCGATGGGCCCGCTGGGCGGCATCGACCGGGAGTGGGCCTGGGGCGGGTCCAGCGGTCACGGGGTCCGCGTGGCCATCGTCGACAGCGGCATCGAAGCCGACCATCCTGCTGTCGGTGGGCAGTGGCGAGGCGGCGTTATCGTTTCCTACGATGGCCGCTTCCGCAGCCAGGTGCGCATCGAGGAGGATGACGAGAAGTGTGACCTCTTCGGCCACGGCACCGCATGCGCTGGCATCATCCACAGCCTGGCCCCGCAAGTGGAGTTTTACAGCGTGCGCGTGCTGGGCCGCGACCTCACCGGCCGCGCCATGCAGTTCGCTGGCGGCCTGCGCTGGGCCATCGAGAACGGCATGCAGGTGATCAACCTCAGCCTCAGCACCTCGCGCGACGAGTACTATGGCCTCTTTCACGAGCTGGCCGACGAGGCCTATTTCAAGAACGCGATGCTGGTCTCGGCGGCCAACAACATGCCCGGGGCCAGCTACCCGTCCCTCTATTCATCCGTTGTCTCTGTTGCCGCACACGAGGGCCACGATCCTTTCACCTTTTACTACAATCCAGCGCCGCCGGTCGAGTTTGGCGCGCCGGGCATCGACGTGCAAGTGGCCTGGCAGAATGGGACCACCATGGTGACCACCGGGAACAGCTTTGCCGCCCCACACATGGCTGGCATCATCGCGCTCATCCGCGCCAAGCATCCTGAGCTCACGCCGTTCCAGATCAAGACCGTGCTGTTCTCCTGCGCCGCGAACACGCGGCCGGGCTCGTGACCTAGCCTGTCTACTGGCCGAAGCTCTTATCGTCGCTAGTTGGAGCGCACTTGACAGGCTCGGCAGCAGACGCCAGAGTGCCGTGCACAGACTCGCAGGTGAAGCACTTTCGACAGGGGCCTGCAGTCGATTCTGGCACAGTGAGGAAGGAGGCGACACAGACAGGCTGAGAGACCTGCATGGTGGCTGTGGCCCGGCGCATGGTCGTTGCACGGCACAGAGCATGCCAGACCTGGTTCGCACCGTGGTGCGACCAACTGCCCGTGGCCCCTGGCTTTTGACCGAACTGGCCAGGGGCTTGCACGTGCTGCAGGTCACAGCCAATCGGGATACCCGTGTGACAGTTCACAGCCGCAGCAGTGTCTCGACCAGGCGGGGGCCTGGAGGATTCCGTGATTCTGCCAAAGGAGGAGCATACAGTACACACCATGAACAAAAAAGCTTTCTTTCTATGCCTGACCTTCACGCTGGTGTTTCTAAATCCGACATGGCTGGTGCGCGGACAGACCACGGCGTCGTTCGCCCTGCAGCGCTGGGCGACGCAGCAGGGGAACGTGATCGGTGGGATGTTGTGGTTCGCTGGGGATTTCACTGGCGACGGCAAGGTTGATCTGGCCACGGTTTGGAACGATGCTGGCCAGATCAGTATGGATGTGCAAGCGTCGACGGGAACAGGGTTCGTGCTGCAGCGGTGGGCGACGAAGCAGGGGAACCTGATTGACGGCATGTTGTGGTTTGTCGGTGATTTCAATGGGGACGGTAAAGATGACCTGGCCGCCATGTGGAACGATACTGGCCAGATCACCCTTGACGTGCAAGCGTCGACGGGGACAGGGTTCGTGCTGCAGCGCTGGGCGACGCAGCAAGGGAACCTGATTGGCGGCATGGAGTGGTTTGTCGGCGATTTCAACGGTGATGGCAGCGATGATCTGGCCACGGTGTGGAACGATGCTGGCCAGATCAGTGTGGATGTGCAAGCGTCAACGGGGGCAGCGTTCGTGCTGCAGCGGTGGGCGACGAAGCAGGGGAACCTGATCGATGGCATGCTGTGGTTTGTTGGTGATTTCACTGGCGACGGCAGAGACGATCTGGCTGCCATGTGGAACGATGTGGGCAAGATCACCCTTGACGTGCAAGCGTCAACGGGGGCAGCGTTCGTGCTGCAGCGCTGGGCGACGCAGCAGGGGAACCTGATCGGCGGCATGGAGTGGTTTGTCGGTGATTTCGATGGGGATGGTAAGGATGACCTGGCCGCCATGTGGAACGATACTGGCCACATCACCCTTGACGTGCAAGCGTCGACGGGGACGGCGTTCACGCTGCAGCGCTGGGCGACGCAGCAGGGGAACCTGATCGATGGCATGCTGTGGTTCGTCGGCGATTTCAACGGTGACGGCAGAGACGATCTGGCTGCCATGTGGAACGATGTGGGCAAGATCACCCTTGACGTGCAAGCGTCGACAGGGACGGCATTCGTGCTGCAGCGCTGGGCGACGCAGCAGGGGAACCTGATCGACGGCATGCTGTGGTTCGTCGGCGATTTCAACGGTGATGGCAAGGATGATCTGGCAGACCGCTGGGACGACGCGGGCAAGTTCACCCTTGACGTCTTCGTCGCGAGGGTGACTAGCTTCGTCTATCTGCCTTTGATCGTGAGGTAGCCGCAGCCATCGAAGGCATCGTAACAGTCGCAGCCACGCGACGCCGCTTGCACGACTGGTAGGTGACCGCGCAAACGGCGTCGCGCTTGGCGTCCACCGGGATCGCTTTGCGGCTATGACTGGCATGAGAGCCGTTTGGCGGAGAGAGCATCGGGTCTGACTGACTCAAGTCGACTTGCGCCTCTCTCGATCCGCCTGGCAACGAGATAAGTCGTCGATCAGGAGGGGGAGAAAGGAGACCTGCATGAAGAGGCGGCTGACCGTGATTGTTGCAGCCCTTCTGTTGCTCAGTCTTGCAGTTGCCGCGACGACGCCTGATGCTGAGAGCCGCGCTTCCGCGGAACGGGCCACGCACCTTGTGTTCCTGCCCATCGTCCGCCGAGCCTACCGGCCACCCGAACCCTGCCTGCCCCACTACAGTGAGCCGCGTGAGATCCTCAGGCTCAACGTGACAGGCGACTCGTACGGTATGCGTTCCGCTGACTTGAACGGGGATGGCTGGCCGGATGTGGTTGTCTACAGGGGATTCACCGGGACCACAAGGTCTGCGCCGTTGGGCATACTGCTGAATGATGGCCACGGAAACCTGAGCGAAGGGGCCTCGCAGGTCTTTGTGGGCACGGTTCCATCGGTGGTGGTGGCGCGAGAACTGGTCTTTGCTGATTTCAACGGGGATGGTCGCGTGGACATCTTCGTAGCCGATCATGGGATGGACGCCTACCCGGAGCCCAGCAACCAGAACACGCTGGTGCTGTCGGCACCCGGCGGCAAGCTGGTCGACGCGACGGCCAAGCTGCCCCAACAGGTCGATTACACGCACTCAGCCGCAGCCGCTGACATCGACGGTGATGGGGACGTTGACCTGTACGTGGGTAACCTGTGGTCAGCCACGACCTCGTTCTCTCCCGCGATCTGGCTGAACTCGGATGGGGCTGGGACCTTCATTCCGGCCACAGGTCGACTTCCCTACCCGGTGGAAGACCTGAGCATGGGGGCCTTTACCACCTGCGAGTTTGTCGACGTCAACAACGATGCTTCGCCCGATTTGATACTTGGCGACGCAGGTGACGGTCTTGCGGGAGGGCCGGATTCACTGGTGCTCTTGAACGACGGCACAGGCCATTTCACACGCTTACCCAACGCTATCCCCGCCAAGCCCTTTTCACCAACGGACACGCCCGTGGACATAGACGCCTATGACCTCAACGGCGATGGCTGCCAGGATCTGCTGATGGTCTTTACCAGGTGGACCTACGCGGGGAGATACATCCAGGTGCTGATCAACAACGGCGACGGCACCTTCAGAGACGAGACCGCGATGCGCCTGCCGCAGTCTGACAACCACGATCCCTGGATCGTCTGGGTCTTTCTGCATGACCTGGATATGGATGGGCATCTCGACATCGTGGCGCAGCCGATGGGGGCGCACGAGCCGCTCTTCTATCTCAACAACGGCCAGGGCGCCTTCCATCCGCTGCCCAACGTGTTCAACATCGGTACTGACAACCTCTTCACCTTCCTAGACATAGACCGGGACGGCTTGCTGGACGTGCTGTGGGCCTATGGGAACAACGGCGTTGAAGGCGTGCCCGAAGTGCATTTCCTCGTGCAGGCTTCGGGCTGCCCGCGCTTCTAGGCGGCGCTGTCCGCGGCTGCTCGCGGTGGTGATCAACGCCTGCAGCTCTGCGGTGATCTCCGCTCACTGAATGCCGTTCAGCGCGGCATTGTGCCGCCGCCCGATGGATTGTGAGACTGAGCGTTATCGACCGCCCAGGCGCTTGACACTACCCAGTCCAGAGATGGCCTTTCTGACAGCGGGATCGCCTATGTAGTGAACCGAACCAATGCCAGAGATGGTTACATCCAGGTCTTGGACCGCCCACACAGTAGCAGTGCCTGCACCAGACATGGTCACGCGTGCCTGGTGGCTCTCCAGTTTGCCCCCGGCATACTGGCCGGCACCGCTGAGGGTCACTTCCTGCTCCTTCACCTTCCCGGCGGTCTGAATCCTGCCTCCCCCGGAGAGCTTCACCGTCAACCGATCGGCGGTCAGCGCCTCGAGGGAGAGGTCACCACCCCCGCTCAGATGCACCGCCAGCTTCTCGGTGGCCAGGTCGCCAACGTCAGCGCGGCCCAAGCCGGACACAACCAGCTCGGTGAGGTTCCTGACCATCAGCTGATAGCGGATGTGCGGCCGGGTGAGGCTGGTATGCAGGCCGAAGCGCAGCCTTTCCAGCCAGTCTCTGCCCACCCTCAGGGTGAGCGTACCGTCTGCCACTTCCGTGAAGATCGCCTCCAGGGTCTCTTCCTCCGCCTCGACCGTCAGCGACTCCTGCGCACCCTGAGAAATCTCCAGTATGCCCAAATCATGCATGTGTACTCGATGGAAGTTGCTGACCTCACGGGTTTCAGTGGGCATTGTCCACTCTCCTTGGATCTGTTGATTGTCTTGTACCTGCTGTGACGCACCACCGTGAGACTGTCCTCCCGCAGCCCCTTGCACATAGTATAACATGGTCCCCGTGAGAGCCGCAAGGGCTTGGCTGATTCGAGACCATGCTCTCCGCTCGCCGCCGAGAAAACGGCATGCTTCTGCTGCCCACGGATGTGCGCTATAATGCGTCCTGCCCGAGAGGTAGCAGCAGCCAGTCAGCGCGTATACCTGGCTCTTTGCGGGGCCGCAGAACGCGTTCTATCGCTGCACTCAAGAGAGTTCGCAGAGCAGACGCGGGAGCACATCAGGTCAAGATGATGTTCTAGTGCCACCTGGCGCCTGGCAGTGTCCCCCCAGATGTGTGACGGTCCGCACGGCATTCCCGCTGAGCGAGCCCAGTACCTCGGTAAAGTGAACTAGATGAGCACATAGGAGGAGAACTAGCATGGCACCTGAATATCAGAACTGGCTGCTGAGCGAAGAGGCGCATGTTGCGACGCTGACGCTCAATCGCCCACAGGTGTCGAACAGCTTTGACACACAGACGCTGTACGAGCTGCGCGATGTCACCGCCCATCTGGGCAAACAGAAGCACATCTGGGCCGTTATCGTCCAGGGTCAGGGCAAGCACTTTTCGATGGGCATGGACGTCAGTGTCATCCAGGAGCGACTGGACCAGCCAGAGCAGGACAATCGTGAGTACTTGCTGGGGCTGCAGCAATGCCTGGATGGCTTTGAGGCGCTGGAAAAGCCCACCATCGCCAAGCTACACGGCTTCTGCATCGGCGGCGGCCTGATCCTGGCCCTGTGTTGCGACTTTCGCATCGCCAGCCAGCGCACCATCTTCAGCTTGCCCGAGGTCAAGCTGGGCATGGCGGTGATCATGGGCACGCAGCGCATCACCCGTGTGGCCGGCGTGGCGACGACCAAGGAGCTGGTGTTGCTGGGCAAGCGCTTCAACGCGCGCGATGCGCAGGCCTATGGGCTGGTCAACAGTGTCGTGCCGCCTGAGGAACTGGACGCCGCGGTTGCGGCGCTGGCGGACAAGCTCCTCAAACTGCCACCGCGCACCGTGGGGATTGCCAAGTGCATCATCAATGAGGGCTACAACCTGTCGATGCGCGAGAGCCAGGACCTAGAGATTGACGCCCAGGCCGAATTGCTGCACAGCCCTGACTTCCGCGAAGGCCTCGCCAGCCACCTGGAGAAGCGCCCCCCACACTTCATCGGGGAATAGACTGCGCTTGCGGCGGCCATAGCAGGGTGCGGGCACTGCTCATCACAGTGCCCGCACCGTCGCCTGCAGCTCATGGGGCTGCAGCAGCTTCCTTGGCCAAACGAGGCGCTTGACCTCTGCGGCTCCTGCTCAAGCCGGACAGCGAAGCAATGCCCCTGACCTTTTGCGTATTGCTGGTCCCTGCTTGTTGCCTCCCACTCTTGCCGCCGATCCTCTGAGCTGAACCGTTCGCCCCTGAAATCCGACCGTTCGCCGCAAAACCGTAGATTCTGCCCTGCTGTTCCGCTATCATGGGACTGAATGACGTAGGGCAGGAGGCACCATGGAAATGACACGGGGAACAAGCGGGCGGATCGTGCGTCAGGCCATGCACATGTTGGTGGGGTTTGTCTTGCTCTTTCTGCTGGCCGGTGTGTGGGCCTGCCTGTGGGTGCGCCCCTCATTCTGAGTGTCAGAGACCTTGCAGGCTATCCCGGTGGTGGTGAGAGCGCAGAGAGGGAGGACATGATGTCAGTGCTTAAAGTGCAGAACCTTCGCAAAGCCTATGGCGACATCCGAGCGGTGGACAACATCAGCTTCGAGGTTCAGGAGGGCGAGATCTTCGGTTGCCTGGGGCCGAACGGCGCGGGCAAGACCACCACGGTGGAGATCGCCGAGGGCTATCGGGTGGCCGATGGCGGCACCGTGACGGTGTTGGGCCTGGATCCGCGCCGGGAGCGTAGCGCGCTGCAGGAGCGCATCGGCATCATGCTGCAGGAGACCTCGCTCTACCCAGACCTCAAGGTGGGCGAACTGCTGCGCCTATTTGCCAGCTACTACTCTCATGCGGTGGATAGCGACGCGCTGCTGGAGATGATCGGCCTGCAGGAGAAGCAGGGGAGCTTCCTGCGCGACCTCTCCGGCGGGCAGCGGCAGAGGGTGGTCTTTGTCCTGGCTTTGATCAATGACCCGCAACTGCTGTTCCTGGACGAGCCTACTGCCGGGCTCGACCCGCAGTCCCGCCGGGCCATCTGGGACTGGATCGATATGGCCCGCGAGAGGGGCAAAACGGTGTTCCTCACCACGCACCACATCGATGAAGCGGAGCGGCTGTGCGACCGCGTGGCGATCATCGACCACGGCAGGATCATCGCCCTGGATACGCCGCGACGGCTGATGGCCAGTGCAGAGGTCGAGCACAAGGTCACATTCGTGGTTGACGGTGCAGTCGACATCGGGAAGCTGGAGGCCATGCCTGGCGTGACCAAGGCGCTGAGCAGCGGCCATGGCGAATTCACCATCTACGGCCGCCAGATCCAGCCAGTATTGGCTTCCCTGCTCAGACTGGCTGAATCCAATGGCTTTGTCCTGCGCGGGCTGACGGTGGAGGGTGCCACTCTGGAGGACGTGTTCCTCCGCTTGACGGGCAGGAGGATTCGGGCATGAAGGCGCTGATCGCTCAAACGCAAACCGAGCTCACGCTTTTCCTGCGGGACAAGACGGTGGTCTTTTTCTCGCTGCTCTTTCCCGTGCTCACGGTGGCCTTTTTCGGCTATCTGAACCGTGGCAGCCAGGTTCCCGTCGTGGGCGCTGCCCAAGCGGGCGGGAATGCCGTCTCCTACGCTAGCTTTGTCATCGCCGGCGGCATCGGCATGGTGGTCAGCAGCGCGGCGCTGCAGAACCTGAGCACCGCTCTCGCCCGGCAGCGCGATGTCGGCATCCTGAAGCGCCTGGGCGGCACGCCGCTGCGAGCGCAGCAGTTGATCGGTGCCAAAGTGCTGGCCGCGGGCGCCGTGATCTTGGCACAGAGTCTGATCATGGTGGGCGTCAACGTCGGCCTCTTCAAGGCGCAGGTCCCGGGCAACCCCTTGTGGGGGATCGTTGTGTTGGCAGCCGGGGTCTTGACCTTCTCCGTCTTGGGGATCGCTCTGGCGGGGCTGTGCCGCAACGCCGATGCCGCTTCCTCTGCCGGCATGGCCATCGCCTTGCCCATGCAGTTCTTGTGTGGCACGCTCATCCCACTGCAGAGCCTGCCGCCCTTGCTGCGCCGCATCGCCTATGCCCTGCCCCTGACCTACTTTGTGCAGGCCTTGCGCGGCGCAATGCTCACGGGCGGTGGTCCGCTGGCCTATGCCCGGGACTGGGCAATTCTGCTGGGCTGCCTGGTGGTCGGCGCCCTCGTCGCCGTCAGGACATTCCGATGGGAGTAGCACACCCAACCAGGTCCGAGGTGAAGAACAGGAGCATGATAATGCGCAAGCTGCAGACTGTGGTGCACAGTGTCTCTCAACAGGTCGCGGTCGAGTTCCGCACCTTCTGGCGGAGCCGCCAGACTATCTACCTCACTTTTCTGGTGCCCATGCTGGGCATGGCCCTGTTCGTCTACCTGAACGGGGAGGGGATGCTGGAGAGCGCCTTCGCGGCGCTGTTCCGGGGCAGGGCCGTCTTGAATGACGTCTCAGCGATGACATTGATGACCCTGGGCCTGATTGTCTACTGCATCGTTGACGTGGCCTTTGAGAGCATGGTGCCCAGGCTGGTGCGGGAGCGAAGCGCGGGCATCTACAAGCGGCTGGGCGGGACGCCGCTGCCCGTTTGGGCGCTCCTGTTGGCCAAGTCCTTGACTGCCGGTATCATCGTTCTGCTTGAGATTGCACTGATCTTGGCGATGGGCCTGCTCTCGGCTGACATCACCATGGCAGGGAGCCCGTGGCTGCTGGGGGCCATCGCGCTGCTGGGAACGTTCACCACAACAGCGCTGGGTTTTGCGCTCAGCAGCGTGACGGCCAGCGCGGAGGGGGCTGTCGTAGCCGTGCACGCCATCTACATCCCTATGCTCTTCCTCTGCGGGGCATTTGTCCCCCTGCGGGCCCTGCCCAGACTGCTGCAGGTCGTGGCCCGTGCCGTACCCCTGACCTACTTCGTCGCCCCCTTCCAGCGGGTCATGGTGGGTGGCGCGAACCTGAGGGGCATCTGGATCGACCTGCTGATCCTGCTGGCCTGGCTGCTCGGCGCCTGGTTCGTCGCGGTCAAGACCTTCCGCTGGCAATGAGCAGACCATAGAGTGCAGACCTGACTTGGCATCCGCTAGGCTTCAGCCTATCATAAGCCCAGACCGCAGGCACGGAACGGCGTGGAGGGTAGCTGTGGCACAGGAGCCAGCGCAGGGGCGTAGCCAGATCGTCAGGCGCACGCTGACAGAGATCCTTCTGCCTGCGCTTGGTTTTGGCCTAGGTGTGGGCTTTGCCACACAAGCCTATCTCTTCTCCTTGGTCACGGGACTGGCCATCAGCGGCACCATCTACGTCCTCTATCGTCTCGATCTCCTCCTCGTCCGGTCTCATCTTTACAGGCTGTCCCGCGACTGGGCGCGCGTTGGACTGGAGATGGCCTTCCTGCTGCTCGAACACCTCCTGGGCGCGTCGCTGGCCTTGCTCGTCTGCAGCCGCCTTTTCGGCCTGCGAATCGTGCCTTCCGCCGCCTGGCTCGTCCTGGCGGCCATGGTGGTCGTGGTGCCAGTCATCCACGGTACTGACATGGCCCTGCGCTTTTACCGGCAAATGAAGGAGACGGAACGCCAAGAGGAGCAGCTACGAGCGCTGGCCACCCAGGCGGAACTGACCGCCTTGAAAGCCCAGATCAACCCCCACTTTCTCTTCAACACGCTCAATACCATCGCTCAGCTGATACACACCGACTCGGAGCGGGCGGAGGCGACCATCGAGCGGTTGGCCGAGATGTTCCGCTATGTGCTGGCCGGCAGCGAGCGAGAGTTGGTGCCGCTGAATGAGGAGCTGGCCTTTGTGAATGGCTATCTGGAGATCGAGCGGGCCCGCTTCGGTGACCGGCTGCGCGTCCGTCGGCGGGTCGATCCGCAGATCCTGCATGTGCCGGTGCCCAGCCTGATCCTGCAGCCGCTGGTGGAAAACGCGGTGCGGCATGGCCAGGGGAGCGACGGCAGCATCAACCTGGCGCTGCACGTAGAAGTGGTTGCAGGTGAGTTGGTGATGAGCGTCGCTGACCGCGGTCGGGGCATGCCGTCTTCATTCAGGCTCGGGGAGAGCGCCGGTCACGGTCTGCGCAACGTCGACGAACGTATGCGCAAAACGTATCGTGACACACGCGGACTCGAGATCGAAGACAACGAACCGCAGGGCACAGTTGTCCGCATCAGGATGCCGCTCGGAGGTCAGGCATGAACCCCATGCGCGCGGTCATCGTGGACGACGAGCTGCCCGCTCGGGAGCGGCTGCGGCGGCTGCTGGCGGAGATCGAGACCGTGGATGTGGTCGGCGAAGCCGACAGTGGCCAGCGGGCAGTCGAACTGGTCGAGACCCTGTCGCCCGACCTGGTGTTGCTCGATATCCAGATGCCGGGCCTGAACGGCTTCGAAGTCATCGAGGCGCTGCAGGATCCGCCGCCGGTGATCTTTGTCACTGCCTACGACGAGTTTGCCATCCGCGCTTTCGATGTGAATGCGCTGGACTATTTGCTCAAACCTTACAGCCGTGAGCGCCTGGCGCAGGCCGTTGGCCGAGCGCAAGAGTTGTGCGGCGAGGACCGCGATATGGGCGCCAGCTTCGGCCCGCTGCTGGAAACCCTGGCCAGTGAGGGGCGCTACGTGGACCGGCTCGCGGTGCGCGACGGCGAGCGCATCCGCGTCTTGGACGTTGAGCAAGTGGACTGGATCGATGTGGCTGACGAGCGAGTGCTGGTCCACGTCGGTGATGAGGCGTACCAGGTGCGCCGCACGCTGACCGAACTGGAGAAGCGTTTGGATCCCGCCCGCTTCTTCCGCACACACCGCTCGGCACTGGTGAACCTGAGCAAGATCAGTGAGGTCATACCCTGGTTCAAGGGCAGCCACAAGCTGCGTTTGAGCAGCGGCGCGGAGCTGGATCTGAGCCGGGCACAGGCGCGAGCGCTGCGCAAGCTCTTGGAGTGGTAGACACACCGCGTGAAGCCCTGGACGAAGCGACGGCGCCGGCTGAGCTGTCCCGCCATAGCCCTGAACGCATCCCTGGCCCACGAGCAAAGCCCCTACGTGAGTGTCTCGTACAATCGAACCCCGGCACCGCTGCTGCTGTGGTGATTAGTGGAACGCGAGCGTGCGTCAAAGCCGGCTCAAGCCACCAGAGTGAGGAGGGGGTGCGAGATGGGATATCGATCGGCACGGATCACAGCGCTGGTCTTGGCAATGGCGATGCTGTGCAGCGCCTCTTGCGGTCCGGCGGCAGAGCCGACATCCACGCCAGGCAGAGCCCCTGGCGTGACCCCGACTGTTGCCGGGCCGGCGGTGGCGCCGCTTGCCCTGACCAGCCCTGCCTTTGCGCCGGGCGGCATGATACCCCAGCGGTATAGCCGCAAAGGCGATGACATCTCGCCGCCGCTGGAATCGGGTGAGCCGCCCGCAGGCACGCAGAGCTTTGCCCTGCTGGTGACTTCTGATCCGCTGCCGGACGGCGGGGGCAACTGGGTGCAGTGGATACTGTACAACATCCCGGCTGGGAGCCGTGCCCTACCGGAGGGAGTTGCGCCGAACGCTGAGGGCAAGCTGCCCGACGGCAGCCAGCACTATGAGAACAGCTGGGGCGAGCTCAGGTACGGTGGCCCCAATCCACCTCACGTGTCCACGTTCAAGTACTACTTCGAGCTGTACGCCGTGGATGCCATGCTGGACCTGGAGGTTGTGGAACAGGCCGCCCGCGATGCGGGAACGCTCCCTTGGATCGGCGCTGCCAAAGAGGTGTTTTTGCGCGCTGTCGAGGGGCACGTCCTGGCCAAGGGCGAGCTGGTGGGAAAGTACAAGGAGCCTTAGGGGCTCTCCTGCTGGCCAGCGTGTCGAGGGCGGTGATGTCAGCGCACAGCCAGTGAAGCTCAGCGGCCAGCCTTCGGCATGGATGACACGGTCGCCTCAACAGGGGTTCTCTCCGCCACTGGCACAGGTCTGTGCCTGACCGGCGCATCAGGCCCGTCAATCCCCAGACGGGTCTGTGCTGACGGCGTTCCTCAGAAAGGCTTCGAACCTCAGCCACGTGCCGCGCACGTTTGCCTATCGGTGCACACCGCCGCCACGCATTCTTTGGCGAATCTGTGGCGAAAGTGTATGATACTGCCCTGACCTGGGTGCCATCCACAACGAAGCCACTGGCGGAGAAAGGAGAAACGCGATGTCGATCCTGGACAGGTTCACCAAGGGAGTGGGCGAGGCAGCCGATCGCGCCAAGTTTGAGGCCGACAAGGCTCTGCGAGTGCGCCGCATCAAGTCGGAGGTCGAGAAACTGGAGGAGCAGGCCCAGCAGGCCACCCTGGCTGTGGGAAAGAAGGCCGTTGAGCTGCGCCCCGCGGGACTGGAAGAGCTGATCGGGAGCGTGGAGAGCCTGCAAGTGCAGCTTGAGGCCAAGCGGGAAGAGCTGGCGAAGGTGCAGGCTGAGGAGTTTGTGGAGCCTGAGGCCACGGCCAAGTTCTGCCCATCGTGCGGTACCGAGCTTCAGGCTGGGGCCAAGTTCTGTCCGTCTTGCGGGGAGAAGGTCGGCTAGCGCTGCGAACTTGTCGGCGCGCTGAGCGCTGCACCGGTGGCTGCTCAACTGCTGCGGCAGCCAGTCTCTGGCTCGATGCACCAGCTGGCCTTCAGCCCGCGGTCCTCGCGGGTACATCGCATAGACAATGCCCGCTGCCCGGCATCAGGCGGTATGACCCCCGGCTGTGGGTGATCATGGGAGAGCGCATGTCTGTTGAATCTGGGACAGCGGAGACTGGCTCCGTGTCTACGCTGACACCTGACGACCTTGGAGCTTACATCGCCGCACAGGGCATCGACGCTCA
>Ga0180437_10003549_pt1 | contig 23096 bp, 28 predicted proteins | sample SS_ome_4_FD_132410 | JGI IMG/M metagenome (GOLD analysis project Ga0180437, IMG submission 132410) | Hypersaline lake sediment archaeal communities from the Salton Sea, California, USA - SS_3_D_1 metaG | ecosystem: Environmental > Aquatic > Non-marine Saline and Alkaline > Hypersaline >...
ACGAGTTGAACGAGGTCGGGAGCATCGGCGTTAGGATGCTGGCCTATGACTTTTCGAGGGCCTTCGAGGATGACGGTATCCGGCCCGTGGTCATTGATACCGGCGTGCACAAATCCGCTGGCGCCATGGGCACAGAAATCACTGAGGAACAGGCGGCCGTCTGGCAGGCGGCTGTCAATCGGTGGATGGACCACTTTGTTGAAGTTGTGGCGAAAGGCCGTAGCATGCCACAGGAAAGCGTGCGGGCGGCTGGCGACGGCAGAATGTTCTACGCTGAGGACGCGGCGCGTATGGGCCTGATAGACGGTGTTGCCGGGTCGTCTGCGCAACCGGCGCGGCGCCAGGGGATGCGAACAGACACGGCGAAAGTACGGCAGCGGCTGCGCGGCGTCCGGTGAACATCAACGAAATCCGGTGGATTGCACGCGCGCAACATCAGGCGGAACGGCGCTTGACAGAATTACACCTTCGGGTGTACAGTTCTAGCGAACAGTTAAATCAGAGACAGACTCGCGAGACAACCGCGGCGCCTTCGACGTTGCGCAAGTCTTGCGAGAATAACAGGTAAGCGAAACGCCTTAGACGTAAGCGCAGACTGTTTGGATCGACAACTATGTCTATCCGGCGGTCTGCGCTTTTTGTTTTGTGCTCCCGCCGGGCAACACGGTAGGAGCGAAACAGAATGGATACTCTGAAAGGGCTGCGTGAGAAGCGTAGCGGACTGGAGGCGAAGATCAAGGCTATCCTCGCCTCCGCGGACGAAGACAACGAAGGCGTTCTGACCGACGAACAGCAGACGGAGATTGCCGAGGCCGAAACCGAAATCGACAAGCTCACGGCGAGCATCGATATGCGGGAACGTCATGCGTACCGCGCTCAGGCCGGGGCTGAACCGGCCGGCCGGCGTGTGCCGGTAGCAGATCCGGGTATCGGCGCTTCACGCATCGAAGTAGGGGAAACCCTGCTTGACCCGGCGTGCGGGTACACGCATGTGGCGCAATTTGCCATCGACGTGCATGCCGCTTGTCAGCCGGGTACACCCCCACCGCAGCGACTCACCAAGGCGATGGAGATTGCGCGCAAACTCGACGGCGGCGGTATGCAAGCGGCTCCGTCCGACTACCATCGGGAGGGCATGGGCCAGGACGGTGGGTACATGGTCCCGCCGTCATTCTCACAAGAAATCTGGGACGGCGTGTACAACCCGGACGATGAGGATATCATCAACTGGATTGGCCCTGAACCCACCGAGAGCAACGTGGTGGGTATGTTGCGCGACGAATGGACGCCGTGGGGTTCCACGGGCGTTCAGGCGTATTGGCGCGCTGAAGCCGCTCAGATGAGCGCGACCAAGTCCGTGACGAAGACGGTCAACATGACGTTGCACGAACTGTACGCGTTTGTGCTCGCGACCGACGAACTTCTCGAGGATGCACCTCGTTTGAACGCGCGGCTTACTAAACAGGCAAGCGCAGCCATCAAGTGGAAAGCGTCGGATGCGCTGGTGAAAGGCACAGGCGCCGGTACGCCGAAGGGCTGGGAAATCGATAGCGGCGTGTACGCCAGCATCGCGAAGGAGAGTTCTCAGACCGCCGATACCATCAACGCGGCCAACGCGACGAAGATGTACGGCGCGCTGTTGGGCCTGAACTCGCGGTGTTTCTGGCTCATCAACCCGGATGCGTTCAACCAAGTTCCGCAGATGACTATTGGCGAACAGCCTATTTGGACGCCGCCGGTTCAGGGATTGAAAGGCGTCCCGACCGGGACTCTGCTAGGGTTGCCCATCCATTTGTGCGAACACTGCGAAACACTGGGCGACCTGTTTGACATCCAACTCATCAACCCGGACGGGTACTACTGCGCCGTCAAGTCCGGCGGGGTACGGGCTGCATCTTCGATGCACCTGTACTTTGACTACGCCGTGACTGCGTTTAGGTGGATGTTCCGCATCGGCGGCCAGTCCATCATGAGCGCTTACGTTACGCCGGCCAACAGTACCGTCTACCAGTCGCATTTCGTGGCGCTGGCTGCGAGGGCGTAACCATGAAAGACGGCATGGTGTTAGTCGAGTTTACGCGGCAGACTGCGCGCCATGAATCGGCGGAGATTCGGGTGCCCGGTACGCGCGAACGGATGAGACCGGATTCGGTTGCCCGCTGGATCAAGCGGAAAGCCGTTCGGGTTGTCGAGGAGCAGCCTGAACCCGAGAAGCCAGAGACGAGCGAGGCCGCACCACGGCGACGCGGGCGCCCGCGCAAAACGAGAGGATAATCGACATGGGAGACTACAATTCTAACCTGTGGCCGAGCGAACGCGCGGCATTGGTGGGCACCATCGACCCGGACGCATACACGAGCGCCACCTATACCTCGGACTACGTCAACATGACCGAGTTCGAGAGCCTTATGGCGGTTCTGTGCGCCGGTAATTTCACGACTGACGGAGCCGTCGCGGGCCAACTCTATGAGGCCACGTCGAGTTCCGGCGCCGGCGCGACGGCCATCAGCGGCAAGGCCATCACGGGTCTTGACACGACCGGCGATACCGACAAGCAGGCGATTATCAACCTGCGCGCCGACGAACTCACCACGACCGGCAGCATGGACTGGGTGGCGCTGGTGGTGACCATCACTGGCACCGTCGATTTTGGTGCGACCTTGTTCGGATTCGACCCGCATTACGGGCCGGCGTCGGATAACGACCTGTCGAGCGTTGAGGAGATCATTACAACCTAACCACCAGGCGGACGCCGCGGGCTCAATCCGGAACGTGACCGGTGCAGGCCCGCGGCACACTCACATCGCGGAGGATATATGGTGTCTAAAAAATCAGTTGAATCGATCCCCGGCAAAAGCAGGGACAAAGTGGCCATTGTCGGATGGGCCGCGACCAGTCGAGACCAGGCGCCGTTTGACGACACGTCATTCGACATCTGGTCATGTAACGAGTTGGGTATGGCCGTGCCGAACAAGCGGTGGGATGCGTGGTTTGACTTGCACGCGCGCGGACCGTTACCGCCGCATCTGATAGACACATGGCGACCCTGGCTAAACCCGCACGGGCAGAACCCCGACCGGCGGAAAGAGGTTATCGACGAACGTATCGCGTGGTTGGCACAACAGGATTGCCCGGCTTACATGCTGGAACATTACGACGATGTGCCGAACAGTATCCCGTTCCCGTTCGTGCGAGTGTTTGAGCGGTTCGGGAACTACATGACATCGACGGTGGCGTATCAGATTGCGCTGGCCATTATTGCCGAGTACAAAGAAATTCATCTCTACGGAATTGACATGGCCACGGATAGCGAATACTGGTTTCAGCGTCCGTGCGTGGAATGGTTGCTAGGCATTGCCCAGGGCGGCGGCATCACGACGCATGTCCCGAAGGAGAGCAGCCTATTCACATCGCCATTCGTTTACGCTATCGAAGATGCGCCAGGAACCACCGGCACGGTGAACGTGCATACGGTTCGCAAGATGCTCGGCAAAGCCATGAACGATTGCGAGGCAAAGAAGATTGCACTCTACAAGGCCAAGGGTCGTGAAGAACTGTTGCAAGAGTTGAACCTTGAATTCAAGAAGGCCGCTGGCAGGTATGGCCTGCCCATCCGATTTGAATGAGGAATCGTAATGCCGGAAGAAAACGACCATACACTGTTGGCCGAGATCAAGACGGATATTCGGTGGATGCGCGAGGCGCAGACTACCCTGTTCCAAAAGGTGGACGATGTGCTAATCCGAATGGATCGGCAGGTTGAACATTGCGGCACGGCCAGGAAAAGTTTGGCGGAGAAAGTGTCCGCATTGGAACAGTCTCAAGCGATTAGCAAAGCGAAACTGGGCGCGTTGATAGCGATACTTGTAGCCATAGGCCAGTTGGCCGCGGGCTTTATCAAGGCGCATGTACTGGGAGGACCGTAACGTGGTACAAAATTTTCTGGACGATTTGAAGGCGCTGATTGAGGCGTTTGTGTCGGCGCTCCTCGCGGCATGGGACGCCCTGCTTGACGGGCTGGGCATCTAAGTGGACGCCGTTATCAAGAGCCGGTATACCCGGAACGGCTACGAGCGCGTGAAGGTGATTGTCACGCGGGACGATGGGAGCAAAGCGGATTGGTGGCCACGGTACCCGTCCGATAAAGTCCCGAACGACGCGACCCTTATCACGCAGGCGATAGTTCGTGTTACCGATCAGGACGCCGCGTTATTGGACAGAGAGAAGAATATGCCTGTTGACCGGGCCGAGGTTGACGCTGTTGTGGCAAAACTCAAAGCGGCGAATGCGATCACGTCCACGACGTGGGAAGACCTTGTCGAAGAAGACGTGAAAACGGTAATCGCGGGGCCGTAACATGGCTAACTACTACCTGGATCTTGACGGCGGAAACGACGGCGCAGCCGGTACTGCAATCGGGACGGCATGGCTCACGTTGGGTAAGCTCGAAGGCAACGTCAGCGGGGGGGACAAAGTCTATGTCCGTGCGAACACGAGCCAGACGGTAGCAGCGGATATTAACTGGACGTTTGCCGGGTCTGCCGGATCTTCAATAGAGATTATCGGGTGCGACTCCGTTGTCAATGACCCGTGGTCAGACGGCAGCGACGTGCTCCCGCTGATCGACTTCAACGGCGGGGCGTACTACCTCTATATGAACGGCTGCGATTTCGTGACGATGAACCGGATTCATTTCCTCAACAGCCACCATGCAACTGGAATGCTCTACGCCCGGTACATGGAAGGGTTCCACTGCGTGGATTGCACGTGGGAAGACGGCTACCGATGGGCCATGTACTTGAACAACGGGTGTGCGTCATTCGAGGGTTGCACGTTTACGAACTGCGGTGAATACTCCACGTCTCGTGGATCTATCTCAACGTCAAACTGCTATCTCATATTCAACGACTGTTCAATCGACAGTTACAGCACAGACCGGCGCGGACTTGACCTAATGGCTGCCGATGCGTTTCTGTCGGAATGCACGTTTGCCCAGCACGGCATGGACATTCATTGCGGGCTGGCGTCCGAAGCGCTGGTGAAAAACTGCACGTTCAACGCGTCTCCCACTATCACGGTAGACTCCGATTCGTTTGCAGCCGGCAAGCTGGTGCCGGGCGTTCCTCCGCGGTACAACGGCGTGCTGTGTGACGGCTGGGACTTTGACGGGGATGCGTTGGAGCGCGGGCACCAATGGGACTATCAACGGACGGGCGAAATTGATTCCGACGCGGACTATGCCCGGTCCGGCGGTGCCAGTCAGGGATTCCGGTTTCAGTCGAACGCAAATTGCGATGTCGATCGGCCTCTCGCGAAATCCCATTTCATCTATTGCGATGATACCGACGCGCACACTTATACGATGTACGCGCAGTTCCAGAGCGGCGACCCGTTCAGCGGCGACCTTGATGAGACGGAACTCTATTTCGAGGTTGTCGAGTATAAGGCCGACGGTAGTGTGGCTGTGTCAACGCCGGGAAGTACGACGTGGGATTATGACGACTATTCCACATGGCAGACTCAAACCGTATCGCACACTGCCAACGCGGCAGGCGTCCTGCGGATTGACATCTATCTGAAAACGGCGTCTGGCACAGCCTACATTGACCCGAAAATCACGGTGACATAATGGGTGACTATCGGTTTACAGACGGCGGCGTATTCGTGGTAGAAACCACGGACTATTATGCCGACGGCTGCTACTTCCAGGCCGAGGCCGCAGCCGGCACGGCAGTCCCGGTGTTTGTGCACCATTACAATCAAATGAGTGGAGCGGCATAGGATGTATTTGAAATACGGCACAGCCGCGATAATCAAGATGGGGCCGTTTGTAGATGAGACGGACGGCGTCACGCCAGAGACCGGACTGAGCATCGCACAAGGCGACATTCAAATTAGCAAGAACGGCGCGGCGTTCGCGCAGACTTCCGACACGGGCCCGACCACTACGCATGACGCCGACGGATGGTATCCAGTTCCGCTCACGACCGGAGACACGGATACGCTTGGCTCGTTGACGGTACAGGTTGCGATGTCCGGTGCATTGCCTGTATGGCGTGATAGACAGGTAGTCCCAGCTAACGTCTACGATTCGTTGTTCAGCACAAGCGACTATCTCCAGGTTGATGCCATGCAAGTCGAGGGCGGCGATGCAACGGACGCAATCAACGCGGCGTGCGATACGGCGTTGTCCGATTATGATGCACCGACGAAGGCGGAACTGGATAGCGGTTTGGCAGCACTGAATGACTTGAGCAGTACCGAATCTCAAGACGCGGCGGCTGCTGCTCTGACAGCATACGACCCGCCGACGAAGGGAGAACTGGATTCCGGGCTGGCGGCCCTCAACGATTTGTCATCCACTGAAGCACAGGACTCTGCCGCGGCTGCCTTGACGGCCTATGATCCCCCGACAGATGCGGAGATGGACGCGGGCTTCGCCGGCCTCAACGATTTGTCATCCACTGAAGCACAAGACTCTGCCGCAGCCGCCTTGACCGCCTACGGCGTCACAACCACCGGGGACCTTGCCGGCATAACGGCGAGTCTCAGCAGTACCGACATAGACGACATTGCCGACGCGGTATGGGACGAGGCGCAGAGCGGCCACACGACTACGGGCACGTTCGGGAAATACCTGGACTCGTCTATCTCCGGCGTGGGCGGCGCAATTGGTTCCGGCGCCGACGCCTGCACAATAACCATCACAGTTGAAAGTGTCGCGCTTGCAGACGCCGACGTGTGGATTTCAACCGATAGCGGCGGCGGGAACGTCGTGGCAGGCACGTTGCAGACCGACGATAACGGACAGGCGACATTCATGCTGGACGAGGGCAACACGTATTACCTATGGATGCAGAAGGCCGGGTACAACTCAATCCAAGGTGAAGAGTTTACGGCGGTGGCAGACTGATGGGAAACGATTTTACAGCAACGGCAGCATCAGGCGGAACTGAACCGGTTACATTGGCCGAAGCCAAGACACACATGCGCGTTGACAGCGATGATGAGAATACCTATATCGGTAGCCTCATCACGGCCGCGCGCGAGTTTGTCGAGGAACGGCAACGGCGCCAACTGATTTACGAGACTCGGTATCGGTACTTTGATGCGTTTCCGGAAGGCGAGATCATCATCCCGTATCCGCCGCTTGTGTCCGTCACGTCCATCACGTACTACGACGATACCGACTCAGAACAGACGTTGAGTTCGTCGTATTACCAGGCCGACACGAGCAATGAACCGGGCCGCATCAAACTGAACTACGGGTATGCCTGGCCATCAACCTATCTCCGCATGAACGCCGTGACCGTGACGTATGTCGGCGGGTACGCGGACACTGCGGACATTCCCGATTCAACGAAGCAAGCTATCCTGATGCTTGTGGCTCACTGGTTTGAGAACCGCGAACACATCATTACTGGCACCATAGTGTCAGAAGTTCCGATGGCGGTTGAAGCGCTTATCAACATCGAACACAGCGGTATGGGGTTGATTGGATGAGAGCCGGTAAGTTGAGACACAGAATCTATCTCATGCCTACGGCGGAGAGCACATCAGCGGCGAGCGGCGAGGTGTCTGTGGTCAACAGTACCGGGAGCGCGGAGGCGGTATGGGCCAGCATAGAGCCGTTGCAAGGGCGCGCGCTGGAATACGCACAGGCTGTCAGCGGCGAAGTGTCGCATCTTGTGACGGTGCGGTATATCAGCGGAATTGATTCATCATACCGTGTCGTGTTCGGTTCACGGACGTTTGAAGTGGAGTCCATCATAAAGCGCGACGAACGGGACATCATGCTTGAACTGTATTGCAGGGAGAAGGGTGTGTAATGAAACTAGGCAGTAATCCATTCAAAGGCCGCGGCATAGGCAAAGGCCCACAGGCAACGGGCATCCAGTTAGACGGAGACCGCGAACTGGACAAGGCGCTTGCACGTCTTGCATCACGCGAATTCCATAAGGTGGTGCGAGGGGCTGTGAGCAAAGCGCTGACCCCGGTATCGCGTAGCGCGAAGAAGTATGCAAAGCAGGTTGGCAAGAATAAGGCTTTATCGAAAAGCATCGGGCGCAAAATCAAAGCGTACTGGTCAACGGGCTATGTCGTTGGGCTTGTAGGGCCGCGCTCGAATTACGTTGACCCGGCAACCGGGCACAGGCCTCGGTTCACGGCACATCTTGTAGAGTACGGCACCAAGGCGCATGTGATTTCTGCAAAGAAGTGGCCGATACTTGTTGAGGATCCGGACACTGGGAAGCGCGGAACAATACTCGGGGCAATCGTTAAGCATCCGGGAACGAAAGCGCATCCGTTTATCAGGCGCGCGCTTGAAGAGAATCGCGGAACAATTATGGGCATCTACCACAAAGAACTGAAAGCGCGTATAGAGAAAATGGCCATGTCGAAACAACCAACGAAGGCAGGGTAATGAGCGCGTCGGCAGAGATGGCTATGCGGACTGTGTTGCTCACAAGCACAGGATTGACAGACCTTGTGTCTACGCGCATTCATCCGCATTCCGGCGCGCAAGGGCAGTCGTTGCCGATTGGAATCTACCAGCGCATCACGGGCACACATATGCACCATCTCAACACGAGTGACCGGAAAGTGTCTGGACTGATGCGCGCGCAAATTCAACTCGACTGGTACAGCACCGGGTACAACGAAATTGTGAACATTGCAGAACTGTCCCGCCTAGCGTTGGACGGGTATAGCGGCACCGTGGCCGTATCGGGTGAAGGCAACGTGGTTGTGAAAAGCATCCTACTCCAGGATGACGCAACCGAATACGACGAACCGCAGAGCGGCGAAGAAATAGGCGTTTGGCGGGCGCGACAAGACTGGACTCTGGTATGCGAGGAAAGTGCGCCGAGCACATAGGAGAGGTAGACAATGGCAGACACACCACACGGAACCACTATTGCGTTTGGTACTAGCTCGTTCAGCGCGAACCTGTTGAGTATCAGCGGGCCGGATCTGACGCGGGCATCGTACAAAACGAGCCATCTCGGGACCACAGGCGGATACCACACATACGACATGGCGGACCTCGTGGAAGGCGGAGACATCACAGTCGAATTCGAGTTCGACGGTGACGACGACCCGCCGATTGACGGCGCGACAGAGACCGTTACTATCACGTGGCCAAACAGCTACACGTGGGCGGCCACGTGCGGTTGTTCAGGGTATTCCGTGAGCGCCACGGACCAGGATGACCGTATGACCGCGAGCATGGCGCTGAAAGTCTGTGGCGCCGTCACGATGTCAAGTGGTTAATGACCAAACACATTGCGGAGATTAATATGGTGGACAGTACCCCTTTGACCAGAGAGCAGATTCTTGGCCGGAACGATAGGCGGATTGAGTTACTGGATATCCCGGAATGGGACGGTTCGGTATACATCCGTGTTGTAGGCGCTGACGAACGCGACGCCTTCGAGATGCGCGGCGTTGACCCGAAAACGGGCGACCGCCGCCGTATCCCGAACTTCCGGGCGCGGTATGCGGCCATGGTGGTATGTGACGAGGATGGGAATCCCTTGTTCACAGAATCGGATATCGAAGCGCTTGGCAAGAAAAACGCGGCGGCCCTTGACAGGATACTCGACAAGGGCCTTGAACTGAACCGGATGGGCGCCGACGCCGTTGCAGAGGCTAAGGCGGATTTCGACGAAGGCCCGAGCACCGATTCTGGTACAGACTAGCCCTTGCGTTGGGCATGTCGGTTGCCCGGGCCAAACGTGAAATGTCCGCACGCGAGTTTACTGAATGGCAAGCATTCGCGGAACTGGAACCGTTCGGGGACTGGCGCGGCGACGTGAGGATAGCGATGTTGATGTCTCTGTTAGCGAACATCAATCGAGACCGTAAAGCGCATCCGAAAGCGTTCTCCGCGTCGGACTTTATGCCCGAATTCGACAAGCCACCTCGACGGGCGCAGTCGTTTGAGGAACAGTGGCATAGGCTGAAGATGGCGAAGCTGGCATACGAGAGCCGGAGTAAGAAGAGACATGGCTAACATTGCTAACTTATCCGTGCAGTTGACGGTGAACTCCAGCAAGTTCACGAAGAAGATGAATGCTGCACGAAAGCCGGTAAGCGAGTTCAGTAAAACCATCCGTAACGTCTCTAGCAAGATGACGATGTTGACAGGCGCATTCGCATCGTTCGCGGCCGCGTCGGGATTAACGGCTATCGTATCGCGGTTCAAAGAATTCGTGAAAGAGTCGTACCGCGAGATAGACGTGCTCGCGAAAACCGCGGACAAGCTAGGATTGACAACGCAGGCGCTTGGCGCGTTCCGGTTCGCAGCAAACAAAGCTGGGCTTGAGAGTTCTACGATGGACATGGCGCTTCAACGTATGACGCGCCGGTTGTCCGAGGCCGCTTACGGGATGGGTGAAGCGCAAGGGGCGCTTAAGGAACTTGGGCTTGACGCGAAAGCGATGGCCGGTTCGGGCCTTGAAGAACAGCTATACATTGTCGCTGATGCGTTGGCGGATGTGAAGAATCCCGCAGACCGCGTGCGGTTGGCGTTCAAGCTGTTCGATTCCGAGGGCGTGGCTATGGTCAACATGCTTGACCAGGGCGCGGCAGGGTTGAAGGCAGCGCGTAAAGAGTTTGAGGCGCTTGGCTCCGCTGTTGACCGTCTTGACGCCGCCAAGATCGAGGCGGCTAATGATGCAATGACGGCCATGGGCGAATCCTTGAAAGGGATATCACAGGATGTCGCTGTCGAAACAGCCCCATATGTGAAAGTTGTTGCAGACCAATTTACATGGCTCAGCTCAAGTATTGCAAAGTCTGATATGGCGGCAAAAGTGTTCGCAACAGACTTAAAAGCACTGCCGTCTGCGCTGGGTGCTTCCGTTATTTTCGCACCACTTGCCGCACCCGCAAGTGCTTTCGTGCAATATCTTGAACGTACAAGCAAGGCTACGGAGGATGCCGCAGAGTCTATTACCAAGGCTGCGGAAGCGCGGAGACAAGCAAACGCCGATAATGTTGCCGCATCCGCCGCCATGGACGCGCAGCAGAAGCTCATCAAAGAGGGCGCTAAGGTTTACGAAGAAACGCGGAAGCCAATGGAGAACTATCAGGCTGAACTGGATCGTATCAACAATTTGCATAAGCAAGGCGCTATTGACGCAGAGACCCATGCCCGCGCTATTGAAAAGGCAAAGGATGAATACGAGTCCGCGGCGAAATCCAGTTACAAGTACGGTTCACGGGCTAAGGCTGTTTACGAGGAGACCAGGACGCCTCTTGAGCGGTACATGCTCGATATGCAAGAGCTGAACGAACTACTTAATGCGGGCGCTATTAATCAAGACATGTACAACCGCGCGGCGGCTAACGCGCGCGACGAGTACCGCGACGCATCCGGCCTCACGAAGATGATTGAGGACCGGCAGAATGCTTTGGAGAAAACGCAAAAGGACATTTCGGACAGGGCAGCGCGCGTGTTTGATGAAACGCGGACGCCGCTTGAAGAGTATGAGTCCGAGCTTGACAACCTGAACGACTTGTTTTCCAAAGGTGCCATCAACCAGGACACCTACAACCGCGCAATCGCAAAGATGCGTGATGAACTGTACGACGGGAACAAGCCCATCGAAGAGCGCATAGACAAACTGAAAGAGGTGGACCGGCTTGAGGGCAAGTTCAGTTCAGACAAGTTCGGCGGTTCTGGTAAGAGCGCTGTTCGCGGTATCGGTGTCCGTGCAAACTTTGCGCCAATCGCGGGCGGCGGTATGCCTGTCCCGTTGCGCGGTGGCGCCATGATGCCTCTGGAGAAGAGTCCAACGCTTGACACCACAAACGAAATACTACGCCGGATAGAAGCCGCGCTACAGCAGCCACGACTTGCGAGGGCCGGGTAATGGCCACGGTGAATCTTGATACCCTTACAACCCTGGCGGCCGTTGAAGACCGCGGCGCCGTTGTGCAGATGACCCGGGAAGTGTTTGTCACGGGACTGGCCTCAACAGACTTTGGCGTGTTGTTCGAGGCGCTTGACGAAGCGGGTGTGCCGGCCATCGGTAGCAGCCCGACGGGATACGACAACCTTGTGCTTGTCAAACGCAACCCGCAACTCGTACCGGATGAAAAAACGAAAGTCCGCGTGGTGCTGGAATACGTTGCGAAACGGGACGCCGGATACGATTTTACCATGTCCGGTGGCGGTAGCCTACGCCAAATCACAACGGCTGTGGACCTGGCCGGTAACGATTTGAGCGTGTCGCATACGTTCTCGACAGGCGACCCGGACTCAGAATATGCCGGTCAAACGTATTCGCAAGGCGGGCAATGTAACGTCATGATGCCGCAAGGTGACTTGCAATGCACGGGCATCATGGCTGCCGACTACCCGCAACGGACAGCGCTTTATTGGGACGGGGCCATCAACTCTACATGGTGGATTGGGAGTCCGCCATATACGTGGATGATTGTCAACGTCACGTTTGAGCCGCACGACATGGGCGCGAGCCCGCGGACCTGGGAATTCACGTTTCAATTTCAATTCAACAACGAACCGTATGGGTGGCGTCCGAGATACAGTTTCATTGACCCGCGGACAGGACGGCCGCCGACGGGGCTTGTCGAAGGCACAGGCAAGAAAACGTTGACGTGGTATTCCGCTCGGGACTTCAACGAACTGTTTGCCGTTTGAGGTGACGTATGCCGAAGAGACCTGATGCAGTTCGCCCCGGCTCCTATCTCCGGGCGGATATGCTTGACGAAGTTATGCGGCGTATGGTGCAGGTCATCACGGGCGGGTATGACATCAACGTGTACCAGTCCGGCAACCGTATTGTCGTTGAACGCGCAAGCTATCCAATCATCCCGATTGGCGGAGGTGGCGCGGCCGAGTTCGGCGATGACATCACAGACGTTGGCGAAGTGTCGCTGCCTGGTACAAGCGACACCGTCCCGCGTAGCGACCACGTCCACGGCATGAACAAAGGCAGCATTCTCTACGGTGGCGGCATCCGGCTGTATACCGCAGCCAACGAAACGGCGCGCGACGCTCTGTTGAGTTATGGGTATCCGACGCCTAGTTCCGTTCTCTACGCGCGCAACGGGGACTTCTGTTACCAGACAGACAATCAGCACATGTTCCAATGTCGGGACACGGGTAGCGCGTTCCAGTGGGAAGGCATAAGCCATTGGGAAGTGAGTAGCACGTAATGGCGGCTTGGTACAACAGCGGAGACTGGACAAGCCTGAAGAGGCAGGAATGGATTAATCCGCTCTGCCAACTCATGTATACCTTGAACCAGTGGGAGAAAATTCTGCTACTGGGTGCGCACGATGACCCGTGGGCGGCATGCAGTACCCTGGCGAGTTGGGCTGCCACACACGGCGTGACGGTTGAATGTCCCATGACAAAGTGGACGGACAAGAACGGCGCCAGCATCGTTGACCCGGTGCCCTCCGACTTTGACGGGATGACCATCAACGGGACGGGCTTTGTCGGGAACATCGAAAGCCTACTAGATATGATTCAATATCTGTGGCTTGGCACGGCAAGCTACATCATTGACAGGAACAGGGCAATACCGAGCGGCTACTTTCCCCCCAGGCGCTATCCGTGGCCAGCTATCATCCCGGTTGACGGCACTGATACGTGGTGGCCGGACAAGGCGACATTCATCGAGTCAGGCGGGTACGGCAGTTCCCTGATATCCCTTTCGACCATGGAAGATGTGCGCCCGTTTATCCAAGCGAAGAACATGCTTGACGCATTGGAGGCGCTGGGGCATTTGCTCTGGTATCCGAACATGAGCGCTTATTTCAGTCTCGATGGCCGCGCAACATCGCACAAGCGTCGCAGCAACGTTTCATTCACGTCGCCATATGACGATCATGATTATCGGTGGGCATACTGCTATGCGCTGCCTGATGTCAATTGGCTGGGCAATTACGGTTATGTCGGCCCGCTTTGGAGCGATTATGTAGGCGTTTTGGGCAGAGCGACCACTACCATCTACAATGATTATGAATACAAGTTCCTCGGCTCGTTAATGCAAGGCACGCTTGAGAGTTCCAACTTCTACGTGCGGACCTATGCGACAAACACAGACACGGCTCTAACTATCACGCTACCAGACAGCACGACAGTGACGGCGCCCGCAACCGCAGCAGGGTCAACGCACGAGGTGTACACAGACCACGATACCGGGACGGCTTGGCTCACCATCGGCACGGATTACGACTGGGACTCAAACGATAACACAAGCCCTACGACACATCCTATCAACGGCGATACCACCCCGACGTTTTCCATCATGGCCGATATCCGGGTGTACTTCTTAGGCTCTTTCGGCACGTACTTGCTATCCACGTTCGGATCGTCATATGAGAAATATGTCCGAATGAAACTCAACATCGAGAACGTCATCACGCACGAGGCGCCATAATGGCTTCTGCGATTACAGCTATAGAGAAAATCGGATACCAGACGTGGAAGTTTACGTTTTCAGGCACGGCACCGTATCGCGTCTACCTTGACGGGGTGCTGTTGACAGACAATCCCATGGACGGGTATACTCCGGACGGCGCGACCACCGAGAACGACTACTTCATCATCGAACATTCAGACAGCCAGGAACCGCCGGCAATTGAGTTGCTGGACGCGGACGATACCGGCACGCCACTCACCCTGACACACCCTCCTTTTTGCACCCTACAATGGCGTAGTGTCGACTACGCCGACCGGTATCGCGTTGACCTATATACCGGCGGTTCCTGGGTTGAGCAGGCCATCGTCATTGAAGACGGGCGCGGCTATTACCAGTACACGTCTGACGCACTAACGGACTGCACAACACACCAATACCGTGTGGTGGCGGTGGACGCCAGCGCAAACGAGTCAGCCCCGATATCGTGTGATATTCTCGTTGTGCGCAACCCGCCGCCACCCTCTATCAGTGTAAGTTATTCGAGCGGGTATCTTGTCACGGAGGCGCGGTGATGCCTGACCAGTACGCACACATCGATGCGCTGGGCATCTACCTTACCGGGGCCGGGTACGCCGGCGAAACGCAGAACGATGCTACGGCGAGTCTGGGCGGTATCCGCAGCGGCACGCGCGTCAAACGGCTAGCGGCGCTTGTGTCAGACCCAATCCCGCCTATTATTGTGCTGGACGCGTTCGGCGGGAACGGCACGGGCAACGGCACGCTTGTAGCGGACACTTCGGACTCGGTGCAATGGACTGCTCCTAGCGGAACCATCGGCACGGCCGTGTCGATGGCCAACGGCGAGATCAAACTTGTTGAGGACAATGACGCCGACAAGGCCGTGCTCGTGTACCGGGCCAGTGCGGACAGTCTCGCCGGCAGAATGACTCTGGCGTTGAGCGCGCCATACAACAACGTCATCGGCCTGAGCAACGTCGCGAACGCGGACAGGGTATCCGGTATCACGACATACCGCGGCATGATGTTGAAGGCCGACGGGTTGGACTTGTCGGACGTATACATCTGGATTGAAACCGCGCCCGGGGTGCATGTCGCATTGGAGGCGCCAAGTAGCGGGGCCATCCAAACCATTGCCGATGAGGAGACGGCTCCTTCTGGGTTGTCCTGGAATAACGGCACAACCTACGGGACGGGCCTCCACCTTGCGAGTTTGACAGCCGGCAGCGTCTACGGGCTCTGGATTCGTCGTGTCATCTCTGCCGCGGCAAGCGTTGAAGCGTATGTCAAGAACTCCATCAACGTCCGGTTTACGGTGGATGGCGTAACCTATGATGACATGTTGCGCGGCTTGTACCGAATTGAAGATACCACGGCAGACCCATACGAGTTGTATATTGGCGTTGATGACGACCCGGACTTTGACGCCGCGCCCGCAGACACATCTACCGGGGTTGCGTTCTCGTATGCGCTGACGCCGCCCGGTTCTGGGATACGCGAATACCGGGCGACTGTGCGGGAACGCAACGTCTATGACCTCGTGGGCCTGAACATCTACACCCGCAGCATTTGGATCAACTCGACCGGCGGTGAAGAGCCATCAACTATCACGGCGCCTTACGACGTGTCATTGACAGACGGCGACGGCGGGCTTGTCGAAGTGCGCGCGCGGTATTCCGCGGAAAGTGACGACGACCCGGGAGATACATGGGCCATCTATTACCGGGGCGACGCAACCGACCCGACGCCCGGCGTTGACACGCCGGACACTAGCAGCATGACGGCACCGGCCTATTTCGGCGGTACGGCAAAATACCTGAACGCCACCATCGGCCCGTTCCCGGAAGGCGCAACCGTCCATGTCATTGTGCGGGCACGCCGCGCATCGGACAGCGAAGAGAGTAGCAACACGACTGCGTCAACCATTACCGTCGGGACCATGGACCCGTTGATACCGCAATGGCGCGGCGCGTTCCTTGGCGAATCCAACCTGCAACGGCTTGGCCCGGAAACGTTTAGCGAAGATACTACGACCTACGACGTGACAGAGAATGTCCGATGCGTAATGAACGCCGGGGTGACACAATTCCTTGTCGGGTCCACGATCATCTGGCAAATCAAGTATGACGGGGCCAATCCCGAGAATAACGGATTCTGGACTACGCTTGGCATCCTCCAGGAGACTATCAGCGGCGCGGCATCCGAGACGCCTGTTGATACCGTAAGCGCGACAGAGATTTACGTGAGCGTGGAGGATGTGCGGCGGCTCAAGATTGACTTGTCCGCGAACACAATCAGCATCGCGGCTCTCTGGCAGGTGACGGGCGATGTGGTCACCTCGCGTGATGATGACCCGATAGTCGAGTTTGATTTCCATACTCTGTTCCAGGTGTACGACCCATATGTCCAGGACCGCGTGACAGTGGCCAGTCTTGATACAGACGGTGTGCTCTCTCTCGCAGTCCCGTGGCGTCAATGTAGTTCAACAGGAGATTTCGACTGATGAAACTCAGGCACATTCTATTCACGGCGTTCCTGGCCGTTCTGGTGACCGGCGGAATTGTCTGGGGCGTAACAAACAAGTTTAGCGACACGGTGTTGTTACAGGACGGCGTTGATTTGCAACTCGGCACGGACGGCGACTTCGCCTCGGACTTCGATTCCGGCAACCAACGCATCCGGTTGTATGACGCCGACTCGAATCTGTTAGGACACATTACGGACGGCGGCACTACGGCTGCGCTATACATCGAAGGCACTATTGAAGCGAGCGGCAACGTCACTGCGGCGAACTTTGGCGACGTGGAAGACCTGAGCACGAGCGGCGGGAGCGGTACGGCACCGTTGAGCGACGGCGCATCAGGACTGGCCATGACGGACGTGCTTACCGAAGCGGAACTGGACAGCGAAGCGGAACTGGAATCGCAACTAAGCGATGTCACGGACGTGCTCACGGACAATGACACCATCGCCGGAAGTCAGATTGGAATCCATGCGACAACCGCGGAAACTACCATCGCTGATGATGATGAAGTTTTGCTGTATGACGCCAGCGCAACCGCTAACCGGCGGATGACAAAGGTTAACTTCGTGGCAGGTATCAGCGGTTCATTCACAAACTTCACCTTAAGCGGGGACGCCGGTTCAGACCAGACAATCGAGAACGGGAATACGTTAGAGATTGCCGGTGACGACTGGATTACTATGACGGCCGGCGCAACGGATACCGTCACGGCGACGTGGAGTATTGCTGGCGCCGGCGCGCTTGGCGCGTCACCTGCAACCGATGACTATATTCCGCTCTACGATACCGATGTAACCACAAACAAGAAGCTCACTATTGCAAACCTGTTCGCCGGCGGGCATACCGTCAGCGAAGACAATTACATTACCATGGGGGATTTCCGGTTCCGGGAGGTGGCAGCGACGGGGAACTTCTTGTTTGGGGATGTCGCAAACGGAGACTACTACTGGGAGTGCGTACCTGAAGCGGACGGGGTTGGCGGGGAACTGCTTCTGTACTCGGAGAACTACCAAGGCACCGAAGTTACGAGCGTGACCGCGAACACAATCGACGTGACGGGCACGGCCATGGTGCATCTCGACTGTTCGTCGGATGTGGACGTGTATACATTGTCCAATGATGCCGGGCTCAACAAACGGGTGACGTTGATCAACGTTGATGCCACGTATGATGTCACGTTACATGACGGGGATGGGAACATGGAATTCCCCGATGACGAGGATATCACGCTTGGTGAACTGGAATCAGTGACACTGGACTACGTGGCCACGGACAGCACGAATAAATGGGTGCTTGCGTCTCAGGGTAGTGAGCGGCTCGGCAAAGGTGCCGTCGTGTTGATGGCTGCCAGCGGCAAACCGAACAGCACGGGCGGCTGCGGTGACCCGGCCATCGTAACGTTCACGGACAACGATATCTGGGTGATGCCATTCGACCCGACAACCGACGAATCTGCATGGTGGATGGTGGCCATCCCGAGCGACTATACCGGCGGAACGTTCACGGCTTCCTTTACCTACACCGTCGCGTCGGACTGGGCCGCCGACACCGACAAGGTAGTCTGGGGCGTAAGCGCTGCGGCCATGGGCAACAGCGACGCTTGCAGTACCGCTTTGGGCACAGTGGTCTACGCTTCAGACGTTTGGGCTTCCGGCGAAACAACAGATGAAATACTACAGATAGACGCATCTTCAGAGATGACAGGCGCAAACACGCCGGCCGCAGGGGACTTCCTGCTTATCAAAGTCATGCGCGACGCGGACAACGTCAACGATACTTGCACCGCGGATGCACGTTTGATATCCGTGCGTCTCGAATACGCGAGGAACTAGCGATGCTATTAGCAGTTCTGCTATTGGGCCAAGCGTTGACGCCCGAGATGGGCGACGTTGCGGCGCTACACATTGATTATGTTCGGCCCGGCGTGGCGCGCGCACATGTTCGGCCTGTCCATTATGTAGACAGCCGCGGCGAGTTGCATCGCATTGTTGTTGACCTGGAGCGGGACGGCAACGTGCTCCGGGAAGACAGGAACGTTGTACAGTTTGAGGCAAACAGCGCAACGAAACGATGCCAGTATTCCGTTGGCCGGAACTGGATTCGTCTTACACTGCATGGCCGTGGCGGGGAGGATGGTGTCGGCGCCTCCGTCGGACACATACCGGCGTCCGTCCCGGTGCAACTTAAAAGCGCGCACAACAAGGCGCGATGGAGCGGCGCGCTGGGGACTGGCGTGTCGATTGATTACCAGGTGTTACCCGGGCGTGTGAAAGAAATCATCACGATTGGTGAACGCCCAGAACTCGGCACATCTGAGGCATACCTAATCTCATGGCGATGGGCTGCTAGCGGGTTGACACCGACGCTTGAAGATGGCGCCGTTGTCTGGCGCACTGCAGGCAAAGACGCAGCGATGCGCATGCCGAAGCCTGTGTCATGGGACGCGGAACAAGCGCCGCTTACTGCATTCTACCGGGTGGACGCGACCACACTCGCCATAGTGCTTGACGCGACAGAACTCGCCGCGGCCGCGTATCCCGTGACCGTTGACCCGACGGTAGACAGCAGCGACGCGAGCGAGAGTGCGAGCACATTCGAGGATGCCTTCGACGTTGATGACGACGGGTATCACCAAGCGTTCATACTAATTCCCTTGCCCGACTTGACGGGCTTCACCTCCATTGATGCAGCCTACCTCAAGGTGTACTCTGCATCGGGTGGCGATGAAGACTTCGACGTGCATTGCGACGCACTGTCCGCGGGTTCCGGGGAAGGGTGGACAAGCGCGTCGGGATTCGCAGTTCTTGAGGCGCTGTCATTCAACGCGGCCACGGCGTCTATCAGCGCTAACCCGTCCGCGGGCTGGAATAGCTATGATGTGCTCGGGAGCGCTGGCACAAACGGTATCGCTGAGATTTACGACAACGATGCAAGTCCAACCGATTGTAGTGTCAAACTCCATTGGACGGGGGACACGCCGACGCCAGACGGCGAGTCTGCGCATCTTATTTATCTGGGTGTTGACGGTAGCGGGTTGGCGTTCTCTTCAGACACCGCGTCGGGCTTTGAGCCATACATAGAGATATCGTATTCGGGCGGGCCAACGATGGGACAAGGTACTGGCTCGGGGACTGTAGGCGTGCTCATGCCATAACCAAGCGGAGGATGGATTGATGCGATATGTGGCACTGATACTACTCGTTGCGAGCGGATGCACCACGGTGAGAAGCACGGCGCTATATGAGCCGGTAGTCGGGCCGGACGGCGCGCCGGTGGCCATTGTGGACGCCGACGGAAACGTCGTGGGGGTGGCTGCGACGAAGAGGCTTGAACAGATTGTGAAGGTCTCAGCAGGCGGCAAAATCGAGGAGGGCATGCTGGACTTCACTGCTGAGTCTATTCAGTCCGACGGGTCAAACTGGGCAGTGAGCAGTGGCACGCGGGGCGCTAATCTGAGCAGTCCCGATGTGACAGGGGCAATCCTGAATTTCGCGCAGTCCATGGCCACACAGGCGATAGGTGCCTACCAGGCCGTGAGCACTGCGGAGATAGAAGCAGGCACCCGTGCGGCGGAACTCAACGCCAGCACGGCCGCTACGGCGACCGCAGTGGATGCGGCCGTAAAGGCCCTCGGCAAATGAACAAGGAAACGCGCAAGCGGTGTCAGCGTATCTGGCACATGTGCAGGGGCGCGGCCCGGGCCATCTACGGCGCCAACCCGCCGTCGGACGGGTATGCGTATGCGGCGGCGCAACTCCTGTATATGACGGCCGCTCACGAGAGTGACGGGTTTCGGGCGCGGCGGCAGTACGGATTCGACCCGGCGCCCATCTCCTTTGAAGGTGCGTTCTCGCTCTGGCAGATGGAGCGAGGGAGTATTAGCACCACGATAGGATGGCTGGGCAGGCGGCCCCGTGTGGCTCAGAACGCGCAGAAGTGGCTCGGGTATCTCCCGTGCCATCGTGGGGTAGAAATACCCGCCATGCGGCTCGAGGCGGTTTGCACGGGCGTCCAGGGGCAGGAAGGCGATGCGCTGGCGTGCGTGTTCGCCAGATGTCACTACATGTGGATTACGCCGAAGCCGATACCCCGGCGAGCCGAGGACCTGGCAGCATACGCAAAACAGTACTGGAACACTGAGGCTGGGAGCGCAACGGCGATGCTGTACATGAATGCGTTTGACGCATATTGGCTGGAGGAATTCGAGACATGGCCACATTAGAGATGCCCGTTGTCCGACCGGTGCAGGGCACCATGAAAGCACAGGTTGTCGAGTCCTACTCCGTTGCCACACGCGAGCGTATTGTGATAGTTCCGGCCGGATTCATCACGGATTGGGCTTCTGTCCCTCGCTTGTTCTGGCGCATGTTCCCGCCGTGGGGGCCATGGAGCCCCGCGGCCCTCGTGCACGACTGGCTGTATTTCACGGGCGAGGTGGGCCGGAAAGAGGCCGACAAGGTATTCCTGGACGTGATGGCTCGGATTGGCGTGCCATGGCTCACGAGGCATTTGATGTATCGAGGCGTCCGGGTGGGCGGCTGGCACGCATACCGTAAACACCGCAAACGCCGCAAACACCGCACATAGTTTGTCGGGCACCACCCGACACACCGCGTCGGGACACCACGGCGCGGCTCCGCGGACCGGCCCGGTTTTTCCGGGCCGGTTTTTTCTTCCCTGCCAGTGAATTTTTTCCTTGACAGATGGTATCAGATAGTATAAGATGCTACCAGAGTTGAGGGAACAACAACAGGGAGGATGGGAAGATGAGCGCGAGTAGGGACATCTGGGAATCGATTACAGGGCTCCTTGACGGCGATGCACACGACTACGCCGTCGGCATGGGCGAAGTCGGCCGTAACGAGTACGTGTGTCGGGCACAACGCGGAGAGGCGACCATCGAGGAATTGGCTGCTGAGATTACGGCTGAGGCAGCCGAGCCTAAGATGGATATTGAATCATACGTTAAACCAGGAACCTACTACCGGGTCGAGGATTATGTCGGCCGAAAACACAGCGGACACATGGAGTGGGTCGGAGTTCAGATCGTGGCCTATCACCGAGGCACGAGCCGACGGAGATGCGTGTTCGGCAGATCGCCCTGCTACAAGATCCGTTGCGGCTCGCACCATACGAGGACCGGAGAGGCCAAGTGGGTCCAGGAGGTCAAGGCTGCTGCGCGTGTGGAGCTAACGGAATTAGCAGATGCGCTTAACGCGGCGTCACAGACAGGGGACTAGCCATGCCTGACGAACGATTATGCCCTACATGCTACCGTGAGCCTTGCATCTGCAGCTGTTCGCGCAAACAGATTCAGGCGGCCACTGATGACGTTTGGCACTGGCGCATTGTCGAGGGCGGACGCGCGACGTTTGGCCGTAGCACGTCTAGGCGGCTCGTCGATCGTATAGCCAAGCGTGTCGTGGCGGACAGGAAGGCTGCGCTAGTCCAGGCCACGGGCCAGAACGGAGATTACAAGGCGCTTTACGCTCGCCCGGACGGACGGCGGTTTACAGTGTCCGTTTGGCGCGGGGATGAGTTGGAGTTATAGGAGGCCACATGGACGCGAACACAATACTCACTGTCGAGGAGCTTGCGGCGCATCTCCGCGTGTCGGAGACCACAATCCGGAGCTGGATGCGTCGCGAGCAAAACCCAATGCCGCGGATGAAGGCGCCGGGCCAAAGCGCGTCTATCCGAATTATCTGGGGCGATGTCGAATCGTGGCTGAAAAACGGCGGGTAATAGGATGAGCCGGTTCGCAGGGGGAAACGAACCGGCCCAGGATAGGGGGAAGTGCCTGGTAGCGCTACGTCCCCTATTGTAGCGCGAAACATAGGGAGTGTCAAGCGATGACGCTTGAAGAACTGCAAAAGATTCACCCTGACGCGACCGAGGATACCTGGCACCGCCACCCGAACGGAGGCGGCTGGGTCCAAAACACCGCCACTGTCGCCGACAGCGCGCATGTGTCTGGGTCCGCGTGTGTGACCGAGTCCGCGCGTGTGTCTGGGTCCGCGAGTGTGTCCGGGTCCGCGCGTGTGGCTGGGTCCGCGAGTGTGTCCGAGTCCGCGCGTGTGGCCGGGTCCGCGCGTGTGTACGGGCGCTCGAGTGTGTTCGGGTCCGCGTATGTGACCGGGCACGCGCAGGTG
>Ga0180437_10003554_pt1 | contig 23076 bp, 10 predicted proteins | sample SS_ome_4_FD_132410 | JGI IMG/M metagenome (GOLD analysis project Ga0180437, IMG submission 132410) | Hypersaline lake sediment archaeal communities from the Salton Sea, California, USA - SS_3_D_1 metaG | ecosystem: Environmental > Aquatic > Non-marine Saline and Alkaline > Hypersaline >...
CCCCGGGACAAGAACGCCTTGACGTTCTGCGGGAACGGGGCCGCGACCAGCTCGCCGTCGGTCAGACACCACGACGGGGCCAACGGAAACTCCTCTTCGCCCGCGTCGAACACGTAGATCGTCCGGCCGGCGAACTCGACTTCGCGGATCTCCGGGCCGCCGCGCGGGCCGCGCTGCTGGCTCAACATGCCTTGGGCCATGGCCAGGAGCTTCTCGTGCGTGGCGGCGAATCGCTCCGCGTCGCGGAGGCTCACCACGGCCGTGAGGCCCGTTATGACCAATCCCCCTTCGCTCGGCGAATTGTAGATGCACCACGTGTCGCCCAACGGCTTGAGCACGTCCGCGCGCAGGTCGATGCCCAACGCTTGCTGCATTTGCCCCAAGCCCATCTCGGCCTGCTGCCGGGCCTGCGGCTCGATCTTCTCGGCCACCGAGAGGATCGTCTCGAAGATCGCGTCGCCGTCGATCCGCGCGGCCAGGGCCACGGTCGAGTCGGCCGGGATGGCCGCCAGGTCCTCGGGCGTAAGCGGCTTGTCCGAGACCAGCTCGAAGATCCCCGCCGGCTCGCCCTCGATGCCCAACAGCACCCGGGAGACGAAGCCCTCGCCGTCCAGGCCGGTCACCGAGCTGAGCGCAGTGACGTTGCCCAACCCCAGAGCCTCGATGATCGCTTCACCCCTAGGACCGGCAAACGGCCGGGCCATCTCGATGATCTTTGCCAGGTTGATGTACGTCAGCGTCGACGTGCGCGGCACCGGGATTTGCTCGCGGACCCGGCTCAGCCACTCGGGCATCTCGGTGCGGGCACGCTCCATGATCCCCTCGGCCGATCCGTCGCCGATGCCCACGATGAAGTAACTAAAGCGAACGCCCCAGGTGATCGACGGGGCCCCCGGCTCGGGCGGTTGGATGCGGTACCAGGTGTCGCCCGCGATCTCGACCGGCGTGACCGCGTCGCGCAGGAAGGCCGTCTGGTACTCGACCAGCTTGGCCTTGATGGCCGGCCCCTGCTCGCCCACGCGCACCAGCGCGCCGGCGCGGATCTCCGGCGGCCCGCCCGGGTTGATCTTCACGTCCTCGACGAAGATCGCGGCCGGGCTGGTCAAGGCCGTTTTACCCCAGCCGATCAACTGCTCGGCCAGGGCCGCGGCCTCGGGCCCTTCGTTCTCCTCGGCCATCGTGCGGATGCCCTCGCGAACCCGCCGTTCCAGCTCGCCGATCAAGTGCTGCACCTCGGGCTCGGCCAGGAGCTGCTCGGTCTGGTTCGCGCTGTTCGGGTCGGGCGCGGCCATGCCGGCCCAGGTGGTGTAAAACAGGCACTCCTCGGGCGCCACCTTATACATCAACGGGTCTTCCGCCGCCGGCGGAATGCCCAAGGGCAGCCCGAAGCCGCCGAACAACGAGAGGAGCACCAACGCCTCTGCGGGTCCCGGTGCGCCGAAGAACATGATGGGTTCCTCCTTCTGGGTGAAAGGCGAACAGCGACGTGCCCGGATACCCGCCGGGCATCGGGCAGTATACCAAACCGGGCGGTCCTGCACAGTGGCCGTCTCAGTCCGCGAAGGCGGTTGCTTTGTGTGGAAGTTATTGCAGCGATTGGAGTTGGAGGGGGTGTTCGATTGGCCTTCCCCGCATGGGTGCATTGCGGTGTCGAGGTTTCGCAGCGGGTGGGCCGGATTCTCTGGATTCCTCTGGCAGCGATTGACGCCGGGCGGCCCTGAAGCATTCAGAGCGTCCGGACCGGCCGGCAGCCCACGGTGCGATGGCAGTCCCCGTTGGTGTCACCCCGCGAATTGACAACCAATTGAGATTGCACGAAGCTGGGCGGGTGGGACGAGGTGCCGGCTTGCCTCACAGGCAGGACCTCTCCCCACGACTTGGGGGGACAGCGAGTCGGTGCAGGGAACGCCTCCCCACGCCGCGGTCGGTCCGCCTATGTGTCCTTTCGGGAGAGTGCCAAACACCTCGCCGGGGAGATATAGCCGTGTGGATCACTGCCTTACTGGCAATCCTCGTGGCGATGTTCGTCGCGCCGTCTCCCGCTCGGAGCCAGCCCGTCGGCACGTCCGATTGGCCGACGGCGGCGCACGACGTGCAGCGGAGCGGCTACACGGCCCACGCTCCGGCGCCGCCGTATCGTGTGCGATGGGTGTGGGCTGACGGGGAGCCATTAGGCGAGGAGCAATTGCAGGCGATGGGACGGGGAGCCGTCGGGCCGGAACTGCTGCCGGACCACGCGAACGTCAGGTTCATGAATCAAGCGCAGCCGATGGCCGCGGACGGCACTGCTTACATCGGCTCGGTCGAAGGCGAGGTGTTCGCCATCGATGTCGTCACGGGGCAGACGAAGTGGAGGGCCCGGGCGAGCGGGCCCGTCCTGCACTCGGTGACGATCGCCGGAGGCGTGGTCTACGTGGCAACCGCCCGCGGGGTCGATGCGTTCGACGCCAACGGACGGCGATTGTGGACGCTTCCCGACCCGCACCTGGGTGGGTTCAAATCCTGCCCGGCCGTGTGCGCCGGCGTGGTGTTGGCGGGCGGCATCGCCGGCTACTTCTACGGTATCGACGCGCAGACGGGGAAGCTCGAGTGGGAACATGAGGTCGGTGCGCCGATCTACCATACTCCTGCCGTACAGGACCGCCGCGTCTACTTCGGCGCCGAGGACATGCACGCCTACGCGCTCGACGCCGTGACGGGAGCGCGCGTGTGGCGCAGCGAGCGGCTGGCCGGCGTTTCGTTCGGTCCCTACTGGCCCGTGATCGCGCCGAAAGAGGGTGTGGTCATGTTCCGCACGGCGAGCTGGGGTGGAACCCGTGCGGGATTGCACGCGGTCGAGAAAGCACCCTTCGATTACGACAAAGCCCAGGACGAGCTTGGGGCGTATTTCGACGAACACCCGCACGAGCGGAGCTTCTTCGTGCTGAACCTCTCCGACGGACGCGAGGAGGTAAGGGTCGTCTCGGGCTACTTCGGCGTGAGTGCCGACCTTCCTCCGCCGCCGGTGGTCCGCGACGACGGAGCGGTGCTCCAGTATTTTTACGCCAAGGAAGGGGCGATGCAGAAGTCAGCTCAATGGGGCGCCTACGGCGTGCCGGTCGACTTCGGCCGGATCGATTTTGCCAGCGGCCGTTACCGGCGCATCGCGCCGACCGGTACCACGAAACCGCCCACAATCACGCGCAACGACGATTTCCATCAGGTTTCGCTGGGCGGCAGATTCCTGTTCGGTTTGCAGGTGGAGTTCGGCTTCGGGTGCGTACCGCTGGACGGCCAAGGACCCGACTTCCACTGGTACATGCACCGCTTGGCCGGGCAGTACAAGGCGCTGAAGAAACAAGGCAAGGTCGGATTGCTCCCAAGGCACAACCACGGTTCGATGGGCCCGACCGTGCTGGGGGACGTGGTGCTGGTCAACCCGGCGGGCGGGACGTACTTGGTGGCGTTCGAGAGCGAGGAGGCAGGGCCATGAGACGCACGAGGTCCTGCGTATTGTTGGCCTGCGCGCTGGTTGCCGCCTATCCAGCGCCGGTGTGCGGGGCGGACGAGCCGGCACGGCGACCCGATGCGCTGGGCTGGCTATACCACCACGCGCCGTCGCGCGGGCTCGCCCTGAGCGTACAATCGTCCGGTCGTCCGGCGCTGCCCACGCTCGTGATGAACTACCAGCACGCGCCCGAGAGCGTCGCGGAGCTGGGCGGAGTCCGACCCGCCGCTGCGGGACAGCCCGTGTTCAAGCCGATCGCGACAGCGTACGGCGGGGGCTTCGCGCTGGAGCAGCCGGCGTTTCAGATCCTCTGCACGTCGCTGTGCCCCGGCGCGGTCATCACGACACAAACCGACCGCCTGGAGCTGTTCGTGGGCCTGGGCGAAGACGGCAAGACGCCCCTGCCGCAATTCGTGGCCTTCTCAGCAGGCGGAAGAGCACACGTGCAACGCGCCACAGACCCGATCTCGCCCCGCGCCATGGATGCGCCCTGGCTGCTGATTTGGTGGGGCGATCGGTCCCCCTTCACGCTGGCTCGGCATGTCGACTATTCGCACGTGTCCAGCTCCCGTGTTCCCATCGACGTTCCGCTGCTTGTGCTATGTGAGCAACGGGTCCGCAAGATCGACGTCGCCGAGCGGCACTGGTCACTGACATTCGACCAACCCGCGGGAACGGTCGTGATCATGCCTCTGTTCGGCCAGCGGGTCTTCGCGCCAATCCCTACCGAAGAGAGAATCCCGCACCCGCTGGTTCCGGGCCGGGAAACGGACAAGCTTATGCCCTGGACGGCGAGCTGGGCCGACGCTCTCCCGGCCCGAGTGTCCGAACTCGCCCGGCAGTGGGTGGAACGTCTGCGGTGCATTCCGGTCGGCGTGGAAGAGACGTTCGAGCTGCCGCGTGAGGACGCCGACGTGCTCGGGGTCAAGATCACCGAGGCTTTTACTTACCGGGAGATCGACGATGCCTGGCGCACTACGAAGAAGTCGTGGGCCCTGGTGCCGCCCATCTTTGCGCTCTCGCAGGCGATGAAAGGACCCGTGGCCGTCGGCGGGGACTCGAAGGACACCGGCTTCCTGGGGGCCTTCGGACCGGCGCTCGTGTTGGACGATCAGAAGGAGACGACGTTCGTCATTCGGATCCCCGGCCTTCAGCGGTACGTTGAGCAGGACGCGTTGGCAGGCGCGGCGCCCGAGGAGATCGCCGCGTTGGCACGGAGTCATGCGACCTACAACGAATTGCTCCGCAAGCTGCGACGCGAGATCGACGTGATCCTCGAACACGACGGGCACATGGCCCCCTATCTGCACAAGGGTATCACGACCGGCGGCAGCTTCCACTGGGCCAATCCGGGCGAGACGGTGGTCACGCTTGCCTGGGCGTTGCCGTACCTCGAGCCCGACAAAGCGATAGCATTGCGGGCGTGCATTCGGCGGGAGTTCGGCCAGTACGATCCGCTGCTTCTGTCGTCGACGGTCTTTGCGGAAGGCGTGCGGCGCGAACACTACGACTGGGACCCCGAGGGCAAACGAGGCAGGTTCGGCGAAAACCGCACGCCGATCTTGCAGAACGTCTACGCCACGGCCCTGTACGTCGATCACGCACTCAATGACGACACGCAGGCGGTCGAGCAGCTATGGGCGCGGATCAAGTCCTACCTGGACAACGACCTCGAGCAGAACGGCTACCTTTGGGATGGCGGGGAAACGCCCAAGCTGAAACCGTGCTACCTGGGCGACCGCTTCCCCGCACTGCATTCAAGGCTCAATGGATACCTCGGTTACGTGCGTCTGGCGCGGCGCGCCGGCGACGAGGAGGCCGAGGCACTGGGAACCGCGCTTCTGGCCCGCGGCCTGGCCGTCCTGCACGCCATGGCACACTACCATCAGTACCTCTACGAGCAGGGCCAGGCCGAAGGGCTGGCCAACATGCCCGCCGGATTTCCCCCAGACGCCGGATTCCACGGCTACCGCCTGCCGATGCTATCCGGCGAAGGGCTCGTGTTCGGCAACGGTTTTCGCAATCACGAGATGCCGCAGAAGTTCTTTTCGGACCTGTCGCCGGAGGTGGCGTCGTTCATGCGTGACCACAGTATTAAGCCCGCAACGCTCAGTGTGAAGTGGATGCAATGGAAATGTCCGGGTCTGTGGATGAGCCGCGGCCTGGCGCCGTTTAGCTCGTTCCAGAGCGAGAATTGGCTCATGGAGCCGTGGGTCCCGTGGGCACACTTCCTGGGGTTGACGGCCACGGCAACACCCGCCGAAGAGCTGTGCTGGTACGTGGCCGACTCCCCGGCGAAGTTCGGCGATTTGTACTACATCCAACGGCTTTGCCTGGCGCTCCGCGCGTTTGGCCTGGAGAGGAAGTGAGGTCTTACCATGTGTGCAACTGCCCGGGTGCTGTGTTTCTTGGCGTTGCTGTCCGCACCGACAGTCTTCGCGGCTGACGAGGTCTGGCCACAATACAAGTTCGACTCCCGGCGCTCGGGCGACGCGGCCGACCGGGACGTGGCCCTGCCGCTGGGTCTGGCGGCAGCCGCGCCGCTGGGCGACGCGATCTTCACGGCGCCCGTGGTGGCCGACGGCCGAGTGTACGCCGTGGACGGGTCCGGCACGGCATGGTGCCTGGACGCCGCGACGCTCCGCGTGCTTTGGAGGCATGAGACGGCCGGCGGTCCGCTGAACTGCAACAACGTCTCCTCGCCCGCCCTGGCGGGAGGCTACCTGCATTTCGGCACCACGGCCGGCACCTACTACGTGCTCGATGCGGCCGACGGCAGCGTGGTCCGGGAGCTTCACTGTGGCGAGCCGATCTTCAGCTCGCCGGTGGCCGGCAACGGGCGCGTCTACTTCGCCACCTTGGGCTCGCAGGTTTATGCCCTGAACCCCGACGGCACCCTCTGCTGGAAGTGGGACTTCGTCAAGAAACACCTCGGTTTCTCGGGCAATCGCTGGTCGGGCGAGGATTGGCATAAACACTTGGGTGGCCGCGTGACGCCGAAGGAGCAGTTTCTCTGTGCCCGGGACATCGCGCTTTCCGGCAACACGCCGGTCATCCCGGCCGGCGGCTTCATCGTCTGGCTGGAGGATCGGGGCAAGAGCGCAACGCCTCGCGCCGTCCACCAACCGAACACGCCGACCTTCGGCCTGAGCATTGGTGCCGACGACGCCGTGTATCGCCAATGGCACTTCTGGGACAACGTCGGCCAGGTGGACGTCTTCCGCTTGCGCGGCGGAGAAGTGGAAACCGGCGTTGTCCCCGGCACCGAAACCAACACCCGCAGCGGGCTGGCCAGCTTCTGTTCCGTGAGCCTGCGCGGCAAGGAGGTCTACCGTTCCCGGCCCGAGGTGGGTTTTGGGCTCTGCCGCCATCTGCCAAACCAGCAAGAGCCGCAAAGCCTTGACGGGTACCCTTCCATCGTGCCGCCGATTCTGCTTCGGGGCCACGTGGTACACGGCGGGCTGGACGGCCGTTTGTACGTGGTGCCGCTGTCCGGCGGCAAGACGTGGTCCTTCCGTACCGCGTTTGGACAGGCGATCTCCGCACCGGCTGCCGTATGCGACGGCCGCGTCTACTTCGGCTGCGAGGACGGCTACCTGTACGCCCTGGGCCCCGGCGGCGAAGCGCCCCTTCCGACCCGGGATCTCGAGCTGTGGAAAATTCGCACTCCGCTGGGCGGCAAGTGGGCCGACGCGCGGTACGACCGCTTTACCAGCTTCGCCAATTGGGCGAACACGAACGTCAGTCCCGAGCAGCTACGGCTCCCGCTACGACTGCATTGGGTGCGTCGTTTTGAAGGATCGGCCAAGCATTTTTCCACTTGCGGCGACGGGCGCATGTTCACGCACACGGCCGAAGGCCAGGTGTTTGCCGTCGAGCAATCCACGGGCCGGCTGCTGTGGCGGCGCTACTTTCCGGGTGTACACATCTCGTACACGAGCCCTCTGTACTACGAGGGGCGCGTGCTGGTGCCACAAGCCGGGCGCAAGAGCGGTCGCCTGCGCTGCCTCGACGCGGCCACCGGCGATCTCGAGTGGGAAGCTCCCATTGCCGGGTCGCCGAGCTGGAGCCGCCAGTTGCCGCCGGTCGTCTACCGGAACGTGGCGATCTACATGTTCGGCACCGGGCGCTACGACGCCGCCGTGCCGGAGGAAGAGAAGGTCAAGTGGCTGTGGAGCCACGGCGGCGTAACGTCCTACCCCAAGAGCCACCGGCCGACGCTGCGGGCATACGACCTGGAAACGGGAAAGGAGGCGTGGAGCCGCGACTTCTCCGAGTATGGTTCCGGCGGCGACGAGTCGGGGATTTGCCTGTTGGACGGCGTCCTCTACTATTCCTGCTTCTTTGGCTCCGAGGCCCGCCGTGGCGACTCGCCCGGTCCCAACGGCGTCACCGCCGCATTGGACCCGCTCAGCGGCCAAACGCGCTGGCTAACGACCAAACACTCGGTCCGTTCGGGCTGCTCGATCTCGGGCGCGGACGGGCGCCTGTACGTGGGCGGATACTGCCGCGATCCGGAGACCCGCAACCGCCACGTATCGTGTCTCAGTGCGAAGGACGGCTCGTTGGTGTGGCATTCCGAGCCGCTGCCCACGTCGATCAGTGTGGTGACCATCGCCCCGAAGTTCCTGTTTGCCCACTCCCACGGCAGCAAGACTCACCTCTTGGACAAACAGACCGGCAAGATCCTTGCCACGCTCAACGAGGGTTACAAGTGCTCGCGGTTCACGCTCTCGGGCAACTACCTGCTCGGTCCGAACCTGGACGTCACCGATCTGTCCGATCCCCAACACGCCAAGCTACTGCAAACGGGCCCACGCCTCGATCCCAGCGAGTGCATCGGCGGCATCGCCTCGAACGGCCGCGTCTTCTATACGTGCCATGCCGGCGGCCTACAAGCCTCGCTGAGCTCTACGGCGGAGCAGGCCCTGCCGGGCATCTTTCCGTGAAGAACAGCAGATCAGCCGGGCGCGAGCCGCCGTGGCCCCCGGATTCCGCGTCGGGATGCACGATTTGCCTGCCTCGACAAGCCGTCGATTCACTTCAGCAAGCGGTCGATCAGATACTCCGTGGAGTTCTTATATTTCGGATCAGGCGTGCCCGGATGGACGAGCACCACGTCGACGCCCACGGCTTTGAGACGCTCTGCAAGCTTGACGCCCATGATGGCGGAGTGCGTCGGATCCTTCGGCGAGGAGCCGACGACCGGAACCTCGCCGCGGTAGAACAGCGCAATCGGCGGATCGTCCTTGGAAACGTGCTCGATCGGCGAATACTCCTGGATCCATTCGAGGACGTCTTCACGATGGTCGATCAGGCTTTGAATATTCGGCAGACCGAAGGCGTGGGCGCCGTAACGGTAGTTCGGCATCCACTCCCGCAGCTCCTTCGGATCGAGCGATACCTGCGCTCCGTTGACGGCGGCGCAGTAGAGACGGGTTGATTCCCTGGCGACGGGGTCGTCGCTTTTGGGGTCGGCCATGTCGTCGTGAAAGCCGAGCCACAGCGAAGTGCAGGCGCCGGCCGAACCCCCGGTGGCACCGATGCGCTGCTTGTCGAGGTTCCACTCGGCGGCCTTGGAGCGGACGAATTGCAGCGCGCGGGCGGCGTCTCCCAGCGGCGCCTTCACCGGCGGCTCAATCTTCTCCTCGACGCCGTTCCGCACGTAGCGGTAGTTGATGGCAACGACCGAGATGCCCTTATCGAGGAAAGCTTTCGGATTGGTCTTCTTGTCGCCGGCCTGCCAGCCGCCGCCGTGGATGTAGAAGACGACCGGCGTCGGCTTGTCCGACCTCGCCTGGTAGAAATCGAGGACCTGTCGCGGATGGGTGCCATAGACCACGTCGAGGAGTTGCTTGGGTTCATCGGCCCGGCTTTGCAGCCCGACGAGAAGTACGACTAGAAGTACGACGATCAACGGAATGGTACGTCTCATGAGGTCGGCTCCTTGTGAATGGTGGGTGTAACGTTACTATATTTGGTAGTCTTCACTTGCCCTGGTGCGCCAGCAGTTCCAGCATGGCCTCGCCCTCCGCGAGGCCGATGCGCATGTGCCAGATCGGGCTGCCGTAGTAGTGGTAAGCGTCGTCCGCGGCATACTTGTGCTCTTTCCTCTCACGCTGCCGTATGGCGGGGTCCTCGTTCGTCCACAGGCGCTCGGCGTCCTCGTCCACCAGCAGATCGGAACGGAATGCCTTGACGTTGCCCTTGAACTCGGGCACGTCGTTCATCGACATCTGCGCGTCACGGATCGTCAGCATCGCGCCGGCGGCGGGTCTCGAACCGTTCTGCCCCATCGCCACGATCACAAACGGCAGATTCGGCACGCCCAGGTCCTTGCGCATGTCGTTGATGAAGTGCTTCAAGTTCGAGGCGTACTCGTCCTGGCCGCCGTACTGATCGTTCCAGCCCTGAAACCAAACGAACCCGGTCAGCTCGGGCTTCTTGCCCGTAAGTTCCGGGAACAGCGTCTCGGCGTTCTCGGTCACGTTCTTATAATCGGCGAGAATGTCGCGGTACGCCGCGCCGTAGAGCTTCTTGACGTCGGCCATCGTCGGCAACGGGTCGTTCCTCTTGTCCCTTTCGTTGATGGCTTTGACGCGGGCCTGCGCCGCGGCGAGCTGGGCCTGGAGCTTCTCATCGCTCGGCAGGCCCGCCGAGGGAGGGCGAAACGCCTGACACAGTGCGGAACCGCCGTACGCACACTTGACGATCACCACCGGCTCTTCAAAATGGTCGCCCATCATCCAGGAAAAGCGGAAGTCCGCGCCAAAGCGGTGCGAACCCATGCCGATTTTCAACGGACCGTGGGTACCCTCCGGGCCCTGGGAAGCGTAGTTGAAGAAGACGTCGTCGCGGACGATCCACTCGCCGTCCTTGCGGAACGGCGCGTACAGGTCCCTGGTCGCGGGGTCCTCGGCCTGGGCTTCCGCGATGCTGATGTGGGCCTTGCCTTGCGCGTTCGACTGGCCGGCGTAGATGAAGACCTTGTAGGTTCCCGCCGTGTCTGCGGCCCGGACGCACGCGGCGCCCGCCAGCGACGCGGTTAACGCGGTCGCCTGCAACACGCTAAGCGATACGACGAATGCGGCGAGCTGGGCTCGCTTTCTCATGGTTGCGACTCCTGTGGGAGGAATTGGGTGGGACCCGCCCCGCGGGCTCAATCGAACTGACCGCCATTCTAGCAGCGTGTCGATCCGCGTGCTGGCGAAAACTCCCGGCTCCTGAGGCAATTCCAGCCTGAAATCGGCCGACTCCGCCCGGGCCGTCTCATCCGACGGATCTTTCGGGCACTCGGGAGGATGCCGAGAAACGGGTGTCGAGAGTGCTCAGACCGGGCGAACTCCAGCGTCACCAGCGGCAACATCACGCCCCCCAAGGGGGTGGCCGGTGCGGGATCAATTCCCGACGCGCACCTGGAACTGCTTGCCGTGGACGTTTAGGCCGGAATCGGCTCCCCTATCCCTTGCGAGTCGCAATCTTGGGAAAGTCGCAGGATTGACGGGTCCCAAGACCTCATCCCGGCCAGCCCGTGCCGTCCCTCCAGTACCATCCCGTGGCGGGCCCGCTGAACACCACGGCCTTGCGCAACCTGCCGAAGATCCTTGCGGAGCCGCTCCGGGTCCGTCGGATCGTTGATGGGATCATCCGCGTGCTCCCGGTCCTCGTAACCCGAGTAGTGGACCGGATTGGTCCACTTGGGCTTCCATTTGTCGATCAGCCGCAGTTTCCCCAGCACGGATTGGTGCCACGTCCGTGGGTGCTGAACGCCAACCGCAAGGAGTGGCGCCGGCCACGCTTGAACTCGCCCTGCACGTCCATGACAATGAGGGGACGTGGAGCTACTTGAAGCTCCGCACTCAACCTTCACCCATGGACGGAGTCCCGACGATGGAACGTCATACGGTCCTTTTCCCCGGTTTGCCTCGCATGTTGACAACCTGACATGGACGACGCACCGCGACCGATGCCGACCAGTTCCGTGACGAACCATGTCCAGGGTCCGCAGGGGCACCACGGCGCGGGCAGGTTCGCCAAACTGTCGCTGGCCGCGCTGGGCGTGGTCTTCGGCGACATTGCCACGAGCCCGTTGTACGCCATTCGCGAGTGCTTCCACGGCGAATACGGCATCGAGGTGACCCCGGCCAACGTGCTCGGGGTACTTTCGCTGATGTTTTGGTCCCTGCTGCTGATCGTGACGCTGAAGTACCTCACGTTCATCCTCAGGGCGGACAATCACGGCGAGGGTGGGGTGATCGCTCTGACGGCGCTGGTGAAGTCCCTCGGCGGCCGGGCCCGGCGTGCCCCGTGGCTGCTGATCGCCATCGGCGTGTTCGCGGCCTGCCTGCTGTACGGGGACGGCATGATCACGCCCGCCATCTCGGTGCTCAGCGCCGTCGAGGGCATCCGGATCATCACGCCGCTGTTCCAGCCTTACGTGGTTCCCCTGACGATCGTCATCCTGGCCGGGCTGTTCCTGCTACAGCGCCGCGGCACGGCGCGCGTGGGAAGCCTGTTCGGGCCCGTCATTCTCCTGTGGCTATGCGTTCTGGCCGTGCTGGGTCTGGTTCAGGTCGTGCAGCGGCCGGAAGTGCTCGCCGCGGCCTCCCCGTTGTACGGAGCCCGGTTCCTCGCACTGAACAAGCTGCACGGGTTCGTGGTCTTAGGCGCCGTGTTCCTGGTGGTCACCGGGGCGGAGGCCCTCTACGCCGACATGGGCCACTTCGGCCGCGGCCCCATCCGGCTGACCTGGGTCGCCGCGGTGCTGCCGGCCCTGGTGCTGAACTACTTCGGCCAGGGGGCGCTCCTGCTGGGCCGGCCGGAAGAGGCCAGCCATCCCTTCTACGCCATGGTCCCTTCCTGGGCGATGATCCCCATGGTCGTCCTGTCCACCTTGGCCACGATCATCGCCTCGCAGGCGGTGATCACGGGCTCCTTCTCGCTCACGCGCCAGGCCATCCAGTTGGGGTATCTGCCCCGCATGGAGATCCGGCACACCTCGGCCGCCCAGATGGGCCAGATCTACGTGGGGCCGGTCAATTGGCTGTTGATGGCCTGCACCATCGGCCTGGTGATCGGCTTTAAGTCGTCGGGCCAGTTGGCCGCGGCCTACGGGGTCGCGGTCACCTCGACCATGCTGATCACCACGGTCCTGTTCTACACCGTGGCGCGGCGCCGCTGGGGCTGGCGGCGCCTGGCCGCCGTCCCGCTCTGCGGCCTGTTCCTCCTGGTCGACCTGGCCTTCTTCGGGGCCAACATCACCAAGATATTCCATGGGGCCTGGTTCCCGCTGGTCATCGGCGGAGTGGTCTTCACGGTGATGCTCACCTGGGAGCGGGGCCGCAAAATCCTCGCGGCGCAGTTGAAAGACCTGACCCCGTCGTTCGCGCGGTTCAAGGAGTCCGTCGAAGCCGAGCCGCCGCACCGGATCAACGGCCAGGCCGTCTTCCTCTCGGGAAACCCCGACATCGTGCCCGCGGCCCTGATCCACAACCTGAAGCACAACAGAGTCCTACATTCCGAGATAGCGTTTCTGCACTTCAAGACGGAAGACGTCCCACGGGTCCCGAGCCTCGAAAAGGTGGACGCCGAGAAGCTGGGCGGGGGCTTCTTCCGGATCGTCGCCCACTATGGATTCATGGAAGAGCCGAAGACCGAGAACGTCCTCGCGCTGGCGCGCGAAAAGGGCTTCGAATTCAAGATCGACGGTGCGAGCTTCTTCCTGGGCCGCGAGAAGCTGTCGATCGGCGACCACCCCCACATGAGCCGCTGGCGATGCAGGCTCTTCCTGTTCATGGCCCGCAATGCCAAGGACGCCGCTGCGTTTTTCCAGATCCCCCCGGACCGGGTCGTCGAGGTCGGGGTGCAGCTCGAGCTCTAAACGAAAAATAAACCAGGCCCCTTTTTCGTTGTACTTTGACAAGTGAACCGATCGGGAGAACGGGCATGACACGCACCTGGGTCGCGATATTCGGCCTGGCCGCTGCCCTGGCAGCATGCCGGGCCGCGCCTGCGGCCGACGAAGCACCGTATGGCAAGGGAATGACCGAGGCCAACAAGGAACGTCTCGAGTTGGATGATATGAAGGACGTCTCCGACTGGTACAACGGATCACCGGAGGAGACGTCGATTGCCGCAAGCGACCGGCACACTGAGGGTGGCGGCCGTGCGCTTCTGTTTGGCAACGTCGTGGATCATACCAAGGGTGAGAAGAACTATCCTGTGGGATGGCCGCGAGTCGGCAAGGATCTGTCGCGGGAAGACCTGTCCGACTGGTCCGGTTATGATTTCTTCGAGTGCCGGATCTACGTTGAAACGAGTCGTCAGACACTACCCAAGAATCCATTGGGCGTCGGGTTCTATCATACAGGGCACAAGCGGAGCAGCCACTTCCCACTGGCAAGACTCAAGAAGGACGCCTGGGTGAAGATCGTCATCCCCGTTGCAGAGCTGCTCGATCCGAAAGACGTACGGCGAGTTCAGTTCAACATATCCGAGTCGGACTACCGACACGGTGATCGCGTGGATTTCTACATCGACGACCTGGTGCTGACACGGTTCGTCGAGCCGGCCGTTGCCGAGTTGGAGCTGGAGCGGAAAATGCTCTTCTCCAACGAAAGGACAATTCGCGCCCGTTACAAGCTAGTGGGCTACAAGCGGTTCGATGAGACCACCGTCGAACTCCGGGCGGGCCCCGCCGACGGAGAAGCATTTGCCAAGGCCGTCGGCAAGGCGTCACGGCAGGGTGACATGGCCGCGCCGACCGACCGGGCTTTGAAGCCCGGAACGTACCGGGCGACGCTCAACCTCCGCGACGCGGAGGGCAAGCTGATCGACCGCCGTCAGACCGAGTTCCGCGTCATCGCCGGACCGTTCGGGGAGGAATAGACCGTGAGAAAGACCTGGATCACGCTGGCCGCTGTCGCTGCCCTGATTCCGGCCGCGGCGATCGGCGCCGAGGCGCGCCTGTTCGACATGGGAACGGCTGGCTCAGAGCTGCGGCCGGGGTTCACCCGGATCACGGCCAAGTCGGTCTACAGCAAAGAGAAGGGCTACGGCTGGAAATCGGCCGAGGGCCTTCAGGAGCACCACAAGCACTACAGCCGCGAGTGGACCTACAACGAGAGCCGCGGGCGCGAGCAGCCACCGCCGATCTACACCAACGAGATCACCTGCGATTGTATCTGGAGCACGAAGGCCAACACGTTCTTGATCGACGTTCCGCCGGGCCGGTACGGCGTACGGCTCTGGTGCGGCCGATCCGCCGGCTCGGCGCGGGAGTACCACGTGTTCGACGTGAGCATCGGCGGCGCGAATGAGGAGGCCAGGTCGACGCTGAAGATCCCCGGGCCATACCGCTTCGAGATGCCCCATCTGACGACGAAGGTCCGCGAAGGCCAGCTCGCGATCGAGTTGACTCCGCAGACCGACTGGCTGGTGGCCGGCGTCGTCGTCGTCCCCTTGCGATTCGGGTTCGGGCAGGACGCATTCGGGCCGCCCGGGGAGATGGCTCGAGAGCATTTGGAGCTGCTGTCGGCGCTGGACCGGGAAATCGGCTTCCTACCGCCGGAGGAGGCCGAGAAATGGAAGGAAACCGAGCACGTCGACGACCGGCCGATGCCCGAGTTGAGCAAGACCGATCGAGAGCGGGGCTACGCCCTGTTCGCCCGGCACTGGTCCGAGGTGATCTATCCCAACACCGTGCCGCGGCCCGAGGAACTGAACCCGGAGCTTGAGACGTTCGCCACGCTGGGCGAATACGAGCCGCTGACGCTGACCGTGCTCCCGCTTGACTTGGACATAGCGACGCTGTCTGCGAGCGAGCTCCGCTCGGACGACGCAGTGATCCCGGCGGCCAACGTTGACATCCGCCGCGTCCAGTACATGTTCGTGCGGCCCAACTACTCGACGTTCTACCGGTACCACGTCGCGCCCGACGTTCTGGAGCACTGCGAGTCGGTGTTCCTCGCAAAGGGCTGCTGTCAGCGCTTCTGGATCACGATCAAGGTGCCGGAAGACGCCCGGCCCGGGGTCTACACGGGGAAGCTGACGCTTGACGTCAAGTATGGTGAACCGGCCGACGTACCCATCCGCCTCCGCGTCCTGCCCGTCCGGCTGAAGACGAACCCCGAGCACATCTACGGAATGTACTACCGCGACCCGCTCAGTAATGTCCACGAAAGCAACACGGCCGAGGCGAACGACTATTTCCGTCGCAAGGCCGAGTGGGAACGCCAAGACATGGTTGCCCACGGCATGAACTCGCACATCTCCCACGTCAGCGGTCTTGAGCGTGACGAACAGGGCAACTGGACGATGGACGGCGAGGAAACCGAACGCCGCATCGCCCTGGACCGCAAGTACGGCCTGGCCGACAAGCCGCTGGTGGTGAGCTTTCCGGTCGGTTGGTGGTACTCGAAGCTCGTGGAGGAGCGAGGACCGGGAAGCCACCTGCGGCTGGTCCGCGCGGACGTACCCCAGTCGTTCTTCGATGAGGTGACGAAGATGGTCGAGGCCATCGAGCGGGAGAAGAAGAAATACGATTGGCCCGAGTTCCTCTACTATCCCATCGACGAGCCGAGCACGCGAGAAGAATCCGTGCGGTTCATGGTGGGCGTGCTAAAGGCGATCAAGCGGGTGCCGGGCGTGCGGACCTACGTTACCGCCGACCCCAGCCATGACCAGTTTGCCCCGATGTGGCCGTACGTAGACGTCTGGTGTTGCCAGCCGTTCGTGTTCGGTTACGAGAAGATCCGTGAGCTTACCGGAGAGAAGAGCATTGAGTTTTGGTGTTACCCCAACCACATTAGCGGCGAGAACGACCACACGCCGGTACGCGGAGCGAGAATGACCTGGGGCTTCGGCTTCTGGAAATCGGGATTCCGTACGCTCATGCCGTGGATCTACCAGGCGTCGATCGGCGATCCGTGGAACTACCTCGACGGCACGTCGATGGACTTCTTCAACCGCTCGACACCGGAAGGCGAACCGATCCCCGTCACGCTTTGGGAGGCGTATCGTGAGGGGATCGACGACGGCCGCTACATTTTCACGCTCGAGCAACTGATCGCCGAAAGCGAGAAGCGAGGCGGCCGCGCCGCCCAGTTGGCCGCCGAAGCGAACAGGGAACTCCGGCTCCTCTGGAACTCGATCGAAGTCCGGGAAAAATACAAGTACGATGATCTGTGGAGCGGGGCCGACTTCGATGCCTATCGATGGATGTTGGCCTCGAAAATCCTTGCTCTGCAGGAGATCCTGCAATAGAGGTCTTCGAGCGTGGCGAGTTCTTGGAATAGCCATTCGGCCTCGCGCAGGTGAGGGCAACGTCATGATCGGCCGGAGGCGCGTTGGCAGGAATGGGATCAAGAGGAAGGACGCGGCGCTCGGTTTGTCCGTGTCGGCCGGCGCGGCCGTTGTGGCCGTGTGCGTGCCCGTGTACGCCGCAGCAACAGAGAGCCCCACCTTGCGGCCCGTTCCCCATTCGGCCGTGAAGATCACCAGCGAGTTCTGGTCGCGCCGGCAGGAGGTAAACCGCGAGAAGACGATTCCCCATTTGATCGCGATGTGCGAGCGTGAAGGACGGGTCCGCAACATGCTGCGGGCGGCCGGCCGGCTCGAAGGCCCGTTCGAGGGCACCCGCCGTCACGATGCGGACTTGTTCAAGGTGATTGAAGCCGCCTCGTACACGCTGTCGTCCGGGCCTAACCCCGAGCTCGACGAGAAGCTCGACGAGCTGATCGCCGCGATTTCGGCCGCTCAGCGCGACGACGGCTATCTGAACACGTACGCGCAAGTCCGCCTTGGGAACGAACGACGCCCCACGGGACTCAACCTCTTTGCCGCGGGGCACCTGATCCGCGCGGGTGTGGCACACCACGAAGCGACGGGGAAGAGGACCCTCTTGGAGGTTGCCGTGCGCATGGCCGATCTGATTTGCTCTCAATACGGCCCAAGACGGCGGATCGACGTGCCTTCGCATCCCATTCTGGAAACGGCGCTGGTGCGCCTGGCCGGGGCAACCGGCGACGAGCGCTACGCGGAGCTCGCCGCGTTTTTCATCAACGAGCGAGGCCAAGCCGACCGCAGCGGGCGGAAATCGTACGGCGTGCACGGAGCGGACACCGTTCCGCTCAGAAAACTCCAAGTCGCCGAAGGCCACGTCATCATCGGCCTGTTCCTGTTCGCCGGGATGTACGACGTGGGCGTACGAACCGGTGACCGGGCCCTGCTGGCCGCATGCCGACGTGTGTTCGACGATGCGGTGACCCGCCGCTTCTACCTTACCGGTGCCATGGGCCGACAGTCGGACGAGCGGTTCACGGAGCCGTATGCACTGGACAATCGCTCGAGCATCGGCGAGGGGTGTCAGTCCGCGGCACTCATGCAGTTTGCCCAGCGGCTGCTGTTGCTCGATGCCGACGCCCGCTACGCCGACGTGATCGAGCGGGTCATGGTCAACAACCTGGCCGCGAACGTCGGCCTCGACGGCGAGACGTTCTACTACCACAACCGCCTCTCGGCCCGGCCGGAAGACGCCAAGGGGCGGCCGTATGTCGGGACGGTCACCGAGACGGAGAAGGCTTTCACGCCGCGCAACTGCCTGAGCCGCCAGCCCTGGTTCAAGGTCCCCTGCTGCCCGCCCAACGTGGCGATGGCCGTGGCGACGATCGGCCAGTATGCCTATGCAACCGGGCAAGACGCCATCTACGTGAACCAGTATCTCGACGGCAGCGCTACGATCGCGGTTGACGGCGCGCGGTTGGGCGTCGTCCAGCAAACGCGATACCCTTGGGACGGCCGGATCGTGATCATTGTGGAGCCGGAAGAGCCGCCGTGGCGCGGAACGATTCACCTTCGCATTCCCGATTGGTGCCGCGGTTTCGAATCGACCGGCGGACTCTACCGGGCGCGGCCGTGCGCCGACGCTGCGGCGTGGTCGGTTTGCGTCAACAGTCGGTCCGTCAGCGTGGCCGGTCTGCGCCACGGCTACGCGGCGCTCGCTCGCAAGTGGGAACGAGGCGACGTGATCGAAATCTGCCTGCCGATGCCGATTCTTCGCGTTGAGAGCCATCCGAAGGTCGCGGTCAATCGCGGCCGCGTAGCCCTTCAGCGCGGCCCGATCGTGTATTGCATCGAGGCCGTCGACCATGACGGTCGGATTCGCGACGTGTATCTCCCACGGGACGCCAAGCTGCACGCCGAGCATCATCCCGACCTCCTGGGTGGGGTAACCGCGATCAAGGGGACCGCGCGGCGCCGAGAGAAGACCGGCCGCACCGACCGTCCCGCGGAATTCCTGGCCGTGCCGTACGCCGTGTGGGCGAACCGCGCCGTGGGAGAAATGGACGTGTGGCTGAGCGAACGGCCCGAGTCAACACCCTAAGACATCGGCCAACAGCGCGCTACTGCGAATCGTCGGCCGACGGGCAGGCCGGCGCGATCCTGCGTGTCCACCCCATCAAACCGGCAACCAGCCCGCACACCAACAAGGTCACGCTACCGGGCTCAGGGACCCTTACCACTCGAAAGCCCACGTCCAAGTTTTCGTGTGCCGGAGGGGAGCTGTCGTTGTAGTTCGAGGCGTTCAGTGCGCCGCCGTAGTGGACGAACGAACCACCCCGCACACCGCGATGCTGTGACATCACCCTCGTCTCGTTCCATTCCCAGACGTTGCCGCCTTGATCGAACGTGCCGCAGGGGCTGTCCGAAGACGTGTAGGCGCCCACGTCGGTCAAGTCGCCCACCGCATAGTTGAAGTTCGCCGAGTTCGAGCCACCCGGCGGGGCCTCCGCGTTCGGAAGAGTGTTGCTGGCGGTTGGATAATCGAAGTACCCGCTCGGGGAGTAGTACGCCGCCTTGTACCACTCCTCCTCGTCGGGAACGGCGTATCGCCAGCCCGGGTTGCGGGCGACCGTGTTGCCGCTGATCCCGTCTGACGTGAGCGTGTATGCGCCCGTCTCGGTGTCGCCGCTGCCCTGGCCGTTGTTCAGCCAGTTCGCAAAGCGAATCGCATCCCAAAAGCTCACGTAGTTGACCGGCATCTCACCGCGACCACTCAGTACCCCGTACTTCGAGCCGCTCGGGTTGCCGGGGTTGTAGCCGATCCCGCCGAAGCCGCTCCCCATGTCGGTGTTGTACAGATCGTAGGGGTTCGTCCCGTCCGGATCCACGGCGTTGAGAAACTCCGCGTACTGCCGGTTGGTCACCTCGTGCTTGCTGATCCGGTAGAGGTGGTCCACCGAGCCGTAGCCGGTGTCGTCAGCGGCGTTGTCCTTGTTGCCTACGATTGCCCAATCCAAGGTCACCTCCGCCCGCGCGATCGTTGACCAGAGCACCAGCACGGCCGCCCCCATAACGAAGCTTCGCATTGTCCTGTCCTGACCTGTTTCCGGAATCGACGGAGCATCAGCATTCCAGAATAATCCGAAAAAAGAGAATTTCCATCACCAAACCCGGTGACGCGCGGAGATACCCCCGCGGGGGGGCGTGGGTATGGCAGCAGCAGGCCTGGCGGGAAACCCGCCGAATACCCCTCACCCCCGGTGAACCCCCGACCACGCCACTTCATCCGGCCTTGGTGCGGGCAGCCGGGGCCCGCCCTTGCCACGAGCTCTTGCCATCGCACCGCGCGCCGAGCTGCCGCACACGAAGAGCCGGGACAGGCGACGAGGACGGGCCCCCCCAAAGCGAGGCATTCGATTCGGACCGGATGCAGCGGCGTGACTTACTGCGAGGTCCAGTCCCCCTCCAGCTCCAGGACGAAGTCGATCGCTTCCTTCTTCACGAAGTCCGTGTCCTGGTCGCTCGAGTCGGAAATCGCTCGGATCAAATCGAACGCGAGGGCGTCGAGCCGGAAATCCTCGTTGGAGAGCGTCGCCGCGGCACCGGCCGCCTCCAACTGGTCGTCGGTCGCGGAGTCATGAAGAACGAGCTGGTCGTCGTCGCCTACCCCTGCGTCGAGTGTGAAGACGTCGATCTCGCCGGCGTCGAACGGGTAGGTGACGTCGTTTGCCACGACCGTGTGCTCGGTTTCCCCCGGGGTGAACTCGTAGGAGTCGCTGCCGGTCGTGCCGGTGAGCGTGACCTCGGACCCGATCCGACGAACGGACACCGCCTCTCCCTGCCGGATCGCGGCAGCCACTGCGTCGTTGCCCGCCAGCTCCTCGGCGTCGGCCATCACCTCGGCAGTCGCCATCGGAGGCGGGGGGGTCGAGGCCAGGAACCGTCGGGCGGTGATGAACCGGGCCCGCAGACCGCGCTCGCCAAAGTCGTATCCCGTGCATGCTGCGCTCGGCTCCACCTCGATGTCGAAAATACGATCTTCCTCGGCCCCGGCGTCGTCGACCGTTCCGCCGCAATTCCCGGCCGACTCCTCTCCGTCGTGGAACGCCGCCGGCTGTGTCTCGATGATCTCGTACGTACCGGCGGGCAGCCCCTCGAACGTGTAGGCGCCGTCCTCGCCGGTCATGACCGTCATCTCGACGGCGGGCTCGGCCGAGTCGGTCCGGTTGAGTCGGAGCGTCACGCCCGGCACGCCGATCTCCCGCGGATCGCGCTGGCCGTTGCCGTTGGTATCCACGTAGACCACGCCGGATAGCGCGGCGTCCATGGGGTCGTCGAGGATGTCGGCCGGAGCGATCTCTTGGTCGGCTCCATTCTCGAATCGCACGTCGCGCCCGCTTGCCTCCAGGTTCTCGAGCACGACCTGAACCGGCTCGCCGGGACCGCGAAGATCGCCTTCATCGAGCGTGACCGTGAAACTCCCTTCCATCTCCCCCGAGGCAAGAACCAGCGTTGGATCGTTGGCCTCGGAGTCGCTTTGGGTAACGACCGCCGTTTCACGGGTGGGACTCACGTCGAGGCTGACGGGTACGTCAACCGGATTGGACAGGCTGACGGTAAACTCACCTTCTGCCGTCCCGTCCCCGGTTCCTTGGAACGGTTTCGTGTTGGCCACGGAGACGATCGCCGTGTCGTCGTTGAGAATGGTCCCGGTTGCCGGGTCGCCGAGCGTGATCCGTTCGGCCACCGCGGACGCGACGTTGGAGACCGAGTCCAGGGAAACGCTGAACGTCTCATCCAGCTCGACGGTGCGGTCGTGGTTGGCCAAAACGGATATCGACTTCAGTTCGCCGTCGGCGCCGGAGAAATCGAGCGTGCCGTGGTTTTCCACGTAGTCTTCGTCGCCCGTGGTGGCCGTTCCGTCGTGGGTGGAATAGCTTACGGTCAGGCCCCCTTCCACTTCGCCGAGGAGCGTGACGGTGAAGGTCATCTCAGTCGTGGTTCCATGGGTGCCCTCTTGGAGTGACGCCGCGTCCGGGCGGATCGTCAGCATCGCCGTATCATCATCCGTGTTGACTGCCGCGACATCGGCGGCATCCAGGCCGTTGTAGGCTGCGTCTGCGCTTTGGGCCGCGGCCGTGACGATCGTGTAGGCCACGGTTGCGTCAACCGCTGAATCGTCCACGCCGGCCACGGTCACGTCCTGGGGAATGGCCCAATTAGACGAACTGAACGTCAGGCTGCCCGGCGAGACGGTCCCTTCGCTTGGGTCGCCGGAGGACAGCCCGATAGTCACGTCCGCTGTGGGCTGGCTCTTCAGCGCCACCTGGAACGTGGCCGTGCCGCCTGCTTCCGTGGTCGTCAGTCCCGAGGTCGGGGTGACGTTGATCCCCGCCGCGTCGTCGTCGGTGTTCGTCACCGAGACGTCCGCCGGGTTGATGCCGCCGTAATTGGGATCCGCACTCGTGGCCGAAGCCGTCACGATCGTGTAGGCGACGTCCGCGTCGTCTATCGCGTCGTCCACACCGGCGGCGGTCACCACCTGCGGAGTGGACCAGTTCGTCGGAGTGAACGTGAGGCTGCTTGGTGAGACCGTGCCTTCGCTTGAGTCGCTCGACGAAAGCCCGATGGTCACGTTGGCCGTGGGCTGGGTTCTCAGCGCCACCTGGAACGTGGCCGTGCCTCCGGCCTCGGTGGTCGTCAGTCCCGAAATGGGCGTCACGTCGATTCCTGCCGCGTCGTCGTCCGTGTTCGTCACCGAGACATCGGCGGCGTTCATGCTGTCGTAATTGGTATCGGTGCTCGCGGCCGGTGCCGTCACGATCGCGTAGACGACATCTCCGTCGTCTATCGCGTCATCCACCCCGGTTACGGTCACCACCTGCGCAGTGGCCCAGTTGGTCGGAGTGAACGTGAGGCTAGTAGGCGAGACGGTGCCTTCGGTCGTGTCGCTCGACGAAAGCCCGATGGTCACGTTGGCCGTGGGCTGGGTTCTCAACGCTATCTGGAACGTGGCCGTGCCACCGGCCTCGGTCGTCGTCAGTCCGGAGGTCGGGGTGACGTTGATCCCGGCCGCGTCGTCGTCGGTGTTCGTCACCGAGACGTCCGCGGGGTTGAGCCCGTCGTAGTTGGAGTCACTGCTCACCGCCGTGCCGGTGACGATCGTGTACGTCACGTCGCCGTCATCCGTCGTGTCGTCCACCCCGGTAACCGTCACCACCTGCGCAGTGGCCCAGTTGGTCGGAGTGAACGTGAGGCTAGTAGGCGAGACGGTGCCTTCGGCCGTGTCGCTCGACGAAAGCCCGACG
>Ga0180437_10003555_pt1 | contig 23067 bp, 23 predicted proteins | sample SS_ome_4_FD_132410 | JGI IMG/M metagenome (GOLD analysis project Ga0180437, IMG submission 132410) | Hypersaline lake sediment archaeal communities from the Salton Sea, California, USA - SS_3_D_1 metaG | ecosystem: Environmental > Aquatic > Non-marine Saline and Alkaline > Hypersaline >...
ACTCAGCGTCAGTCAGCGACAGATAGCGTCAGTCAGCGTCCCAGAAGTGTGCGCCAATTTGTGCGCGCTTTTCGTGACATGCATGCGGCGGACATGCCGCAGAGGACACGAGGCTGTGATCGTTCAAGGCCCGGCGCATCCGCCCGTCCGCGCAAGACCGTCTACCCGCTGCGCAGCTCAGATGGCCAACGGCAGGATCTCGGCTAACGACAGTGCGTTGAGCCTCGGCGGCACCAGCTCAGCGTCGTCGGTCGATTCCTCGGCCGCTCTGAGCCCAGCGGCGATTAGGGCGGGGTCGACGCTCTGGCCAATCGACGGCGGCACGAGCGGCTCACCGCCGAGGGGGGCTCCACACATCCTGACGAGGCAGCAAGCCATAGGCATGCTATGAAGGCCAGCGATCTCCTTGTCGTCACCCGCATACGCAGGCGTACGTCAGCCATGGCGTCCTTAGCTCTCAGCCGCCGCTGTGGAAGGCAGTGCCGTTTGGGTCTGCATCTTGTGGCACATGGGAGCGCCTTTCTGAGGATGGCTTTGGCGGCACATTCGGGTCGGGGAACAGCCACCGCACCTTCTCGAGTCGCTCAATAGACTCTTGCAGCCTCCTCCGTTCTGCCTCGGGGCTGTAGATGTAGTAGTCGTAGACGCGCCAACCGATGTACACAAGCTTATCGTCCTCGCCCTGTGGGAAGAAACTCCACCCGCCGTCGACACGAAGAAGCTCGTCCCCGAACCGATAGTACCTGGCAGATGCAGGTTCCATGAGGCTCTCCACTTTCTCGAGCTTGCCCCCCTCGGCCCGCATTGTCGCCTCCAGCTCGGCCAGCGGCATGTGATAGCGCAACTTGGCCATCGCGCGGCTCGCCGCCGAGGGCGGCTCCGTACATCCCGAGGCGCCTGTCAGCCATGGACATGCCATCAAGGCCAGCAATCCCCTCCTCGCTCGGCACGTCTGCAAGGCTTGATCAGCCATGGCGGCCCCCGCTCTCAACGGCCGTCCGAAACGGAGGTGCGGTCCGGGCCTGCGCCCTCCGGTGCGGCGGTACAGCCATCTGAGGATGGCCTTGGCGGCGTATTGGGATCGAGAAACAGCCACTTCAGGCGTTCCCACTTCTCCAGGTTCTCTTGCTGCCTCCGCTCTTCAGCCTCGGGGGTGTAGATGTAGAAGTCGGTGACATGCCAGTCGCTGAACACGAGGTCGTCTTCTTCGTACGATCTGCCCTGCCAGACTAGGCCACAGCCAACGTCGACACGAAGGAGTTCTTCCTCGAATCGGTAGTACCGGGCTATGGCAACCGTTCCGAGGTTCTTCCATCTCTCGAGCGTGCCTCCCTCGGCTCTCATCGTGGCCTCCAACTCAGGCAGCAGCATGCGATAGCGCAGCTTGGCCATTGCGCGACTCGCTGCCGAGGGGGGGTGCGTACATCCCGGGGAGGCCGTAAGCCATAGACATGCCACCAAGGCCAAAGGCCTCCCTGTCGCAGAACGCATACGCAGGAGTCCATCACCCATGGCCGACCCTCGCTCATTCTACTTCTTCTGAGAACGGGTTCGACGGCGTATCCGAATCGGGGAACAGCCACTGCGCCTTCTTGAGTCGCTCTATGGACTCATGCATCCTCCTCACTTCAGCCTCGGGGCTATAGATATAGTAGTCGGAGACATGCCAGTCGATGAACACAAGGTGATCCTCGTCGTACGTCTCGCCCTCCCAGAGAAAACTGCTCGATCCGTCGACACGAAGAAGCTCGTCCCCGAATCGGTAGTACCTGGCTGTAGCAGGGCACCCGAGGTCCTCCATCTTCTCGAACGTGCCTCCCTCGGCCCGCATTGTGGCCTCCAGCTCAGGCAGCAGCATGCCATGGCGCAACTTGCCCATTGCGCGACTCGCTGCTGACGGTGGCTGCGTACATCCCGGGGAGGCCGTAAGCCATAGACATGCCACCAAGGCCAACGGCCTCCCTGTCGCCGCCCACGCACGTAAGAGCCTGTCAGCCATAGTCGTCTCTCGCCCAGTCTACTTCTTCGGTGGTGTCTTGAGCTTCATCTTCGCAGGATCGCAACAGAAACACGTCTTGGCGCGCCCGGCATGTTGAGGGTACGCCTTCATCCAGCGCTCCAACAGCTTCATTGTCTTGCCATATAGCTTGTTGTAGTGAGCGTCCGGGTCAGTAATGTTGACATAGGCAATGCCATGAGCATCCTTGGACGCCCAAGCTCGCGGCAGTCCACCCGCGATGTTCCTGCCGATGGAGTGGTATCTGACTTTGAAGAGCGCCTTCTTCTGTTTTAGTGATTCCGCCTCGTTAGGCCACCAATAGGTCCATTGAATCAGTTCGAGGCACCGAGGCGCTTTGCATCTTGTTCGAGAGTACGAGATGCCCTTGCAGTCGACTCGAGTGCACCCCTTGGGCACGACCATCTTCGCAGGAGCCAACTGGCCTTGAGGAACGACATCGCCAATCCCTGGCCACTCGATCGGGTTAGGCAAACCACAAGCTGCGCCAAGGCAGTTCTGTTCGGGGGCGCCGGGCTTGGGCTTCACGGGTGTTCCTTCGGGGTGCTTTCCGAGAGACGGCTCGGACTCCGGCTTGGGCGTCAGCTCGGACGGCGCGAACGGTTTGCCGTTGTATCCGTCCGGCGGCACAACATCAAATGGGAAGTACCCCGGTTGACCGGGTTTCACGTCACCCGGGCTTGGCGAACCGGGCTGCGTGGCAGGGAGTGTTGAAGGGGCTGTTGAAGGCAGTGTTGAAGGTCCTGACGTCGGTTGTGCGGCGGCGCCACTCCAATCCACATAGCCAATCGGCGAGCTTCGCACGTACTGATACATATTCATCCCATCCCGGTACCGGGCCTGAGCGATTGAGGGCATGACCGCCAAACAGGCCAAGCCGAGGAGCACCAGTGTGACTTTCCGTTTCATGGTCATCCCCTTCCGGATTCTCGTTCCTTGCGTGTCGTCACCTTGGCCGATGAGGTTGGGGCGGCTGGGGCGCACCTGGCGCCGACGGCTGTTGAGCCTGCGGGGGCACGGGCGGCTGCATCAGCCGCCGCATTGCTGCTCGATTCTCCGCGTTGATTCTATCCAGCTCCGCGATCGGGTCGCGCCGGAATGCCGGCCGCCGTGCCGGGCCGCCGGAGCGAACCACACGTGGCTGGTATCGGCTCGTCAGGTACGCCGCCAGCGATACAGGATGGCCATGCTCGCCGCGCATGAAGAGCTTCTCACCGACCGGCAGCAGGCTGCCGACGAGGCCGACATACACCTTCCGACTCTTCGGGAACAGCGTGTGGGCCAGGGCGTAATCGCGGGCGGCGCGATCGAACTTGCCGGTGTCGGCGAAGTGACGGCCCCGGGCTTGGACGAAGACGCCGAGCATCTCGCGGGCGGTCAGCTTCCGCAGATCGCTACCGAGGGCGATGGCCTTGCGGGAGACGCCTTGCTTCTTGACGTAGTCCTCGTCGCTGCCGGCCGCGAAGCCGCCCCGGCCGGTGTCGGTGGCCTCGATGTTGTAGGCCGCCTTGCCGTCGTCGTAGCGGCAGACGTAGTGCGACTCTGCGCAGGCCAGCCCCACCGGCCAGCCAAGACGCCGGCCGATAGCCACGTGAAGCGTAGGCATCGTTCCGCAGGTTCCGCGCTTGGAGTCGATCAGCCCATGCAGCAGCAGATGGCCGGGCTCGGTGTAGAGAGCCTCGGCCTTTTTGCCGGTCTTACGCTCCTCGATTTGGGCCTGCTTCTGCTCTTCGACGTAGGCGATGCCAACCTGTTCGTCAAGAAACTGCGCCAACATGCCGAGGCGGAAGAAGTTGATATCGCTGTGGAAGTACTCGGGGCGTTCCTGGAAGGCTTGCTCGACGGTGGGCAGCCAGCGGCGGAACCCCGCCGTCCACCCGTCAACGATCTGGCGGTATCGCTCGTAGTCGAGCTTCTCCAGGCCGGGAATCTCCCGGGCCACGGCGATGCTCATCTCTACGAGGTCAACCTGCTCCAACTGCGCGTCGGGCAGCGCCGCGAGCCGGGCGACCGTTCGACGGCCGGGAGTTCCGGCCTGCAGTCGCTCCAAAGTGGCTGGATTGCGCGAGCCCTGCGAGAAGAGCAGAAGGGCCGGAGCTGCCGACATTGCCCCCAGGGAGAAGGCAGCGGCATACCCAAGGGCCTTGGCCCACGTGATGGGCCCCCTCGGTGCCTCGGCTAGTTGCGCCTTGCCCTGCTTCTTCGACACGGCGGTTCCCACGCGTACAGAGAGAACTTGGTGAGAATCTCAGCCCCACAAACTACGGTCTGGCCATCCCCATGGGGCAACATCTGAATGGTAGTGTCGGCAGCGCGCGGAGGCAAGGTGATTCCGGGGCATTTCCCGAGAATCTGTACCGTCGGGCAGGTCCGGAGGGTGTATAAGCGGGTTCTTGGCTCGGCCCTGCATGGGGGCAAGGCCGTCGCATTAGGACAGGGCATGCGGAAGCGGCTTCGGGAGACGCGCGGAGTGAGCGGGAGTAGGCTTGGCGTGATCGTCGGCTGTCTGTTGGCCACTGGCGCGGCGGCAAAGGGGGCGTCGAGGGCGCCGATGCCGGCGCATCGCGTGGACCCACAGCAGGTGAGGGCGGCTGGCCTCTGGTGTGGTGCCCTCGCCCGGGTCCAGGAGGATTTCGGCGCGGCCGGGGTGGTTCGACGCCGGCGGGGCGGGCAGCTCGAGCTTCACGTAACCGCGCTCGAAGCACACCAACGCCGACTCCTGCCAGTCGACCGTCGTTCGGTAGGGCGTCATCTCGATGGTGCACGGCACGCCGGCCTCGGACCGCGCGGCCAGCATGACGCCGGACGGCTCGGCGTGGGTCACCCGCCACGGCCCGGCGATCAGGTGACGTTACAGGTTCACCTGATGGACGTAGTAGTTGACGAAGCTGATGTAGGCCTCGCGGGTCGGCTCGGCCATGTAGTCGGCCGGGGGGCCCCAGGCGAGAGCGACGGGAAGAGAACCCATCCCGGATCGACCGGGCCAGAGGCTATGCCCTCGCGAGAGCCGCGATGACGGAGCGGACGCTGTTGGGTAGATCGGACCACAACGAGATGACGCCTTCGAGTTCGGCCTCGGCCTCGGCGGAAGCAGCCGTCCCAACGTTCGGCTTCGGCCCAGCGCTGCCTTCGCCCGCCAGGCCCGGCAACGACTCGACGTCATCGTGCAGGTCGCCCACGGCCACGTGGGTGTAGACGTTCATGGTCAGGTCGATCGTGCTATGGCGGGCGAGAGCCTGGGCGTTGCGGGGATGGACGCCGGCGCGGGCGAGATTGGAGATGAACGTGTGGCGCAGCGCGTGGAAGTCTGCGACGCGGCCGTCATCGTCCTCATACTCGACATCCGCGGCGGTCAGGTCGATGCGGATCATCTCCGCGCCGTGCCGCTGGCTGGCCCACTCGCCGCCCCACAGGCGCTGACGTGCCGGCTTGTCGGCCAGCCACTTCCGGATCGCGGCCGCGACGTCGGACCGCAACGGCAACACCGCCTCCTCACCGTTCTTCGTGTACGCCGCGTAGCAGCGAACGCTGGCCCTGCTTCCCTCGAGGTCGAACGACTCCGGCGTCAGCGAAGCCAGTTCGCTGGCCCGCAGGCCCGTGTTGGCCGCGACGACGTACAGCATGGCCCGGTCCGGCCCCGACAGGCCCATGAACGGATCGAGCGATCGTTTCGCCGCCGCGACGAGGGCGGCCATCTCCTCATCCGACAGGTTCCGCCGCCGCCGCCTCTTGTCGGCGGTGGTGATCTTCAGCAGCCTCATTCCCGCCAGCGGATCCTGGCGCACGCGCCGGTTCCGGACCATCCACTGCATGAAGTTGCGCAGGGCGCGCAGGTAGTGGTTCGACGTGGACGGGCTCATGCCGTCTCGGCGGAGTTCCGCCAGGGCGGCCTCGACTCGGCTGGACGTGACGTCCGGGATGATCCCCGCGCCGATCTGCCTGAAGATCCGCCTGCATCGCGCCACGGTCTTCTCGACGTGGTCCGTCGTGTTGCCCTTGCCCTCGAGGTACATGCCGAAGTCAAGAAGGTGGTCGTTGAGCGGTGTCTTGCGGTGCTCATCCTCCCGGTCAATCAGGCCGGCCTCGCCCCGCTCGATCCGGCGGACGATCTCGATCTCCTTGGCGGCCGATGCCTTCTTGTCGGCGTAGGCCTTCCACTCCCGCCACCTGCCCGTCTCACGGTCGCGCAGGCGAACGTACCAGCACCTGGACTCCTGCACCACGCGATCGCCACGTCGGTTCAGCGGCATCGTCCTCGTCTTGCCTCGGGCCGTGACCCAACGCGCGTGCTTCCTGCCATCCCGTTCGATGATCTCTGCGCCGGGTGGGATCGGTCGTGTACGCCTTCTCTTGACCAGCATGTCTCTCTCCTTGCAGTGCCACCGGTTCCGTTGCGTGGTGTGGCACTGAGCCTCAACCGGCGGGAACAGCTCAAGGGCTTTCGAGCGGGATTCCGAGGGAACCTCCGCCGTGGGATCAGGCCCGCCGAACGGGCCTGCACCCGCCCTCGATCCACCGGATGAGTGTCTTCCGCACCCAACGGCGCTGCCTGCCGAAGCGGACGGGCGGCGGGAATCGCCCCGTGGCCACCAGGCGCTCCAGCGTTCGAACCGAGACGCCGATCAGCTCAGCGGCCTCGGGCTTGGTTACGAACGTGGGCTCGTCAGGGACCATCATGATGCGACCCCCTTCTTCACGTAGCCGTGGAGCCCCGCCGCCTCGAACTGGCGACAGATCCTCACGATGGCCCGGCGCACCGTGTGCCAGTCGCAGTCCAGCTTCTTCGCGATGCTGCGCGTGTTCATGCCCTGGATCAGGCCCCGGCAGACGGCCTGATCGAACGGCGTCATCGTGGCCATCTGCTGGCGAACGTCCAGCCGCAGCGCCGTGGGCTCCTCGTAGGAGAGCTTCTGCTCATCCCTCTCCGGATCTCCCGTCAGGCCCAAGTCCGCGACACGGGCGTCGACGCGATCCTGGTCTCGCGCCGGGCCCCGCAGTATGGCGCAGAGCCGCCTGTTGATGATCGAGCAGAGGGCCGTCTCCGGCTTGGCCCCGTTGGCCTTGGCGGGCCTGTGCCGGAAGCGGATCAGGACCATCGCCAGCTCCTGCATCATGTCCTGCCAGTCCTGCGGCGGGATGCCGAAGGCCTTGAATCGGCTGACGGCCAGGTTCAGCTTCCACCGTTCGATCGCCCCTTCGTATTGCCTCAACCAGTCTTCCTTCATCGCGATCACTCCGTTGAGTCGCCTTCGATCGGGCCGGTTGACGCTGCCGGCCTCGTGATCGCGATGATGCCCCGGGGGGCGGGGACATGAACATTGAGCGCGACGTCACTGGGAGATTTGACATTGCTGTGACGTCACTGTGACGTCACAGCAACCTTCGCGGACCTTGCAGGGACATTGCTGTGACATTGCTGTGACGTCACAGCGAAGTGATTCATGTCCCTGCATCCCAATCTGGGGGCTCGGCGGCTAATCACTTTGTGGAGGGGCGAGGCACGGCAGGCGGCAGGCAGCCGCGGCTGTCTCGCCCTGAAGCAAGGAAGCCCAGATGCCGAGCACGGAAACGACCGACCTGTTCATCGACCTGGATGTGCTCGAAGTCGAGCCTGCCGACGAGTACCACGCGAAGGCGGGTAAGTTCCTGTCGAGCCACCAGTTGCTCGACTACATGCTCTGCCCCTGGCTCTACCGGAAGAAGCAGCTCGGGCTGATCGAGGACGTCGACACGCCCGCCATGTTCATCGGGCGGGCCACCCACTGCCGCGTCCTGGAGGGCCGAGACGCCTACGAGAGCCAGTTCGCCCTCGGGGGCCCCATCAATCCCAAGACCAGCAGGCCTTTCGGCGCCAAAACAAAGGCGTTCGCCCAGTGGGCCCAGGCTCAGGGCAAGCCGGTCATCTCCCACGAGCAGGTTGAACTCATCGAACAGATGGCCAGCGGCGTGGCCATGAACGACGAGGCGTGCGAGCTGCTGCTCTACGGCCGCGCCGAGGGCGTCGTTCGTGCCGAGTACTGCGGGACGCCCTGTCAGATCCGGATCGATTGGACACATCCGCACCGGGGAATTGCTGACCTCAAGACCACAGCCGACCTGACCTGGTTCGAGAACGAGGCCCGGCGCCGGCGCTATCACAACCAGATCGCCTTCTACCAGGCCGTCCTCGGCCAGGTGACCGACCAGCTCGTCCCCGTCCACTTCATCGCCGTCGAGAAGGCCGAACCGTTCCGCTGCGGGGTCTGGCGCGTCGGTGACAGCACCCTCGCCATCGCCAGGAGCGAGAACGAGGCGGCGATTCGCCGGCTGCGCCGGGCCTGGGAGATCGACGCCTTTCCGACCGGCTACGAGGCCATTCGCATCCTCGAGTTCCCCTGATGCTCCTTCCACGCCCGGGTGGGCCGGCGTGCCGTGGGCAGGGATGCCCTCACGGATGAACGCGGCCGGACTCCCACGCCCGCCCGGGCGCTTTCCGGCAGGGCCGGGCTGCTCGGGGCTCATGACCCCGGGGACGCGGGTTCGACTCCCGCACCTGCCAGTTGGCTGGCCAGCCATGTTGTGACGGAACACGAGACCTACGAGCAAGAGGAACTGCCCATGAGCTTGATGAAGCAAGTCCATAGCGGCCGACGCCACTCCCCACCGAGGCTCCTGATCTACGGCACGGAGGGCATCGGCAAGTCCACCACGGCGGCGCAGGCCCCCAAGCCCATCTTCGTCCCCACCGAGGACGGCCTGGACCAGATCGACTGCCACTCCTTCCCACTGGCCACCTCCCTGGCCGACGTCCAGGGGGCGCTTCATGCCCTGCTCCAGGAGGAGCACGACTTCGAGACGGTCGTCCTCGACTCGGCCGACTGGCTGGAACGGCTGATCTGGGACTCCCTGTGCGAGCAGTACGGGGTGACCAGCATTGAGAAAGTCGACGGCGGCTACGCCAAGGGCTACACGCACGCCCTGACGCCCTGGCGGTCGATTCTCAACGACCTGAACGCGCTCCGCAGCCAGCGGGGCATGTGCGTGATCCTGCTGGCCCACGCCAAGGTCGAGAAGTTCGAGGACCCCGAGCATTCGGCCTACGACCGCTACTCGCCCCGTCTGCACAAGCACGCGACGGCCCTGATCACCGAGTGGGTCGACGCCGTGCTGTTCGCGACCCGGAAGATCATCACCACGACGGAGGACGCCGGCTTCAGCCGCAAGCGCACCACCGCCGCTGGTCTCGGCAAGGACGGCGGCGAACGCATCCTGCGTTGCGTCGGCAGCCCCGCCTGCGTGGCGAAGAACCGCTACGGCCTGCCGGCCGAGCTGCCCCTGGCGTGGGCCGACCTGATGCAGGCCCTGATCGGCACCCCGACTCCCGAGACCGCCCCCAACAGCAAGGAGAGCTGACCCCATGGCGAACCTGAACGGATTCGATGCGAACCAAGTCGAGCCCACCACGAGCTTCGAGCCGATCCCGGCTGGCAGGTACCTCGCGGCGATCACCGAGAGCGAGATGAAGCCGACCAAGAGCGGCAACGGCAACTACCTCCAGCTGACCTTCACGATCGTCCAGGGCGAGCACAAGAACCGCGTGCTCTGGGCCCGCCTGAACCTCAACAACCCCAACGCCACGGCCGTCAAGATCGCCCGTGGCGAACTCTCGGCCATCTGCCGCGCTGTCGGGGTCATGCAGCCGAAGGACAGCGTCGAGCTGCACAACATCCCGTTGGTCATCGTCGTGAAGCTCAAGAAGCGACAGGACACCGGCGAGCTGACCAACGAGATCAAGGGCTACGAGTCGAAAGCCTCCGCCGCCGGCCAGGCGCAGCAGGCCGCCTCGGGCGACAGCACGCCGCCGTGGCGAAGGTAGGCCCCCCCATGTCCACACAGACACTCGACGCGGATACAGCGGCGGGCCAGCCCATCCCTGGCAGCAAGTACGTTCGGGCGTTCTGTCGCGGCTGCGGCTGCCCGATGCGAGTTTCGAAGGCCCTGTTTGACTCCGGAGGCTACGCCGATTGCGCGGATTGCACTCGGGAGTTCCATCCGGGACACGGCACCCAGGACGCCGGAGACGAGTACGACGGCGTCTGGGACAATGTCGTCCGGGCGCTTGAGGGGGCCGCATGATCCTCACACTCCCTTACCCCCCGAGCATCAACCACTACTGGCGCCGCGTGGGGCACCGCACGCTGATCAGCCGGGAGGGCCGGGCGTTCCGCCGGAGCGTCTGTGCCCTCCTGGGCGGGGGCGGGCCACGGAAGCCCCCGGCCGGCGGGCGGATCGCTCTGGCGATGGACGCCTTCCCACCGGACCGGCGTAGACGCGACCTGGACAATCTGCAAAAGGCCGTGGCCGATGCGCTCGAGCACGCCGGCGTCTACGAGGACGACAGTCAGATCGATCTGCTGGTCACCCGGCGCCGCGAGCCGGTCGCCGGCGGCCGCCTCGACATCCGGATGGACGACCTGCCCCTTCGCCGCTGCCCGCTGTGCGGCCGGAGGCTGACCGGGCGCGTCGAGCTACAGGAAGGGAACACCGACCATGACGACTGACACCAAGACCCTCAAACTCGACCAGATCCGTATCGACGGCGACACGCAGCCCCGCGTGGCCATCAACGAACAGGTCGTGGCCGACTACGCCGAACTCTACGCCAACGGCGTGGACCTGCCTCCGCTGACGGTGTTCTACGACGGCACGGCCTACTGGCTGGCCGATGGCTTCCATCGCTTCCTGGCCAACAAGCGGATCGACTGCGAGTACGTCTTCGCCGAGGTTCACCAGGGCACAGTGCAGGATGCTCGGTGGCACTCGTTCGGCGCCAACGCCGCTCACGGCCTTCGCCGCACCAATGCGGACAAGGAGAAGGCGGTGCGCGCGGCCCTGGCGCACCCCAAAGGCGTGGGCATGAGCGACCGCGACCTCGCCCAGCACGTGGGGGTGACCAACAAGACCGTCGGAAAGTACCGCTGCGAGATGGAATCAACTGAGGAAATTCCTCAGTTGAGGACCCGGACCGGGCAGGACGGCAGGACGCGGGACACCTCCAACATCGGCCGCCGCCGATCCCCGGCCGACTCCACCCCTCCTCGGCAGATCATGACCAAGGAGGCGTACGAGGCCGAGGCCGCAGCCGAGGCGGTCGACGACGCGCCGGCCCCCGGGTTCCAGGCCCCCAGCAAGGCCATCCCCAAGGCGTACGAGGCAATCGGCGTTCTGAAGTCCATCCTGCCCAGCGACCCCCGCCGTATCGAAGCGATGCACATGGTCCGCGACTGGATCATCGACAACTTCGGTTGAGCCCCTCCCGTGTGACGAGCATCCCTGCCCCAAGAGGCCCCATAGGAGCATCCCATGTCCAGAACGAGAGCCAAGAACCAGACCGTCAAGCAGACCTCAGACTACTCCATCTTCTCGATGGCCGACCGCAACCGCACCGTGTGCCTGGACAGCGCCAAGCGGCGGCGGCTCGTGCAGTCGATGCAGCAGTACGGGTTCATCCCGGCCTACCCGATCTACGTCTACCGGACGGACGGGCGGATGGAGGTCCAGGACGGCCAGCACCGGCTGGCGGCCGCCAGGCAGTTGGGCCTGCCGGTGTACTACATCGAGGTCTCGCACGGCATCGACATCCCCCGCATCCAGAACACCCAGGCCCCCTGGACGATCCGCGACTATGCGGAGTCCTACGCCAAGGCGGGCAACCCGCACTACAAGGATCTGCTGGACTTCGCAGAGATGCACGAGGTACCCATCGGTACGGCCCGTGACATCCTCGGCAACTGCGCCGGAGGGCGATCCGGGCATGTCAACGCCAAGTTCAAGAGCGGCGACTGGAAGGTCACCTCGCGGGAGAACGCCGACCGGGTCGTCCGCCTGCTGTCGGCGATCACTTCCGTCGCCCCGCAGTGCCGCAGCCGGTTCCTGATCGCCGCGCTGTTCGCCTACACCCTCATCGAGGGCGCCGACGACCGGCAGTTGACGGTCAACCTCCACCGCAAGCCGGAGCTGGCGCGGCAGTACGGCTCGCGAGACGGCTACCTCGACATGCTGGAGCAGGTCTACAACTTCCGCGCCCGCCAGGCGACGCCGATCCGCGTCTATGCCGAGAACATGCTCAAGTCGCGCCGCCGCCGGTAGGCGGTGGGCCACCTTTCGGCCGCCCGAGGCCGCCACGACCGTCGTCGTCATCTGGTGACGCCACAGGAGACCCATCCCCGATGAGCAACCCGAAACGCATCTACATCGCCGGGCCCATGACCGGCCTGCCCGAGCACAACTTCCCCGCCTTCCACGCGGCGGCCAAGCGGCTTCAGGAGGCTGGGTGGGAGACGGTCAACCCGGCCGAGAACTTCGACGGGCGCACGGACCTGCCCCGCGAGACGTACCTTCGCGCCGACATCGAGCTGCTGGCCACGTGCGACGCGGCGGCCATGCTGCCCGGCTGGGAGGACTCGCGGGGCGCGAAGCTGGAGTACCTGATCGCCTGGGAGCTGGGCATGCCGGTCCTCGACACCCAGACGCTGGACTCGCTGGGGCGCCCGCCCACGCCTGGCGTGAACCTGCACCGTTTCGCCGTCGTGCGGGACGAGCCGGCCGATGAGCACGAGGCCATCCTCGAGGAGGCCAAGCGCATCACCTCAGCCGACCGGCAGCAGGACTACGGTCACCCGTCGGCCGACTTCGCCCGCACGGCGATGCTCTGGACGGCCATCCTCGCCGGCCGCTTCCGCGACGGGCAGCACGTCACGCCCATGGACGTGCCGCTTTGCATGATCGCCGTCAAGCTCGCCCGACAGGCCCACCGGCACAAGCGGGACAACCTGGTCGACATCGCCGGCTACGCCCGCACCGCCGCCATGGTCGCGGGGGACGAGTGATGGCCAGGGCGCACAGCAAGACGTTCCTGGCCTTCGGCGATGTGCACGTGCCCCATCAGAACGGCCCGGCCTTGGAGGTGTTCTGCCGCGCGGCAGAACGCCTCCGGCCGGACCTAATCATCTGCCTGGGCGACCTGCTCGACTGCGGGCAGTTCTCCACGCACCCACCGACGTACGGCATGCCCGAGACGGACTACGTGGACGATCTCCGTCTGGCCAACGATCTCCTCGATCGCCTCCAGGCGACGTGCGGTCGGCTGGTGATGGTCGAAGGCAACCATGAATACCGCCTCGACCGCTGGGCGGCCGCGACGGCCGAGGGGCGGGGCGCATACTCGATGCTCGCGCCCCGCATCCGGCTTATGAAGGGCCGGTCGAAGTGCACGTACGTCCCGTACGGGTCGGTCGAGGGGCGGTATCCGCACTACCAGCTCAACAGCCGGGTGATCGCCGTGCACGGATGGTCGTACGCCAAGCACGCGACGAAGAACCACCTGCAGATCAGCCAGGGCAAGAGCGTCATCCATGGCCATTCACATAGGGCCGACGCGAGCATCGTGCAGAGCATCTGGTCGCCGGGGAAGGTAGTCCAGGCCCGCAGCGCCGGATGCCTCTGCAGACCCATCCCGCTGTACGGCACGGGCCGGCCGGTCGAATGGGTCAACGCCTTCATCCTCGGCTACCTCGGCCGGCGCAGCGACACGCTCTACACGATCCCGATCCTGGGCGGACGCTGCATCCTGCCTGACGGGATGGAGGTCGCGGCATGAGAAGGGGGCTTCCCCGGCCACAGGGCGCTGAACGCTCAACCTTCGGTCCGGTTGGCCAAGTACGCGTCGGGACTGACCACGGGCAATCCCGACCGCCGGAAATCCGCCAAGTCACGGGTCACAAGGTGAGTAGCGTTTGCCCGCAGAGCGCAGGCGTGCTGGATCGCATCCTCAAAGTCCGCGAAGTCGGAATCGATCGCTTGGTGAATGATCTGGGCATCGACTTCGGTGATCTCGAAGACGTCCCGGAGGCCCTTGATGGCCCGTCGGGCGGCTCGCTCGTTCGCGTGATGTCGCACGATGTAGTAGACGAAGTTGAAGCTGATGGCGGAGATATACCCGACGATCTCGCGACGTTCGGCCATCGACCACAGTTCTGCCGCGTCGTTGGCGAACGGCTCACGGTCGAGCAGGTGATCCAGCAGCACGTTCGTGTCGAGGAACAGGCGATCGCTCATCGGCGTTCCTTCGCCAGAATCGCCTCTTCGAACAGCTCGCGGTCGCTCTTCTCTGCCGGCACCCTCGCGAGGCCGCGCAACCGCCGCGTGATGGGAGCAGTCTTCCGCCGACGCCGGCGTGGCGAACCGATCGTTGCGACAAACTGGCTGAAGATCGCGGAGACGCTGGTTCCGCGCTCCTTCGCGATCCGCTTGGCCTTCTCGATCACGTCCTTCTCAGCGTTGAGTGTCAGCTTTGGCATGGCACGACTCCATTACGTAACTCACCATCGAGATTGTACGTGCCGGCGGCGAACAAGGCAAGGTCTCTTCCCGCGATCGAGGGGGGCAGTATGAGCCGAGGGCTGTTCGCACCGCCGAACGCTGCGCCTCTGGTGCTGCGGCCGTATCAGCAGGAGGCAGTCGACGCCGTCTACGATCACCTACGTCGGCGTGACGACAACCCGTGCGTCGTGCTGCCAACGGCCTCGGGAAAGACCCTGGTCTTCGCGGCAATCTGCCGTGATGCAGTCGAACGCTGGAACGGCCGCGTGCTGATCCTCGCCCACGTGAAGGAGCTGCTCGAGCAGGCCGTCGAGAAGCTCCATGCCATGGCCCCGGACCTGTGGAGCCGGGTCGGCGTCTACTCGGCGGGGCTCAAGAGCCGCGACACGGATCACCCGATCATCGTGGCTGGCATCCAGTCGGTCTACAAGCGTGCATCGGAGCTCGATGCCTTTGATCTGGTTCTTCTGGACGAATGCTTCCCGGCCGGTACGGCGATCTCTACGCCGCGAGGTGATGTGCCAATTGACGAGATCTACGTGGGCCAGCCAGTGCATACGGCTCTTGGGGTAGGGGCTGTTGAGGTCATATCAGGCAGAACCACTGACCGGCTGATCGAACTGGAGATGGCAGATGGCCACACGCTCCGATGCACCCCCAACCACCGATTCTTCACCGAGCATGGCTGGCTCAAGGCGGAGGCCTTGGAGGTGGGATCGCGTCTTTTCAGCCGTGAAGACGTGCAAGCACTGCGGCAAGTTGATGCAACCCCGAGTCTATCGCAGCCACAGCGGGGCTCTACTGCGATGCATATCGGAGACGGAGTGGAACCAGAAGATGTACTGCTCCGCCAAGTGCGGAGCCCAGAAGAGGCGCAAGTTCCGGCCGCCGCGAGCCCGGGCCGCAGCCCCATGGCGTTCGGCACGCATCCACTCCGCAAGGAAGATCTGTCTGTGCTGCGGGGGAGTCTTCCGCCCCTGGATCAAGACGGATCGGCACGGGAACATGGTCAGCTACCAGAAAGAGGGGGACTGGAAGCGGCAGCGCTTCTGCTCCATCTCTTGCGCCAAGAAGGTAGAGAACGCGATGTTACGTCCCGCGGTCCGGGAGAAGCTCAGCCGGACACTGAGAAAGATCGGCCATGCGCCGCCTTGCCGCGGAGGGAACGGGAAGCTGACCGCGCCGCAGAAGCAGATGCTGCACCGGCTGGGGCCTGGCTGGCAGGCGGAGTTTGCCGTTCCGACTCGTCGCCCGCGCACCAAGGGGGCGCCCACATGCATCAAGCTCGACATCGTCAATCCGAAGCTGAGGATTGGCATCGAGCTGGACGGCCCTTCCCACAGGACTCTGAGGGGGCGCGAGTCGGATCAGAGGCAGATGGCGTTCTTGCTTCGGAACGGGTGGCGCATATTGCGCATATCCAATGCCAAAGCCCTGTGCCTGTCTTCAACCTGCAAGTCAGCGGACACCCTTCTTACTACGCTGCTGGGGTTCTTGCACACAACTGTCACATGCTCCCGCTAGACGGCGAGGGGATGTACCGGACGTTCCTAGCCGAAGCGCAGGTCGTCAACCCGAACCTGCGCTTGATCGGCCTGACCGCCACGCCGTACCGCATGACCACCGGGATGATCTGCGGGCCGGAGAACCTCCTGAACCACGTGTGCTACGAGGTCGGCGTCCGCGAACTGATCGTCCAGGGCTATTTCAGCCCGCTCAAAACCAAGGCCGGGCGGCAGAAGGCCGACACGTCCGCACTTCATATTCGTGGAGGCGAATTCCTCGCCGGCGAGGTCGAGGCCTTGATGGACAACGACTCACTCGTGCGGTCGGCCTGCGCCGAGATCGTTGAGCAGACGGCCGATCGTCACTCCGTGCTGATCTTCGCGGCCGGCGTTCAGCACGCCCTGCATGTGCAGCGAGTCCTCGGCGAGCTGTGCTGCGAATGCGGATTCGTCTGCGGCGAGACGTTGCCCTTCGACCGGGCCGAGACGCTGCGGCGCTTCCGCGACGGCGAGCTGAAGTACCTGGTCAACGTCAACGTGCTGACGACCGGCTTCGACGCCCCGAACATCGACTGCGTGGCGCTGCTGCGTCCGACGAACTCGCCGGGCCTTTACTACCAGATGGTGGGCCGGGGCTTCCGGCTGCACCCGTCGAAGGGCGACTGCCTCGTTCTGGACTTCGGCGGCAACATCCTCCGCCACGGGCCCGTCGATGCGCTGCAGATCCAGGACCGTGCCGGGGGCGCCGGCGAAGCGCCGGCCAAGGAGTGCCCGGAGTGCCAGGCGGTGATCCACGCGGCGTACGCCGTCTGCCCGGAGTGCGGGTACGAGTTCCCGCCGCCCCAGCGCGAGCAGCACGATCGCGAGGCGACCACGGCGGGCATCCTCTCCGGTGAGGTCACCGAGACGGAGCACGAAGTCACGGAGGTCTACTACAGCGTCCACGTCAAGCGGGGCGCCCCCGAGGACCATCCCCGCAGTATGCGCGTCGACTACCGCTGCGGCTTCAACGACTACCACAGCGAGTGGGTCTGCTTCGAGCACGACGGCTACGCCCGGCAGAAGGCCGAGGCGTGGTGGAGGGCGCGAAGCCACGAGCCCGTGCCGGAGATCGTCGAGCAGGCCGTGGACGTCTGCGAGGCCGGCCGGGCCGCTTGGTCGCGGATGGCCGATCATCTGGTGAAGACGCACTTCGTCTCTGTCCAGCAGCTTCGCGCGGCCGGCTGCCGACCGTCGTTCCTTCTGAGCATTCGCCCCGGGCGGGATCTTCCGGCGGCGAGGCGTGCGGTGTGGTCGCGGGCCCTGCGTCGGGCCTTTGTGGATGACGGCGAGGCCCTTTCGGCACTGAGCGGCAAGGACATTGCCCTGTTGACCAGGTCGCTTGGGTACCTCGGTGCCAAGGACGCGTCTGATGCCGTCGCGAAGTGGATCAACGCCGGCGAGCACTGGCATTCGGCTGCCCCCAACGAGTTAGTGTGGGCGGTCAAGCAGTTGTCCAAGGCCACTACAGCCGGCGATAGGCAACTCAGGCGAGCCGCGCGTTCGCAAGTCGCCGCTCACGTCGGCAGCAAGTACGCGTCAGGTCCGGACGATGCCAGGCAGTTGACGCCGGCGCAGTGGGCTGGGCTGGCCGGCGGGCTGCGCGATGTCATGTCGGCAGAGGACCGAGCGCTCTGGGCCGGCGTGATCCGCCAGGTGTTCGGCGGCCGGGACCAGACGCTGGCGGGGGTCGAGGCCGGTCAGCGCGACGCGCTGATCCAGGCCATAGCATCCCTGGACGGGAGCATCAAGGCGGGGCTGGCAACGGCTTGGCTGAAGGACAAGGGCGGCTGGGGCGGCCTGTCGGTGCGGTCGCTGGCGGCCCTGGCTTTGGCGGCCCACCGGGACGACGCGAAGAAGGCGGCGCCGATTCTGAAGGCGTTGGACGTTCACTGGCAGGCGCGTCACGCGGCGCAGCCGTTGTCGTGGAAGGAGTGCATCGCCCTTCGGAAGGCTTGGCTCCTGATGCGCAATACCGGCGCGGCGCGGCAGTGGGTGCTGCGGGGCCTGGCGACCGAGTTGGGCACGGAGGCGGCGAGGAACGCCTCCAATCAGGACAAGCTCGTGGCGATCAGCCTGGGCCTCAACGACACGGGGCTGTCCGGAACGGGCAGGGCCTATACCCAGTACGCCGCGACGATGGCCCTGCTGACCTCGCGGGGGAAGCTGAACGCCCGGAAGCTGTGGATGCCCGAGTCGCTCGCCGAGCCGCTGGGGACGCCCGAGACTCGCCAGACCGTCCGCGACGCGCTGCTCGACGCGGAGGGCAACCCCCGCCTGACCGTCGCCAAGATCCTCACCTGCGCCTACAAGAGGTACAAGGAGTTTGCCGCTTGGCAGACCTACGTGCACGGGCAGGTCTCCTCGGCCCCCGACCGTTCGGATAGGAAGGCGCTGTGGCTGCTCGTCAAGTCCTATACGGACACCAAGGCGCCCCGACGTCTGGATCTGCGGCGCAGCCGGCCCGGAATCAACATGGCCCTGGCCCATGCCTCGTCAGAGGCGGTGCGCCTGATCGCCTTGCGGGAGTTGGCGAGCCTCTACGCGGATCTTCACCGCCCGAGCGTGGGCGCGGACGTTCTGGCAAGCGTCAAGCACCAATACCGTGGCGGGGGGCTGGCGACGGTCGAGTCGCTCATACGGGATCTGCGGGCGCAGGAGGCTGCGCGGCAGACGAGGATCGCGCGGCTCGACGAGGCGGCCGCTACGTCACGCAGGGCGGCCATGCTGGCCTACTACCGAGAGCGCCTCCTCCGCTGCCAGGCCAACAACGAGCCGAAGGAAGTCGCGAGGCTTCAGACCGCAATCGAGAAGCTGGAGGCGGTCCCTGCACCGTAGGGCGCCCGGCCTCGACAGCGGCGCCTTCCTGAAGGGAACGGTTGTCCGTAACGCCATCGTTGGACTGTTGATACGACTCAGGCCAAGGAGACATGCGATGCGTAGCCCTGGTGACGAACGTACTCACAGGTGGACTGCTGCCTGCGTCATGGTCGCCATCTGCCTGCTCGGAATCCTGCCGGGCCCGGCGCAGGCGTGCAAGGTGTGCGGGGACGACGGCTCCTGCGGCCCGTGCACATTTGGATGCCAGTTCCTCTTCGACGGCGAGTGTGAGGAGCCTTCCGGAGGCGACCCGCCGGGGCCCTCAGAGGGTGATGTCCCGTCTGTCAGCATCAGCGATCCGGATGACGGCACGGGGATCTTCTTCGACGCGAACGGGAATGAGGAGCAGGACGACGGGGAGCCGATGGTGTTCACCATCACGGTCGATATCGGTGGGGCCAGCCGGTGCTTCCACCGGGACGTCAATGACGGCAAGGAAGGCACTTACGACTTGGTATACGACGCGAACATGACGGCCTCCGTCATCTACGGCGACCCCGACGGGGATCCGAACGACCCGAACTACACGGACCAGAGCTACATGGTCGGGGCGGACGGGTCGAGGATCCTGAAGGACACCAACGGTGCATACGAGTACTGGTCGCCCGAAGGCATCCTGGTCTGGAAGCTGCAGAATCAAACGGCCGGGTATCCGATTATGACCCAGGGCCCGACCGTGGTGCAGACCCGTACTGCCATCTCCCGTGACTACGACGGCGACGGTAACCAGGAGTACTACCCGGAGTATATCACCGAGGAGCGCGCCGACTTGGTGGTGAGCCAGACGTACTTCGAGTACAAACAGGACCCCAGCGGGGATCTGCTTCGGAGGCGCAAGACCGTCCGGACATACAACTCGCAGAGCCAAGCCGCTTACCAGACCTCGATCCAGGTGTACTATCCCGGCACGCACTCGGACCCCAACTGCCATCACAAGCTGTGGTTCGTCGTCGAGCCGGAAGGGGTGGCCCGCTACCTCGCGGCGGAGGGGTACGACAAAGGCGTCGACGTAAACGATATCGGCGGGCCCTGCGACCTGGACGACCCGACGAAGGTGCTGGACGAGGACGGGGGCGGCAAGACAGGCCTCAAGAGCTACGCGTCGGTCATCTATACCGGCTACGACGGTGAGGGGCGGATTACGGGGATGACGCGTGGCGGCTGCGGAGGCTGCGGGGGCGGAGGGGGGACGGGAACGTGGACGTACGCCTACGGCGAGGACCCCAACTACCCGGCCGACCCGAACGACTACGAGCAGTGGAACCAATGGCAGAACTACCGCCGCACGACCGCGCCGAGCGGGCTGAGGACGGTGGACTTCTTCAGCTATCATGGCGGCCTGGTCTATCGGGTCGTGCAGGAAATGGACGGCAACACGATCGACAACAAGTGGGTCACGCACAAGAAGTACTACTACGACTATCCCTACGACAAGGGGAAGATCCATGAGCACCGCTACCCGTCCGCGTGCACGGGGTACACCTGCCCCGACAGCGACCCTAACGACGGCTGGGTCGATTCGGTCACGCCGAATGACAGCAACACCGCAGGGCTGGTGCGGATGTACGACTACTGCACAATGAGCGGGAAAGTCAATTACGAGCAAGTTCGGCAAGGGACCGGAGGGAGCAGCACAATCTACGTCAGGAGAAACGAATACATCCAGCACACGTATGGAAGCGGCGCGACGGTTTACCTGCTCGACAAGGAGACGGTGTACCCGACGGCGGGAACCAACTCGGGGGCCTCCGACCGCCAGATCACCGATCACGACTACACGTTCTACGCCGACTCGAACGCCATCGAGTACCATACGGTCTCGTACGACAACGTATCCGGAAGCCACAACGGCAGCGATGTGATCACGAAGGTCGAGCACCATTTCGTGCGCGACGACGGCAACGACCTGTACTACAACGACTGGACGCGGAAGGAGTACGACGACGACGTAAACTCCAGTTGCAACGGCAGGTACTCCTACACACAGTTGGGCACGGGCACGTGGGACCATGGGCTGGTGCTCAAGACGATCGACGACGTGGACACCGACGCCAACGGCGCGCCATCGCGGCCCTCGGTCAACTGGCCGGCGCGGACAAACGGCGTGAATCTGACGACCACGTACGACTACTACTTCTACGCGGATGGCGACCCGATGGCCTACGGCGACTACTGCAAGATCCGGTCTGTCACCCATCCGGGCGGGCGGAAGACCGCCTACGCGTACTCCTTCCACAACGAGGCCGATCCGAACGACGCCAACAAGGTGACCACCACCAGCCTCGTTACCATGGTGGCCGATCACATGGACGGGAACGACTACGGCCTCTCCCCCGTCCGGCTCACGGTGACGGACCTGGCCGGGCGGACGACGATCTCGGCGGCGGGCGACTCCAACGACAACACCGACGGGGACCTCTCCGACGACTGGAGCATCACCCAGGACGATCTCGAGGACGCCTTCAGCGGCACGATCGTGGCCAAGACGGTCAACACCTACGACGGCAACGGGAATCTGACGGCGTCCGACCGCTACTACGACCTGGACGCCAACGGCAAGAAGCTGACCACGACGTACGCCTACGACTCGACGACCGGGCAGCAGTACATGAGCACCGCGCCCGACGGGACGATCACCTGGACGGAGTTCGATCAGCGCGGCCGCGCGATCAAGACGTATATGGGCGTCGACGACGCCAACGTCACCTCCAGCAGTCCCGGCGGGCTGTCGCTGATCAGCGAGACCGAATACGACGGCAACGGTGTCGGCAACGGGCTGGTGACGAAGACCAAGCGCTACCGGGATGACTCCAACAGCTTCGAGACGGCTTACCAATACGACTACCGCGACCGTCTCACGCACGTCCGCGGGCCGGATCTGGTCTGCACCGAGCGGACGCTGGACAACCTCGGGCGGGCGACGCAGGTCGAGGTCTACAAGGACAGCAACAGCGGCTTCGACAAGGACTCCGGGGAGCCCTATCTGTCGGTGACGACGACGGACTTCGACGAGAGGGGGCGGGTCTATCGGACGGCCGTCTACGAGATCGTTGACGGCAATACCACCACCGACGGAAACCTCGCCGCCAGCGACCGGCTGACGACGGAGTACTGGTACGACGAACGGGGATGGCTGGTCAAGACGGAGAACCCCAACGGGCTGTTCACCAAGACGGCCTACGACGGCGCCGGCCGCCCCACGGCCACCTATGTCTGCTACGACAGCGACGAGAGTTCCTACGCCGACGCCCACAACGTCACCGGCGACACCGTCATCGAGCAGACGAAGAGCCACTACGACGACGCGGGCAACGTCTGGCTCGTGAGGAACTTCCAGCGCCACGATAACGAAGTCGAGACGCAGACCGGCGAACTCGTCGGCCCCACGACCAGCCCCAAGGCCCGCGTGACCTACACCGCGAGCTGGTTCGACGACCTGAACCGCACTACCACGGCCGTCCACTACGGCACGAACGACGCCAACGTCATCGACGACGCCAACGACGACTTCGACCCCAACGCCGACGGCGTCCAGGCCTACAACGACGCCAACGGCCCGCCGGACCCCAACAGCTCCGAGCAGTATATCGTCACCACCTACACCTTCGACGCCAACACCGGGCGGTTGTGGAAGGTCACCGATCACAGGCAGGCCGAGGCCTGGCGGTTCTATGACGCCCTCGGCCGCGTGACGAAGATCATCGAGAACTACGACGACGGCAATGCCACCACCGGCGCGATCGACGAGGACCGCACGACCGAATACGTCTTCGACGCCAAGGGGCGGATGGCCAAGATCATCGCCCGCAACGGCCAGACCGGGCAGACCGGCGACCAGGAGACCTACTACTTCTTCCAGGACACCGACGGCGAAAGCACGGCCGTGGTCAGCGGGGCTTGGCCGACGATCGCCATGTACCCCGACTCCACCGAGATCGCTTCCATCAACCCGGACAACGACCTCTGGACGCGAACCGGCACGGGCACGGATCACGTGGCCTACACCTACGACCGCCTCGGCCGAAAACTCACCGCGACAGACCAGCGCGGCGTCGTCCACGAATACACCTACGACCCCAACACCGGCGCCCTGACGGCCGACGACGCCAACGCGACGACCGCCCTGCCCGCCGGCGTGGACGCTACGGTCACGAAGATCGGCTACACCTACGACACCTTCGGGCGCCTCGAGAAGGTCACCAGCTACGACGGGGCCGGCTCGACCGTCAATGAGATCCTCTACAGCCGCGACGCCAACGGTTGGGG
>Ga0180437_10003556_pt1 | contig 23056 bp, 19 predicted proteins | sample SS_ome_4_FD_132410 | JGI IMG/M metagenome (GOLD analysis project Ga0180437, IMG submission 132410) | Hypersaline lake sediment archaeal communities from the Salton Sea, California, USA - SS_3_D_1 metaG | ecosystem: Environmental > Aquatic > Non-marine Saline and Alkaline > Hypersaline >...
CTTTGCGGACAAAGCGGCTTCGCAGACGAAGCTGGGAACAACTTCTGAGGCTTGTCAGAAGCAGGTAGAACGGTTATAATTTCCGAAACGAGTGGAGGGAGTATGTCAGCACAACGAAAGGCCAGCATCCGAGAATTGGCTTCGGCCGCCTACGAGTTGGATTCAGGCGTCGTAGAGGGACGCCTGCACCGCAGCGTGGATGACGGTCGCTGGATGGTCGACAGCGAAAAGCTGAACGAATGGTTGTCCGGGTACGACGGTCAGGAGGTCGTCTTGATCGTCGCATCGCTGGACGACGAACGCCCCCTCCCCGCGAAGGTGTGCCGCACGTGTGGCGACGAGTACGTAGGCATCGCCTGTCCGCGATGCCGGGAAGCCCGCATTCGCTTGCGAGGTCGTTAGAGAGGTTGTCAACGAGGTCGTCGTACGGTGATCCGGTTGTCAAATAGCAAGAGGGTGTCTATATAGACCACCCTCTTTTTTTGTGCTCAGTCGTGCCAGCCAGGCGGGGAGAGGGAAGTTGTCCGACGGGCTTTCCACACTGCCGCTGGACGGTGCGCGGAGATCCCCACACTTTTGAGGAGCAGATCAATGAAGACATCTGGTACATCCGCTGGTGGCAAACGTCTGCTTTCGGGTAACGAGGCGATCGCGCTGGGTGCCTGGGAAGCGGGCGTCCGATACGCGTCCGCCTATCCCGGCACCCCCAGCACCGAGATTCTGCCTGCGCTGGCCCGCTACGCCGGTGTGCGGGCCGAATGGGCCTCCAACGAGAAGGTGGCGTTGGATGGCGCTGCGGGCGCATCCTTCGCCGGGGCGCGGGCGCTGGCGGCGATGAAGCACGTTGGTGTGAACGTCGCCTCCGACAGCCTCATGACCTTGTCCTACACCGGTGTAGGGGCGGGGTTGGTGCTGGTAAGCGCCGACGACCCCGGCGCCTTCAGTTCGCAGAACGAGCAGGACAACCGTCAGTACGCCCGCTTCGGCAAGTTCCCCTGCCTGGAGCCGGCCGACAGCCAGGAGGCGAAGGATTTCACTGCCTTTGCCTTTGAGCTGAGCGAGCGGTTCGACACTCCCGTCATGCTCCGCTCGACCACGCGCCTCTCGCACTCGAAGAGCGCGGTCGACGTGAAGATGCCCGCTGCGGCCCCGGAGGTCGGACCGCTTCCCAGCTTCGAGCGCAAGCCGCGCAAGTACGTGATGATTCCCGCTCACGCGCGGCCCCGTCACCCGGAGGTTGAGGCCCGCCTGCAAGATCTGGCTGAGTACGCCGAAACGTGCCCGCTCAACCGGGTGGAGTGGGGCGACAAGCGGATTGGGGTCATCAGCGGCGGGGTGGCTTATCAATATGCCCGTGAGATCTTTGCCGGCTTCTCCTTCCTGAAACTGGGGATGACCTACCCCCTGCCCGTCGGGATGATCCGCGACTTCGCCGCCGAGGTGGATGCCCTGGTCGTCGTGGAGGAACTGGACCCGTTCATCGAGGAGCAGGTCCGCGCGTTGGGACTGGAGGTCGTCGGCAAGGAGTTTTTCCCCGCGACTGGCGAACTGACACTGGCGAAAGCCCGGCAGGGGGCATTGAAGGCAGCGCTGCCTATTCGAGAGCAATCTCAGGTTTCGGACGCGGTTTCGGATTCCGGATCTCGTTCTGGGGCTCAACCTGGGACGGAGCCGCCGAAGCTGGAGATACCGGGACGACCTCCGGCCCTGTGCCCCGGCTGTCCTCACCGTGCCGTCTACTTCAATCTGCGGAAACGGAAGATGCTGGTGGCCGGTGACATCGGCTGCTATGCGATCGGCGTGCTGCCTCCTTTCGAGGAAATGGATATGTTGATCTCCATGGGGGCGAGCATCGGGATGGCCCACGGGGCCAAGCAGGCCGGTTCTCCGGACAAGATCGTCGCCACGATCGGCGACTCCACTTTCTTCCATTCTGGTCTACCTGAACTGGCGAGCACCATCTACAACCGGGGCGTGACCTGCACGATGATCCTGGACAACGGCACGACGGCAATGACGGGTGGGCAGGACAACCCGGCTACCGGCGTCACGCTTCAGGGGGAGACGACACAACAGATCGATATTGAATCGGTCGTGCGGGCGATGGGCGTCGAGGATCTATGGGTGGTGGATGCCCTGGACGTCCAGGGTGTCGAAAAGGCCATCCAGGAGGCGACGGTCATCGATGACCGGCCCAGCGTGATCATCGTCAACGGTGCCTGCGTCTTCACACCTCAGTTCCAGCGTCGCCCGGTCGTTACGGTGGACCCCGAGACGTGCAACGGCTGCGGTTTCTGCTTCCGCGTCGGCTGCCCGGCTATTCTCAAGTCGGACGAGGTCGACGCGAAGACGAAACGTCCCAAGGCACAGATTGACCCACTCCTGTGCACTGGCTGTACCGTGTGCCTGCAAGTCTGCCCGCGCAAGGCGATCTACCAGACCTCACAGGAGGAGGTGTGAGATGAAGCAAGATATCAACTTTCTGTTCGTTGGCGTCGGCGGGCAGGGTATCCTCACCGCCTCCGACATCGCTGCCGAGGTCGGGCTGGAGGCCGGCTACGATGCCAAGAAGTCCGAGGTGCACGGGTTCTCCCAGCGCGGCGGCGTGGTCGAAAGTCACGTCCGATGGGGCGAAGCGGTTGCAGCCCCGCTGGCCGAGAAGGGCACGGTGGATTACCTCATCGCCACGGAGTTGCTGGAGGCAGCCCGCTGGATCGATTGGCTCCGCCCTGGCGGGGCGGTGATTGTCAACAACCAGCGCATCCTGCCGATGTCTGTCACGGTGGGGGATGCAGTGTACCCGCCCGATGAGGACATTCTGGCTGCGCTGTATGCCTGGACCGAAGATGTGACGGTAGTTGAGGGGCTGAGCACGGCCGAGCGGCTGGGCAACTCCCGGCTGGCGAACACAGTCCTCCTGGGCACGCTCTCCACGCGGTTGGACGTGTTGCCGGATACGTGGCTGGGGGTCATCGGGCGACGTGTCCCGGCCAGGTACGTCGACTTGAATCGAGAGGCATTCTGGGAGGGACGGCGCGCGGCCGGCGGTGATTGAGTCCCATTCAGCGAGGCGCGCGCAAGCTACGGCACCTGCTCCGTGTCCTGCTGCCGCCCGCGGCGGGCTGTCTCTACCTTCAGAGCAGAGCGCAGCGAGCGGCGGCGGGGCGTGGCGGCCTGTGCCAGTCCCATGCCCGCCACCGTCCCAAAGGCGGCCGCGTATAGCAGTGAGAAGGGGATGAAATCATAGTGACCGTGGGTGTAAGCCACGACCGCAGTGGTCAACGCGCAGATTGCCAGCACCATCTCCCCGATGATGCTGCGGTCTGCCCGAATCCGGTAGCTGCTGGTGGCCCAGCGGCCTGATTTGCCCTCCAGCCGGAACTTGGGCGTGCGGGCGAACGTGCCGCCCCAGCGAGTCAGGCCGCGCCACACGGCCTGCGTGTTGCACCACGCAATGCCAATCCCGATCAGCACCAGCAGGGGGAGATCCCGCAGCCGCCGCCACCAGTCGGGGTACAACCGTCGCTGCGAGATGGTGTAGACCAGTGGAGGCCCCAGGCACATCAACCCCAGGCCGCTGAGCGAGAACGGCACAAAATCGGGCACCAGCAGCAACGGGAGTGAGATCAACAGGAGTATCACTATCAGTGCGTGAGCCGTGTAGCTGCTGACGTGCACCAGTGCCATTGCCTTCTGCGCCCATCCCAGGCGCCGGCTGCGCAAGATGGGACCGATCAGTTTGCGCAACACCTGCACCGATCCCTGTGCCCAACGGGACTGCTGCTGCTTGAAGGCTGCGATCTGGGGCGGTATCTCGGCCGGTGCGTCCACGTCTGGCAGGTACAAGCATTCCCAACCGGCCAACTGGGCGCGGTAGCTCAGATCCAGATCCTCGCATAGCGTGTCGGATTGCCACCCGCCGGATTCTTCGATGCAGGACCGGCGCCACACCCCGGCCGCGCCGTTGAAGTTCATTGGCAGGCCCGACCGGGACCGCGCGGTCTGCTCCACGATGAAGTGGCCATCCAGTGCCAGCGTCTGGGCGCGGGTGAAGACGGAGTAATTTGCGTTCAGGTACGACCAGCGTGCCTGCACCATTCCCAGGCGGGGGCGCGCCAGGAAGTGGGGGACCGTCTGAAGCAGGAAGTCGGGATGGGGGCAGAAGTCGGCGTCGAAAATCGCAACGTACTCACCTTCGGCGGCCTGGGCCAGCCCCTGGGCCAAGGCGCCGGGTTTGAAGCCGCTGCGGTCCGGCCGGCGTAGGACGGCGATATCGATTCCCTGGTCGCGGTACAGGGCTGCTCTTTCTCGGGCCAATCGGGTCGTCTGGTCGGTGGAATCGTCCAGGATTTGAATGTGCAGGCGATCGTGGGGGTAGTCGAGTGCGGCCGTGGCGTCTATCACCCGTTCGATTACGTGAAGCTCGTTGTACACGGGCACCTGCACGATGACGGAGGGCAAGGTGGCCCGATCCATGGATGGTGTAGGGGGAACGGCTCGTCGATTGGACAGGTAGAGCAGCGCCAGAACAAAGGCATTCAACCCGTAAATGGCCAGCCAGAGGACAATCACGGCGTGGACAACTGTCAGGATCATCACCTTCTTATCCTAGAAAAAGCAGTCAGGCGCATGGCCTGACGCATACTCGTCAAATAAGACGCGCGCAGGTTTGAAGTGGACGGAGAAACAAACCTGCGCGTGTTTTGTGCTATGCTGGCTAAAGCCGCAGCCCCAGCAATTCGTACACCGGGATTGGTTCGTTGAAGCCCGCTGCCTGGATGGGCGAGAGCTCCCGGGCCTCGACGTACTCGCGAACGCGCTCGTACGCCGTGCGCGAGAGCAGGATCTGCCCGGGCTCCGCCGCCTCCTGCAGGCGAGATGCCAGGTTCACACTGGAGCCGATGGCCGTGTAGTTCATCTGCTGTGCGGTGCCGACGTTGCCCACGACGACGTCCCCCACGTTGATTCCCACCCCGTAGTCGAGCCGGTAGGATGGCTCCAGCCGCTCGTGAAGAAGGGTGATCCCCTCCCGTATCTTCAGCGCGGCCCGGACCGCTCTCAGGATGTGGTCCGGCTGGGCGAGCGGCGCGTTGAAAAGGGCGACCACACAATCTCCCATGATCTTGTCGAGCGTTCCTTCCTCATCCAGTACCGCCTCTGCACCAACCGCCAGGTACTGATTGAGCACATCGACCAGTGTCTCAGGGTCGTGCTGCCGGCTGAAGTCGGTGAAACCGCGGATGTCCGCAAACAGGCTGGTGATCTCCTGGCGCTGGCCGCCGAGTTTCAGTTCGTACGGGTCGTCCGGCAGCCGATCAATGACGGCCGGCGGCAGGTAGCGTTGGAACAACTGATAGCGCGACTCGAGCCGCCGCTGTTCCGTGATGTCGTCAATCACGATGGCGGTACCCTGCGTCTCCTGGTTGGCATCCTTCAGCGGGGAGAGGCTCGTGCGCAGGCTGACCTGGTTGCCTTCCAGCATCGACACCGCGCTTTCAAACTCCACCACCGGCTCACCGTATTGCCGGACCTGGTCAACTACCGGTTCCAGCGTCTGCGCCAGCTCGGGCAGCGACTCGGAGAGACGCGAGCCGAGGACGGTGGTGGCCGGTAGCCGGAAGACGCGCTCGGCGGCCCGATTGAAGAGCGTGATTTGCTCCTCGATGTCTGTGGTGATCACTCCGCTGGTGATGGAGGCGAAGATGTTGTCCATCAGCGCCTTGGCGTTGGCCACACTCTCAAACAAGAGGGCGTTGTCGATCGCCACCGCCGCCTGGCCGGCGAAGGCGGCCAGCAGGTCGCGGTCCCGATCAGAGAATAGGCCGGTGAGAATCCGGTTGTCGGCGTAGATCACACCGGTGACCCGTCCGCGGACCCGCAGCGGCACGCACAGGATGGAGCGGAGATTGTAACCGATGACGCTCTCCTGCGCCTTGAAGCGCGGGTCCATCTGTGCGTTGGTCGTCACGACGGGTTGCCCGGTGGTGGCCACCTCGTTGACAATGCTGCGGCTGATCTCGAACGAGGAGGAAGCGATCGTCTCGCGGTCCATGTTGCGGGCGGCCTGAAACGTCAGTTCGCTCGTTTCTGGCTCGACAAGCATCAAGAAAGAACGCTCGGCCCCTGTGAGGCGGATGATTTGATCCATCACCTCGTTCAAGACCTTCTCCAGGTCCAGAGAGGACCCAATCGCCTGGCAGATGTGATACAGGGCGTCCAGCTCGCCACGCTTGCTGGCGTGCGCGGTCAGTTCCTGTTCGAGGTGCGTCAGCAGATCCTGAAGCGCCACCACGTGCTGGGAAAGCTCTGCCAGCAACGCGTCGGCCCCGCGGTGCCGGGCAATGATGCGGGTGATGTTGTTCAACCCCTCGCGAAGGGAAGCGATGCTATCCTGGCCTGGGACTGTGGTCTGGGAAGGAATATCGATCATCTTGACCTCGCTGATAGAATGGCCTCATTATACCGCATCTTTCCCACAGAAGCAAAATGACGATATCATCCGGTCGTTGATGCCACTGGCCCAAATTCTCCCGCTGGGTGGTGGGCCTTGCTTTCCCCAACCTTAAAAATCTCGCCGGATTATTGACAATGGCGTTTTTTTGCGATATAATGACTTTGAGTCAGTAAATGACCGCTAGTTAGCAAAAAGGTGCCCATTTGACGACCAGGGAGCGTCGCGAGCGGGAAAAGGAAGAGAGACGTCAGTCTATTCTCCAGGCAGCCCGTGAGGTCTTCTTCGAGCATGGGTTCCACCGCTCCACGGTGGACAGCGTGGCCGAGCACGCGGAGGTCAGCAAGGGCACTGTATATCTCTATTTTGAGAGCAAGGAGACGATCCTTGCTCATTTGCTTTTAGAGGGGCTGTACGAACTGATCGAGGAACTGGAACAGGCGTGCGCGGCAGGAGAGGCGACCCCGGCCGACGCGCGCCTGCGCCGGTTGGGTTGGGCATACTTTCAGTTCTTCCAGCGGGAGCCCCTCTATTTTCGTTTTCTGATGGCCATGGACCGGGGGAAGTTTCGGGAGGCGGTCACCCCCCAGGTCTATCAGGAGGTTCTGGAGGCCAGCCTGGAGGGGTTGAATTGGGCCGTGCAGGCTGTCGAGCAGGGGATTGACGATGGCGTGTTCCATTGCTGCGACGCCCAGCAGGCCGCTGCCACGCTGTGGGCAGCGCTGAACGGCGTGCTGCAGTTGATGGAACATCCACTGCGGCAGGAGATGGTGGGGGTGGGGACGGAAGTTCTCTACCGCACTGCGATGGAGACCGTGATCCAGGGGTTGCAGACAACTGACTTGCGGACGTGAGTTGCCTCGGTTGAGTGGAGCATAGACTCCGATAGCCCATCAAAGGAGGATAGTATGAAGGAAGTGGTGATCGTCAGCGGGTGCCGCACGGCAATTGGAAGTCACGGCGGGGCCTTCCGGACCATCCCCGCCCAGGAGCTGGCAGCGGCCGTGTTCAAGGAGGCCATGGGGAGGGCAGACATTGACCCCAACGTGGTCGATGACGTCATCCTGGGTTGCATCAGTCAGCAGAGCGATGCGGCCAATATCGGCCGCGTGGCGGGCCTGATGGCCGGCATCCCCGTGCACGTGCCAGGTTGCACGATACAGCGCAACTGCGTATCGGGCATGATGTCCCTCTCGATGGCGTGCCAGGCTATCCAGGCAGGCGACGGGGAGGTGTTTCTATGCGGCGGTGTGGAGAGTATGTCCACCGCGCCGTACGTCGTGAGGAAGGCGCGCTGGGGCCTCAAATTGCGCCACACGACGTTCATCGACTCCCTCTGGGAAGGCCTCACAGATCCGGTTTGCGGGCAGATCATGGGGGCGACGGCCGAGAATCTGGCGATGATGTACGACATCAGCCAGGAGGAGCAGGACAAGTACGCGGTCAAGAGCCACCAAAAAGCGTTCCGGGCCACACGGATGGGCAAGTTCCGGGATGAGATTGTCCCCTTCCGGGTGTCCAAGAAGGTGGCGGGCCAGGAGGTGGCCTACGAGGACATCGTCGAGGACGAGTGCATTAACCCCGGCCTTACGGTACAGAAGGCGGCCCTCTATCCCACGGTGTTCAAGAAGGGGGGCACGGTCACACCCGCCAATGCGTGCCCGATCTCCGACGGCGCGTCGGCGGTCGTGGTGATGACGGCCGAGAAGGCGAAAGATCTGGGTGTGGAACCTCTGGTCACCATCCGTGGCTATCATTACGCGGCCGTCCCGCCGGACATCATGGGGATCGGCCCGGCCTACGCGGTGCCCAGCGTGCTGGAGCGCGTGGGCTTGAAACTCACCGACATTGATCTGATCGAACTCAACGAGGCGTTCGCCGCCCAGGTTTTGGCCGTCGGTCAAGAACTGGAGGGCCAGGGGTGGGACTGGGCGAAAGTCAACGTCAACGGCGGCGCCATCGCGCTGGGCCATCCCGTGGGGTGCACTGGCACGCGTATCGTGGTCACGCTGCTGAACGAGATGATCAAACAAGACGCTACGCTGGGTGTGGCGACCGCCTGCGTCGGCGGTGGCCAGGGTGGCGCGATGATCATCGAGCGGAAGTAGGGACCGGGTGGGTCTGCAAGCGCGTAAGTCATAGGAGGAAAGGCCATGGCGGATATTTCCATCTGGCAGGACAAGAAAGCCCGCGAGGCGTTCATTGCCAAAGGGAAGGAGATTTTCGAGGGTATCAAAGAGGGATTGGAAGGCGGAGAGGATGCGGAGATCGTGGCCATCGAACCAGGGAGCGGCGATTATTTCCTGGGGGCGACGCTGGGCCAGGCCGATCGTGCCGCGTTTGAGAAGTACCCGGACCAGTGGGTCTATTTCGTTCGCCTGGACAATCCGGACGCAGCGATTCCACTGCCTACGTGGTGACCGCGGGGAATCGCTAGCCAACCGATAGGGAGGAGGAAATTCGATGTACATTTTTAAAGCCGCAGTGGTCGGCGCTGGGACGATGGGCGGTGAAATCGCCCAGGTCATCACGTACTCCGGGCTGCCGGTGGTGCTCAAAGACATCGATCAGGAGATGCTGGACAAGGGACTGGCCAAGGCCCGCTCCATCTATCAGCGCCGGGTCGACAAAGGCAAGATGAGCACGGGGGATATGGAGTCGAAACTGGACCTGATCACGCCGACGCTTTCCTACGACGAGTTCGAGGACGTGGACATCGTCATCGAGGCGGTGCCCGAGAAGATGGGGATCAAGCGGGCGGTGCTCAAGGAACTGGAGGAAGCCTGCCCGGAGCAGACGATTTTCGCCAGCAACACCTCTGCCCTTTCGATATCCGAGATGGGGGCGGCCACGGGCAAACCCCACAAGGTGATCGGCATGCATTTCTTCAACCCCGCCAGCGTGATGAAGCTGGTCGAGGTGATTCCGGGGCTCGACACCGACCAGGAGACGATCGACGACGTGGTGATGTTCTCCGAGAGCCTGCGCAAGCTGCCGGTGGTGGTCCAGGAGTGCCCGGGCTTCCTGGTCAACCGGCTCCTGATGCCCTACCTCAACGAGGCGACGAAGGCGCTGGAGGAGGGCGCGGCTACGGCGACGGAGATCGACGGAGCTATCGTTGAGTGGGGCATGCCGATGGGCCCCTTCACGCTGATGGATATGCTGGGTATTGACGTGTGCGGCCACGTGGGGGAGTATCTCTACTCCGAGTACGGCGAGCGGATGAGCCCGGCGCCGCTGTTCCTGAAGTTGATGGAGGCCGGACGGTTGGGTGAGAAATCGGGTGCGGGGTTCTTCGAACATCCTGGCGGGGAGTCGGACGCCGTCCACGCAATGATCGAGGAGCTCCAGGAGTCTGGCGCGGTGCCCACAGGGACGAGATTCAGCGTGGAGCGCTTGATGTACCCGTTGATCAACGAGGCCGCGCTGTGCATTCAGGAGAACATCGCCAGCATCACGGACATCGATATGTCGATGGTCGCCGGCACGGGGATGACGTACGGCGGCGAGCGGGTCGGGCCGCTGGTCATCGCGGACAAGATCGGACTGGACGTGGTGGTGGAGCAGTTGAAGGCGCTGGCGGAGGAGCTAGGCCCGCGCTTCCGGCCCTCCCGCCCGCTCAAGCTGCGTGTCCGGGCCGGGCACCTGGGGGAGAAGACGGGTAGGGGGTTCCACGAGTACGCGTAGGGTCGGTAGATTGGGAGGTTGGGAAATTGGTAGATTGGGAAGCCGGTAGATTGGGAAAGTGGTAGATTGGGGAATCGGGAGATTGGGGAAGTGGTAGGTTGGGAGAGTGAGGAGGGTTGGTGTGGGGCGGGGGCAACGCGGGTTTGAAGACCTGGAGTGTTATCAACTGGCGCTGAAGGTGCTGAGCGAGGTGTATTCGATTGCCAAACGGCTGCCGCCTGAGGAACGGTACAACCTGGCGGACCAGATGCGTCGGGCAGCTACCAGTGTCGTCCTCAACATCGCGGAAGGCTACGGACGTTACCATTATCTGGACAGCTTACACTTCTACTACATCGCCCGGGGTTCGCTTGAAGAGACCTTGAGCGGCTTCATCGCCTGCGACCAGGTCGGGTACACGTCTGGGAGGCTGTCCCGTCAGCGCGAGCTGTGCCACAGTGCCCTGCGCGCGCTGAATGGCTACATCCGTTACGTTCGGAGACAACGGCAAGGCCATCAGGAGTACGGCGATCGGCCAGTCCGCGAGGATATGCCCATTTACACCGTCCCTCCCAAACCGCCCACTCCAGAATAGCGCACCAATCTACCCAATGTACCGGTCTACCAATTTACTAATCTACCAATGCACCAATCTACCAGTGCACTATGTCACCAATGAAAGGAGATAATTGTGACGGACAGGCAATACATCCGAACGGAGGTTGAGGACAATATCGCGCTGCTGACGGTCGACCATCCGCCGGTCAACTCGTTCAACAACCAGGTGGTGGCCGAACTGGACGAGGCGATTGACGAACTGCTGGGGAGCGACGAAGTCAAGGCCATCGTCATCACCGGTGGGGGGACGAACGCGTTCATCGCCGGGGCGGACATCCCGGAGATCAAGGCGCTGCTCGATCAGCCCGAGGATGGGTATGCCGCGGCGCGCCAGTTCATCGAGCGCGGCCAGGCGGTCAACCTCAGGATTGAGAACGCCACCAAGCCGGTCATCGCCGCCATCAACGGCTTCTGCCTGGGCGGTGGGCTGGAGTTGGCGATGTCCTGCCACATGCGCATCTGCTCCGACCGGGCGCGGCTGGGTCAGCCCGAGATCAACCTGGGGATCATCCCGGGCTGGGGCGGTACACAGCGGCTGTCCCGTCTCGCCGGAAAGGGCAAGGCCGTCGAAATGATCCTGACGGGTGACATGATCACTGCACAGGACGCCTACCGGCTGGGTTTGGTCAACAAGGTGGTGCCAGCCGGGGCGGTGCTCAAGGAGGCCCGTGGGCTGGCTCGGAAGATCGTGTCCAAGTCCAAGTTCCCCGTCGCGGCGGCGCTGCGGGCGATCACCGGTGGCTTGGCCGTACCGATCGAGGAAGGATTAAAGATCGAGGCGGATCAGTTCGTCGGCCTGGCCGATACGGAGGACATCCGCGAGGGGATCGGCGCCTTCCTGGAGAAGCGGCAGCCACAGTTCAAGGACAAGTGACCGGGTTTATCTGCTGGGCAGTATCATCGCCAGGGTCAGAACCGTTACCTGTACGCGCTCCGGCCCCGCTTCATCGTCGCATCTTCGTGCCGTCGCGGGGCCGGAGCCACTCAAGGAATTGGCGACGCGCCAATCTGTCCGTGGACCGGGTCAGGAGGAATGGCTATGGAGTTTACCTTCAGTGAAGAACAGCAGATGTTCCGCACTATGTTCCGAGACTTCTCCACCAAGGAGGTCGCTCCCAGGGCGGAGGAGATCGACCACGAGGAAAAACCTCCTCCAGACGTGCTCCGCAAAGCAGCCAACCAGGGCTTTCTGGGGGCGACGCTTCCGGAGGAGTACTTCGGTGCGGAGTTGGACTACGTAAGCTTTGCCTTGCTGATTGAGACGCTGGCCAGGGACTGCATGTCCACCGCCGTGACGCTGGCGACGCACGTGAGCCTGGTGGCGATGAGCATCCTCGATCACGGCACCGATGGTCAGAAGGAAGAATGGCTGCCGCAGATGGCCGCCGGTGAGATGATCGGCGCGTTCGCGCTCACGGAGCCGGACGCCGGAAGTGACGCGGCCGGTGGGAATATGGCCCACTCCGATGGGACCACCCTGCAGACCCGTGCCACGCCCGATGGCGACGACGTGATCCTGGACGGGGTCAAGACGTGGGTCGCCAACGGGGGGATCGCAGGGTTGTTCCTGGTCTTCGCCCAGGGGCCGGAGGGGGTCGACGCTTTCCTGGTGCCCAAGGACACGCCGGGATTGACCGTTGGCTACCGGGAGCCGACGCTGGGACTACGCGGTATGACCTTCAACACGCTCTACCTGGAGAACTGCCGGGTGGCGGCGGGCAACCGGCTGGGCACGCCCGGCCAGGGTGGGGCAGTGGCACAGCGGGCACGGAACCGCATGGCGGTCGTGCTGGCGGCGGCAGGGCTGGGCGTGTCGGAGGAGGCCGTGGACGTCGCGGTCCAGTTTGCCTCTGAGCGGGTTCAGTTCGGCGTCCTCATCGCCCAGAAACAGGCCATCCAGTCGTACGTGGCCACTGCCTTCGCCGAGGTGGAAGCGCTGCGCTACCTGGTCTACCACGCTGCCTGGCTGGTCGATCAGGGAGGAGATCTGTCCGTCGATGCGTCGGTGGTCAAGGCCTTCGGCGCGCGGACCGCCCGCAGCGTCACCAACGGGATGCTGCAGGTGATGGGCGGCTACGGCTATATGGAGGACTACCCGATGGCGCGCAAGTACCGCGACGCCCGCGCGCTGGGCATCATCGGTGGGCCGACGGAACTGCACCACGTCCGGGTCGCTCAGCGGATCTTCGCCGAGCAGGACGTCGAGATTGCGCCTTAGGGAGGTAGGGGATGGACTTTACTTTTTCTCCAGAACACGTGGCCCTGCGCCGCATGATCCGGGAGTTCGCCGAGAACGAGGTGGCCCCCATCGCGGCGGAGATTGATCGCGAGGGCCGGGTTCCCTTCGAGACGCTGAAAATGATGGGAGAGATTGGCTTGCTGGGCGTCTGTTTCCCGCAGGAGTACGGGGGCATGGGGGCCGGCGAGACCGGCTACTGCATCCTGATGGAGGAGTTGGGCCGCGTCTGCACGTCGACCGCGACGAACGTCGGCGCTCACATCGGCATTGGCGCGATGTCGATCTACCTGGACGGCACCGAGGAGCAGAAGCAGAAATACCTGAACCCGTTGGCTCGTGGGGAGAAAATGGGCGCCTTCGTACTGACCGAGGCGGACGCCGGTTCCGACGCAGCAGCGATTCGCACTCGCGCTGTGCGGGAAGGGGATTCCTGGTTCCTGGACGGCACCAAGACCTTCAACACCAACGGCAGCTTCGCCGAAATCGTGACCGTTCTGGCAGTCACCGATCCAACGCTCGGGGCTCGCGGCGGCATCACGGCCTTCATCGTCGAATCCGACACGCCCGGCTTCGAGGTAGGCACCCACGAGAACAAGATGGGCATCCGGGGTAGTTCAACCGCCGAATTGATCTTCGATGGGATGCGGGTGCCCCACGAAAACGTGTTGGGCAAGGTGGGAGAGGGATTCGTCAGTTTCATGAAGACGCTGGACATGGGCCGGCTGACGCTGGGCGCGGCCTGCCTGGGCGGTGCCCAGGCAGCACTGGACTGGTCGATCGAGTGGGCCAAGACCCGGAAGCAGTTCGGCGTTCAGCTAGCCCACAAGCAGTCGGTCCAGTGGATGATCGCGAACATGGCCACGGAGGTGGAAGCACTGCGCAGCCTGGTCTACCGGGTGGCCTGGATGGTGGACACCGGCCAGCCCTTCAGCCAATTGGCGGCGATGTGCAAGATGTACGGCTCCGAGGTCGCCTCGCGGGCCATTGACATGGCATTGCAGATCCACGGCGGATTGGGCTACACGCGCGACTTCCCCATCGATCGGGCTTTCCGCGACGCCCGGATCGCCGAGATCTTCGAGGGCACCAACGAGATCCAGCGCATCGTCATCGCCAGCAACATCTTCCGCCAGCACGGCGTGCGGATCAGGCCGTAGGAGGAAACCTATGCGTATTATCGTTGTGATTGGAAGAGTACTTGATCCTGAGGGGTTCGTCGTCAACCGTCGAAGGGGCCGTATCTTTGTCAATCGAGAGGAGTATCTGATCCAACCGGCCGACCGCTGCGCGCTGGAGGCAGCGTTGCGCATCAAGGACTCCCGGTCGGTGGACGTCGAGGTGGTCGCACTTCCCCGGTGCCCGCTGCCCGACGACGACGTGCTGCGCCTGGCGGTGGCGACCGGCGCCGATCGGGCGATCTACCTGACCGGCGATGGGGTGGCAAAGGCGGACGACGCAGTGATGGCCCGAATCCTGGCGGCGGCGGTGGAGCGGCTGGGAGGCGCGGACCTCATACTCACCGGCGCGACCACGATGGACACGGGGCAGGCCCAACTGGCCCCCCGGGTGGCCGAGGCCCTGGGCTGGCCACAGATCCTCGACGCGTTGCACGTGGAGGCCGCCGATGGGCGCGTGACGGCCATCCTGAAGGAGGGGAACGGCTACGTGACCGTGGAGACGGACCTGCCGGCCGTCGTCACGGTGCCACAGGATACCGTCAAGCCCCGGTACCCCGACGGCGTGCGCCTGATCAACGTCTACAAGCGTGAGGGTGAGATGGCGACGGCTGTGGAGGAGTGGGATGTGGCTGGGCTCGTGGACGCAGAGGCGCTCCAACCGCTCCTGGAGAAGCGTGGGCAAGATTTCCCACCGGAGCGGGAACGGGGGGTGCGCGCGAGCGGCACACCGGAGGAAATGGCCCGGGCGGTCGCCGATGCACTCGGGCAGCGTGTGTAGGGGCAGGGAGGACGTTATGACTGCATCATATCTTGACTTGCTGATGGCGCAGCAGGAAGAGGTGACCGAAGCCGAGGGCGGCGGCGGTGGCATCTGGGTCGTCGCCGACGTCGTGGGCGGCGCCGTGGCCCCGGTGACACTGGAGGCCTTGGGCGCGGCCCGCACGCTGGCGGACTCGCTTGGGGCCTACGTCTACGGGGTTCTGCTGGGCGATGGCGTGAGCGATCTGGCTCAAAAACTCTACCAGGCGGGAGCCGACGGCGTGCGCGTGGCCGATCATTCCTCGCTGGCCCGGTTCGCGCTGGCGCCGTACCTGAAGGTGCTTTCCGATCTGTTTGAGGGGGAGCAGCCGGAGGTGGTGATCTTCGGGGCCACCGCCCAGGGGCAGGCCCTGGCACCGCGGCTGGCGCAGCGCATGGGCGGTGGGTTGATCGAACACGTCGTGGGCGCGACGCTGGACGAAGCCACCCGCACGGTGCAGGGCGCCTACCCGGCCTACGGCGGGGAGTACTACGAGATCGGGGCGTGTCCTGATGCCCGGCCCCAGTTCCTCACCGTGGAGGCGGGCGCTTTCCCGGTCCCGTTCCTCGACGAATACCGCACGGGGGAGCCGACGGCGGTCGAGGTCGAGCCGGTGGAGCCGGCCGTGCGCGCGGTGGGGCTTGCAGAGGACTTCGAGCCACCCCCGGTACCGCTGGCCAAAGCCCGGGTGGTCGTCGCCGCTGGCCGGCAGGTGGGCGACTTCGACCAGGTCGAACCACTGGCGGCGGCGCTGGGCGGCCAGGTGGCCGGCGACCGGGGCGCGCGGGACGCCGGATGGATCGAGCCCGGCCAGATCGTGGACGTGCGCGGCGTGATGGTCGCGCCGGACTTGTACGTGGCGGCGGGTATCCGCGGGGACACGTTTCACAACGCGGCCATTGAGGAGGCGAAGTTCATCGTCGCCATCCACCCCGACGCGGATGCCCCGATCTTCCAGGTGGCCGATCTGTGCCTTGAGGCAGACCCGCGGGCGGTGCTGCCCGCGCTGCTGAAGGCACTGGAGTAGTACAGACAAATCGACACCGTCCTCGACAGGCCCTGAGGGTTTCCGAGACCCTCAGGGCCTTTTTTTGCGACAGTTTTCCAACTGCCATTCTTGATTTGTCATTGGTCATTGGTCATTTCTCATTCGTCATCGTATAATGGACAGCCATGGCACACACGCACATCATCTTTGACCTGGACGACACGTTGTACCCGCGCGAGAGCGGGTTGATGCAGGAGATCGGCCGGCGCATCCACGTATGGGTATGCGACTACCTGGGCCTGACGTGGGACGAGGCGGTCGTCAAACGGCGGGAGTACTACCATCGCTATGGCACCACGCTGGACGGCCTGATGGTCGAGCACGGCATGGACGCCCACGGCTATTTGGTGTTCGTGCACGACATCCCTGTGGAGAAGTATCTCGACCCCAGCCCGGCCCTGGCCACGATGCTGGACGAGATCCCATTGCGCAAGGCGATCTACACCAACGCTACCTCGGAGTACGGCCGGCGAGTGGTGCAAGCGCTGGGGGTGGCCGATCGTTTCGAGCACGTGATCGGCATTGAGGAGATGCGCTTGCGCAACAAGTTCCACCGCGACGCCTACGAGCGGGCGTTGACGCTGCTGGACGCCCGCGGCCCCGCGTGCATTATGGTCGAGGACTCGGCCCACAACCTGTGCCCGGCCAAGGCGCTGGGGCTGACGACCGTGCTGGTGGATACGGGCGGGCCGCTGGCCCAACATTGCACCCAGTCCGATCCCGCGCCGGCATCGCCCGAGTACGTCGACTTCGTGGTCGGTAACGTGCTGGAGGTGGAGGGCATCGTGCGCCGCCTGCTGCTCCAGAACGCCTGAGGCGCGGATGGGGCCGCCGGGCCATGAAGTCGCCCGGCTTCGGAGCTGCGCCCGGTAAACCGGGCTTTGAGGCGGATTCGGTGCGCGTTGTTCCGTGGGGCGGACGATTTGTGTCCGGCGGTTGGGGCAGCAGGTTCGTAGTCGGCGCTTCAGCGCCTCCCCCGCGCTGCACGCCGGCCCATGGATGAGGAGGAAACGTGCGCATCGGCGATTTCGAGTTCAACCGGCGCGAACTGGCCGGCGCGATGGGCGACTTCGGCACGCTGCTGCCGCTGGCGGCGGGGTACATCGCGGTCTGCGGGCTGGATCCGTCCGGCTTCCTGGTGATGATGGGGCTGGTCAACGTCGCGCTGGGCCTGATCTACCGCCTGCCGATGCCGCTGGAGCCGAAGAAGGTGGTGGCCGTCGTCGCCATCGCCGAGCGGTGGTCGCCGGCCCTCATCTACACCACGGGCTGGACGCTGGGCCTCATCTGGCTCCTCCTGGCGCTCAGCGGGCTGATCGAGCGGATCGTGGCGCTGATACCGCCGGCCGTCGTGCGGGGCATCCAGTTGGCGCTGGGCGTGACGCTGGCGCTGGCCGGGTTGAAGATGGTAAGCACGGGGTGGGTGATGGGTCTGGTGGCCATCGCCATCGCGCTGCTCCTGCGGGAGAACCGCCATCTGCCCGCGGCCATCGCGCTCGTGCTGCTGGGGCTGGGCGTCATCGTCTGGCAGGGGCAGGCCGGCGAGGTGTTCCGCTTCGGCTTCCGGCTGCCCCCGCTGACCTGGCCGCAGCCCGGCCTGGTGATCACCGGGCTGCTGGGGGCCGGGCTGGCGCAGATCCCGCTCACGCTGACCAACGCGACCATCGCGACGGCCGCCCTCATCTGCGATTATTTCCCCGAAAAAGCCGTGCCGGAGCGCAAGCTGGTGCTCAACATGGGCGTGATGAACCTGGTCGCCTCCTTCTTCGGCGGCATGCCGATGTGCCACGGGGCTGGGGGGCTGGCCGGGCAGTACTACTTCGGCGCGCGCACCGGCGGGGCCAGCATCCTGGAGGGCCTGATCGAGATCGGGATGGGGCTCTTCATGGCCGATTCGCTGTTAGGGCTGTTCCGCGCCTTTCCGGAATCGATCCTGGGGGCTATGATGGTCCTGGTGGCCTGGCAGATGGCCCGCAAGGTGGTGGAGCTGCGGGGCGTGGAGTTGGGGTTTGCGCTCTTCACCGGGGCCGTGTCGGTGGGGACCAACATGGCGGTCGGCGCCCTCGCCGGCGTGGTGATGTATCAACTGTGGCAGTGGTTGGCCGGACGCAGTTCGGGAGAGAAGTGACCAAGGTTAGATCACTGGGTTTCAGATAGCTCAGTCGGGCTGTCCCCAGATGTGGCCTGTGGGATTGAGATCAAGCCAACCGTTCCCTTGAACTGAGGAAGATATGGTGAACAAGTTTTTGGATTTCCTGTTGGTGCTCCTGACCCAGTTTGCCGGGGGGCCTGGTCCGATAGAAAACAATCTCATGCGTTTTGGACTGGCAGCCGTATTATGGGGTGCGCTGCTGATAGTTGTTTGGTCCAGACAGCGCCACAACGAGTTACCACGTGAGAAGTTATTGGTATGGGGCTTTGGCCTGGGTCTGGCGCGTGAACTGTTCATGTTTAGCTTTGTCTCCCTGCAGATGCTAGACGTGGTGGAACGTGAATCAGTGTACTTTGTTTCCGCCCCATTGGAACAAGCTCTGGCGATGGCGGCTGTCGTGATGGTCGCTGGCGCGTTCTTACGCTACATTCTGAATGATGTCCTCCTGTCACAACGCTATCTGCAGATCGGGTTGGGGACGACAGGTATCTGCTATCTCACCACGTTTTGGTGGTGGGCCGCGTACATCACGGCCAATCCAGAGAGCAGGTTTGGGCAAACCTGGTGTGCCTGGCTCTTCCGATTGGCTGCATCTATGCTCATAGCCACTTCTATTGTCTTCCTGGCAAGAAAACGAGGGTGGCTGCGCAATATAGTGTTAGTAGCGCTGACATTCTTCTTCCTGAACGAATTTCTGATGCTAGTTAACCTGGCTACGGGTGAAATCTATACGAACGTGTTTTGTCCCATCTGCCACGCTTTTCATATTTGGGCCATTCCCCTGCTGGGGTACGTGTATATACGCGAACAGTCCATCGAGAGAAGCCAGGCGGAGGAGGCACTGCGTGAGAGCGAAGAACGGTTCCGAGGCATCATCGAGAGCACGGAAGCAGGCTACTTCTATGTGGACCGAGGCGGCAGGTTTCAGCACGTCAACGATGCCTGGTTGCGAATGCACGGATATGCTTCACCCGACGAGGTGATCGGCCAGCATTTCTCTCTGGTCCAGGCCGAGACGGACCTGGAGCAGGTGCATAGCAGCGTGGAAAAGCTTCTCAGTGGAGGACCCATATCGACCATTGAGTTCACACGACGCTGCAAGGACGGATCCATTGGTTATCATACTTCCTCTGTCAACCCCGTCGTGCAGAGCGGGGAAGTGATCGGATTGGAAGGGTTCCTCATAGATCGCACCGAACGGATGCGGGTGGAGAGAGAGAGCTGGCGTCGCAACGAAGAGCTGGTTGCACTTAATACGATTGCCACCACGATAAGCCAGTCTCTTGACCTGGATCGTATGCTGAATGTGGTGCTGGACAAGGTGTTGAGAGTAACAGATATGGATGCCGGTTGGATACACTTGCTTGATGAGGACAGGGATATGCTGTCACTAGTCGCTCAGCGCGGCTTCTCCCAGCAGACGGCCAACGGGACACAGACGGTCAAACTGGGCGATGGCATAGCTGGCAAGGTGGCCCAATCGGGACAACCCATCTTGATGGGCAAAGTCCCAGACGATTACCGGCTCGGTATAGAGACCTGCCGACCGGAAGGGCTGCACGCTTGCGCTGGCGTTCCCATCAAGTCGAAGGACAAAGTGCTGGGGGCGCTGAGTCTCTTCAGCCGTGACCCTCGCGAGTTGAGCACCCAGGAGATGCGATTGCTCACTGCCATCGGTCACCAGGTCGGCGTGGCTGTCGAGAACGCCCGGTTGGCAGAGGAAGCAGCCGGGGCTGAAATCCTACAGGAGTTGAATCGTCTGCGGTCGGAGTTGATCGCCAACGTCTCCCACGAGGTAAGAACTCCGCTGGGATTGATCAAGATCTCCTGCACGTCTTTGCTGGCGGAAGATGTGGAATTTGACCGCGAAACTCAACGAAAGTTTCTGCGGGGCATTGACGAAGAGACGGACAGGCTAGAGAGAATCGTTGACAACTTGTTGGACCTCTCCCGAATCGAGAGCGGGCGGCTGCGTCTGGACATGCGTCCTGCAGACGTGGGCCGGCTTGCCAGAGAGGTTATGAAAGATATGGAGGCGCAAGCTACACAACACCGCCTTGTCCACGATTTTCCCCCTGATCCGTTGGTGGCGATCATCGATCCCAAACGCGTTGAACAGGTACTGCGCAATCTCCTAAGCAACGCGATCAAGTACTCACCTGAAGGAGGAACCATTACCGTCCGGGGGTGTGAAGACGAGAGACACATCATCGTCCGGGTTAGTGATGAGGGGATAGGCATACCAGCAGGGGATCTGGAGCGGGTGTTTGAGCGGTTCTATCGAGTCGAGAACGAGACCACCCAGAGCGTGGGCGGAGTTGGCCTGGGGTTGGCGGTCTGTCGTAGCATCGTCAAGGCCCACGGTGGACGTATCTGGGCCGAGAGCACCCTCACTGTGGGGAGCACCTTTTCTTTCACTCTGAGATGTGAAACGTAATGCGCAACTCATAGATGGCTGACGGTCAGCAGGCAGGGGGGACAAGGCATGCGAGAAGAAGGCAGAGTTCGCATTCTGGTGGTAGATGATGAACCTAGATACGTCTGGACTATGCAGGTCAATCTGGAGGCCAGAGGCTACGAAGTACTCGTGGCGAGGGACGGGCAGGCGGCTGTAGAACTCGCCGCCCGTGGGGAGCCAGACCTCATCGTGTTAGACATCAAGATGCCTGGCCTGGACGGGTACGAGGTCTGCTGGCGTATCCGCGAGTTCTCAACGGCGCCGATCATCATGCTCACCGCTATGGCAGAGGAGGCCGACAAGATAAGGGGCCTGGATATGGGCGCCGACGATTACGTGACCAAGCCGTTCAGCGTCAACGAGCTTCTGGCCAGGGTGCGGGCTGCGCTGCGGCGTGTTGAGCTCTTGGAGCCAAAGGGGCCTCGTCCCATCTTCGAGGCAGGTGAACTACGGGTTGATTTCGACCGACAGCAAGTGTCTGTCGGTGATCAGGAAGTGCACCTGACCCCCAAGGAGTACCATTTGCTCTGCGAGCTTATCGAGAACGCCGGGCGGGTACTGTCGTCGGGCTATTTGCTGAAAACGGTGTGGGGAATTGGGTACGAAGGAAAAAGCCCCTTGTTGCGGCAGGTCATTCATCGCCTGCGCCGGAAAATAGAGCGCGACCCTAGCAATCCGCGCTACATCCAGACCCGGCCCGAGAGTGGCTACGTTTTTATCCTTCCCGAGTAATTCGGCGTTCAGGTTCCTCCCCAAAAAGTGCCGTGCACTCTACAAGTGCGCGGCACTTTTTTTTATGAATTTGTAATTTTTCTTTTACCTTAGAGAGGGTATTTGTAACGCGTTTGTAACACGGGGAGGATATGATCAAAGTAGCACGAGGTTATGTGAGCACCGATCAAACCCGCTAGATTGAGTGCTGACAGCACGTTCGGCGCACTGGACCCACGGAGGTGTCTATGGAAGGTAAATCATATTGAGGGAACGACCTATTGGGGTAACCAAACCTATTCTCTTTACGTATGAAGGAGAAAAAAGCGATGAAGACCATAAGAACTGTGCCCAGACTTATTCTGGTTGGGTTCATCTTGCTAAGTGGGATACCGCTCGTATCCGGGGCTTCTGTGTCTGCCCTCGAGGGTATCGGATTTGCCCCCGCAGGCCCTGGTTTGCACGTGACCACTCTCTATGCTGGACAAACCATTGATGCCGGCACGGCAAGCGTATGGAACTCGAGAGAAAAGCTGCAAATTCAGGTCGAGGCCTTGGAAGGATGGAGGATCAGCGAGATTCAGATCTATGTGGGTACAGATCCTGTTCCAACCAAGAAAGACAACCCCGTTCCGGGGAAATTCCCGTACAAGAAGGAATACACCAATCCCTCTCACCAGCACACGCTAGTCCTGGATCTCGAAGAGGATTTGGCCTTCAACTGGGGTGCCCCCTGGGAGGACCAGCGCATCCAGAACATCGCCGTGCATACGGACCTGGTGCAACTTGATGAAAAGGGCAAGGTCATCGCCGAAGAAGGCGCGTGGGCCTTTGGTCCAGCAGCGTTCGAAGGGGGCCAGTGGGGATGGTGGTTCAGTTACGAAATAGCCCATCCCAGGCGAGGCCATTTCATTGACTCTCCAGTGGGCGGCCTGAGTTTCGAAACGCCGACCCACGCGGGCAAGACCGACGAATCTGGCGGCTTTGACTACTTTCCCGGCGAGCGCGTCGATCTGGCCGTTGGCTCGGTGCATCTGGGTACACCTCTGGCCAGCCACAAGGTCTCTCCGCTCGACATCTTTGAAGAAGCCGACATAGATGACCCGCGAGTCATCAATATGGCGAGGCTCCTGCAAAGCCTGGACGCCGATGCCAGTCCCAAGGACGGCATCAGCATCACAGGAGACGTGGAAGCCTGCCTCGACCAGGCGGTACAAGGCCTGGGGTTGACAGGCGTCGACTTTTTCGACGATGCCCAGATCGAATCCGTGATCCAGGGGACCATCAACCACTGTGAAGGAGTTGATGGCATCACCCTCACCGCAGTCTCGGCGGAGGATGCCAAGGCGAACCTGGACAGGTCGCTCAACACCGCTATGTTCCGCAAGAACGTCTCCAGGACGCCAGATTTGACCAGTTCCAAGTCAAAGCTCAATATCATGGGTATGTGGTTCCCGGCTCTCAAAGCCAACAATGAACCCGCCACGTATGCGGATGAGGCCGGAGGCGAGCAGCCTGGCGTCCCGTACTATGATGAGGATGGCGACTTGATTCGAGTGGCAACGGAAGCCAAGCCCATCGTTGCGGTGTATACCGATGGCGTCGAGGAAACTGGCGCCGAGGACATTTTCGCGGCCATCTCGCGCGACGACGGCAACACCTTCAAGCGCAAGAACCTGTCGCGCGCGGCAGACCGGTCTTCCTTTACACTGGCAAATGGCGAGGAGTACTTTGGC
>Ga0180437_10003557_pt1 | contig 23056 bp, 20 predicted proteins | sample SS_ome_4_FD_132410 | JGI IMG/M metagenome (GOLD analysis project Ga0180437, IMG submission 132410) | Hypersaline lake sediment archaeal communities from the Salton Sea, California, USA - SS_3_D_1 metaG | ecosystem: Environmental > Aquatic > Non-marine Saline and Alkaline > Hypersaline >...
AGTCCCTGTCCACTTGAGCCATGGGGCAAGCCCCCGTGCATTTGCCGCACTCGATGCAGTGAAAGACCTGGAAATCTTCGATGATTTGCTTTAGCGCCTTGCTTGAATCCAACGTCAAACTCCCATTTTCTCCCTAGGCACCTTGAGGAACAACGCCATCAATGACCTCATCAATAGGACCTATTATGAGGAAAGCCTCTGAGGAGGCCATCTGGTTGATTAAGGCTAAGGGCACACGGCCAAGAGATTTTGTAATTAACGCCCCCCTGCGCCTTTCGCCTAAAGCCTTGGAACGCAAGAAAAGGTGCCGTTACCCGAAAGCGTGTGATGAATGTATGCACCATAAAGCAGGACCTTTTCACCTCTCACATAGAGTGAAGTGCACGGGATTAACGATCATTTGAAGCCTGTGCTGGATCCTGGGCACTGTGCCTCCTCCTCAGCTGAAAAGGGCGATTTTCCGAGGGCGGCGATCGTTTGTATGAATGCCTCCATGTCCTCAACGAGCTTCTCTTTGTCATCGTCGGCATACTGTAAAACCGCAAACCTCTCTGTTTCCAAACCGAGGGCATGCATGAGCCTTCTAATAGTGCCGGCCGTTTTCTCGGACTGGGTCGGCCCCGGTCCGTATCGGCATTCCTTGTCTTTACAACCCAGAACCATCACCCCCTCGGCTCCCCTCTCAAAGGCGAAAAGGACCATGGCCGGGTCGACCCGTCCGGAACACATCACCTTGATGGGATAGATTGGGTGAGGAAGGGATCGACCGGACTTACAGAGATCCATGAAGCACCGATAGGGCGCCCAGTTGCACAAGAAAGCGAGAACGGGTCCTCTGTTATCCCAAGAGTGCATGGATTACCTTCTCGTAGTCGTCTTGTTCGGACTCCGGCAGGTGAATGGCGCCTGTCGGACATTCAGCCAGACAGTTTCCACAACCTGTGCAAAACCTCGGATCGACCCATGAGCAAGCCACCCCCCGTGTCGTCTCCTCCAGATATGCGGCCCCTTCCGGGCAGATTTCCGCACACCTTCCGCAACCACGGCACAGTTCAGGGTCAACTTGGGCGAAAAGATAGTCGTTTGGATCGCTTCCTCCCAGGGTTCCTTCCAGCGCTTCGCTACATGCTGACAGGCCCACAGACTCATGGGAAAGGTCTCGGGCCATTGACCATGAAGCCAGGTAAACGCCTGAAATACCTGTTTCGAGAGTACCGAAAGCCCTGGCACGTCGGCTGCGGAAGGTCCTCGCAAAGGCATCTCTCTTGTAGGATATATTCCGGTACTCGCTTTTGCCCAGTATAATGAGAGCCGCTGAAATCTTGTCGTACCTCGGACCCTTACCCGAGGGGGCCTTCTGCTCCACCACCAAGGTAAAGTCCCCCCTTCGGCCTTCAAGACGAAGAGGTTTCACCGGGGACATCAGGTCGATCCCGTTTTCTGAGAGTAACTTTTCCACTCCCTTTGCCACCCTTCCGGACTCAGCAACCACAACGGATGGGCACGTCGTCTTAAGGCCTATAGCCGCAGCAATGCCGGCTTCTGTTGCGCCGAGGACAAGGGCCCTGGGACAGGGCTTTTCCCCCTCTAAAACGAATGTCCTGCTTTTCTTCAACTGGGAGAGCCCCGATCGTATCATCCGCAGGGCCAGCTCCCTGCCCCTTTGGCCGTCTTCCTTGAAGGGGAGAAGGCAGGTCTCCTTTACATTGACGAGGGCTATGCCCCCCGGGCTGTATCCATCTTCTCCGAAGAGTCTCTGTTTGAGCCTGATCCTTTGGTCATTGCAGGATTCGCAGGCGAAATTGAAATGACAGCAGGTGCAGGAAGCAATCAGGGCGCCGTTCAATGCTTTCTTGTCCATGGCCCCCTCGATCGCGCGTCCCTTTTCCGGATGACATGCAGAGACGACAACCTCCACGTGGGCGACTCCGGGCAACGCTTGCAACGGTCCGATCATCTCTTCCAGCCGACCATCCCCATTCAGGGTCCCATTGCAAGAACAGATGAAAACGCCGGCCCTAAGATCCCCATCTTCGAATTCTCTCAAAGACACGGGCGTCAATGGGGCTTTACGGGTACGGTTCAAGACCGCCATGGCAGCCGCACGACCGGAAATGACAGCCTTTGACCAAGAATCGCGCTTCCCTCGTTCCGCCACCCTGACCCGTCGAAAGCTCTCGAGATCATGCCTGATTTGCGTGTCATCGCACACCAGAATGTGATCAAACCGGAAGGACTGCTGTGCCGGGTTCCGGTCGTGCCGGATGGCCCCCAGGTCACACGCCGCTTCGCATCGCAAACACTCGCTGCACAGCCCGCATTGAAGGCATCGGCATGCCTCTGTGATGGCTTCTTGGACTGAATAAGGGCCGATCACCTCCCGGTTATCCTTGATCCTTTCCGAAACCTTTCTATGGGGTACCGGTCTCCGTGGCTCTTGGGGCATCCCCTTTGGAATGGGCTCGTATTCCCCCCGGGGTGGCTGTGTTTCCTCTTTATCGATAGGGGCTTCAAACGAAGTGAGGCGGCCGATGATCATCCTGGCTGCCCTCCGGCCTGAAGCCATGGCCTGCACCACCGTGGTCGGGCCGGAGACCACATCACCACAGGCGTAGACACCGGCGATATCGGTCTCTCCTTCATTTGGGATTTGTCCCCCATGCTCGAAGCACAGGTTACGGGCCTGGCCGATGGCCACGATGGCCGTGGCGCCGCTTACGGTGATGCGCTCTGTCTCGTCAAACCGGGGCTTAAAGGCTCCGTTTTCATCAAAAACAGAGGTGCACCGTTTGAACACCACCCCCGATATCCGACCCGCCTCTTGCAGAAACCTCTGGGGTCCGAAGCTGTTGATGATTTCAACCCCTTCCTCCAGAGCCGCCTCGATCTCATGCGCCCATGCGGGCATCTCCTCCCGCTTTTCAAGACAGACAAGAGAGACCCCTTCCGCACCCGCACGGATACAGGCACGGGCTGCTTCAACGGCCGCATTGCCGCCCCCAATGATGATGGCCCGGCCCAGCCTTTCAGGGGATTGGCCGCTCCACAATCGCCTCAGGAAGGAAACGCACCCGTAAACCCCTTCCAGATCTTCACCCGCCATGTTCAGGCTTAGGTCTCTTGAGGCGCCCGTTGCCAGAAGGATAGCCGCAAAGCCTTCGGCCTTGAGAGTTTCGAGATCCTCCAGGGTTCGCACCCACGTGTTGAGTCTCACCTCAACGCCGAGCTCCACGATGTCCGATATCTCTTGATCTAGAATCTCCCGGGGAAGACGAAAGGGTGCGATGGCTTGGCGCATAAGGCCTCCCGGCCCAGCCTCACCCTCTATGATGGTGGGACGAAGACCGGCCCTAGCCAGGTCATGGGCTGCCGTGAGTCCCGCCGGTCCGGATCCGACGATCGCGATCCGCGGGCCCTGTGGTGTTGGAACAGCATCGGCCTTGGAATGCCGCGCTTTCTTTCTCGCCTCGTCCGCAGCGAAGCGCTTGAGCGCACAAATGGCAATGGGCTCATCGATTTCCTGGCGCCGACACGCAGTCTCACAGGGATGATGGCAGATCCGGCCGCAAATGCCGGCGAGCGGGTTGGACTCACGGATAAGTTCGTCGGCTTCGTCAATGCGTCCTTGCACAATCAAAGCTACATAGGCTTGGGGGTTCATACCGATAGGGCAGGCGGTCCGGCACGGCGCTTTCTCCCGTTTATCAATAGCCATGCTCGTGGGGACAACTCTTTCGAAGAGCGGCTTTCGGCCGTCTGGCTGCTCCACGGGGCAAACAGTAAGACACTGACCGCAGTCCACGCACAACTCAGGCAGAACCCACTGGGCCCCCTGGGTCATGTCAACATCGACGCTGTCAGCAACTTCGCTGATTTTCGTCACCTCGGTTTCGGTGGATAGCTTGATCAAGGGGTGATGGGAGAGCTGGGTACAGAGGTAGTGGTGCCAGCGCCGCCCTTTCCCTCCCCAGCTTTTTGGGACATCGGGAATTTGGAAGCCCTGTTCGATCAGGGTGACCTGTCTACCCAGATAAGCCAGAGTGACGGCCGCCTGAAGCCCTTGGGGCGTGGCACCGATGATCAGTACACCGTTGTTTGAAGTCATGCCGGATTACTTGCTTCTTGGTATCACCTTAGTACCGTTCAAAAGTGTTGGCATGGACCCTCTTGTTTACAACGCCCCTGTTTCCGGCCATGGCCATTTTTCTCCCTCCGGGGCGTAGGCCCTCCGGGCCGGAGGCAAGGGGATATCTAAGCCGAAGGCGTATGGCCAAAAGCTCGCTGCTCAGGGCTTTCATCCGAATGCGATCCCCGTCTCTTTCTGAAGGAGCATCTCCAAAAAAAGGATTCCTCAGAAGCACACTCTGGTTTGATCTTTGAGGGTTGACGCCCGGTAAGCCGTGGCAGAATTTGTCGATCCGACATCCACCTTCCTTTGGTTTTCCCGGGAGGCTCTCCGCCCGCCTCACCCACGGCCTTATGCTGGTCACCGGACACCGACTTTTCGGTTTTGAAAAGAGATCCCCATGGCCAACGATATCACCGGGCTGTTTCATGTGGCTAAAGTGTTGCGTTCTTCGAAATCAGATCCTTGCCGTACTGGAAGCCCTTCTCCATGCCGGCGAGGTTCTTCTCTTCAGTGCCTTTGGGTACGGAGGAGGCAACTGTCTCCTTGAGGGCATCATAAGAGACCAACCCGGCAATGGCGATGACGAAGCTCAACATAATGATGTTGGCCATCATCTTCACACCCATCTCTTCAGCGAAACCGGTGGCTGGTATGGCATAGCTCCTGACGTTCTTTGGAACCTTCTTGGTATCAACCTCCACAAGGCCGGGGTCTACAAAGAGGGACCCGCCCTTGCGCAGTTTCTTGATGTTCTTGTCGAATCCTTCCTGGGACATACAGACCAGAATGTGAGGATTTTCCACATAGGGGTATTCGATCTCATCTCCTGAGACCACAACCTGCGCCGCGCAGGCCCCGCCACGCGCCTCAGGGCCGTAAGACTGTATGAGTGTGGCGTTCTTCTTCTCAAAAAGGGTCGCTGCCTTTCCAAGGATATTCCCGGCCAGAATAATCCCTTGGCCACCAAACCCTGTTATGATGATCTCATGGTATTCTGTCTTCTTGGCCATCATGCCTCCTCAACTCATGCGGTCATTTCCTTTTGAGGCCACACTGTTCCTTTCATTTCTGACAGGTGGGAGAGCCGATCCGAAAAGGTGGGGCGGTCTGTATCCACGAACTTGCCGAGGACCATCTTTTTCCCTTCTGTTATGACCGTCTCGTCGGGATGGGCTCCATTTCGAATCACGCAGTTAGCCTGGTAAAGTTTGATCATGTCCAAAGAGCTCCCCAGCCGGTTTCGTCGTCCAAATGCCGTGGGACAGGGCGTGATGACTTCCACGAAGGTGAATCCCGGTTTTAGGAGGGCCTCCTGAAAAGACTGGGCGAGGCGCCTCACATCCAGGGAAAGCCAGCGGGCCACATACACGGCCCCGCACGCTGCAGCCAAAGAGGGAAGGTTGAGCGGAACCTCCACATTGCCGTAAGGGGTGGTGGTGGTTCGAGCCCCTATGGGTGTGCTGGCTGAGACCTGTCCCCCGGTCATGCCGTAGTTCATGTTGTTCACACAGATGACCGTAATGTCGATATTACGGCGGGCCGCATGGATGAAGTGATTGCCCCCAATGGAGAAAAGATCCCCTTCCCCGCTGAAGACAAACACATGCAATTCGGGTTTGGCCAGTTTCAGCCCGGTGGCAAAGGGGATAGCCCGTCCGTGGGTCGTGTGAAAGGAATCCAGATTCAGATATCCCGCGACCCTACCTGTACATCCGATCCCGGAGACAACAGCCAGACGGTCATAGTCTATGCCGATCTTTTGCAAAGCATGGATCCCCGCCGAAATCGCTGTTCCGATACCGCACCCTGGACAGAAAATGTGGGGGATACGGTCTTGTCTTAGAAGTTCGTCCTTTGGGTGCTTGACCACCGTGTTATTTCCTTGACCCTTCATCTTCTTTTTCCTTTTCTCTTAATAAAATCGTTACACGATTTTATCTAACGCGACGTCATCGCTCCCATGGCGAAAGGCTAAAATTTCTATCCCTGTAGCAAGCTACAGGGTATTTCGAAATTTTTGCTTCAGCCCTTAGGGGCTTCAGCACCGCACTTTCGCCTTAGAAATGATCTTAACTTCTAATTTGAATTCATCCCGCGCTGCAAGCAGCGGGAAATTCAAATTTAAAAGGAACGTTTGGTTGTTTACATCAAAACCGTGGCCCTGCTCCCCGCCATCTCTACTATTTTACCCTCCTCTTACTAACCGTGCTCAAGGCCTTTTTTACCCCGTTTTCTATCTGGGCCGGGGTGTGGATGCCACCGCCTGCATGGGGAATCAAAGTCGCCGTGGCCTGACCATGGCAGCACCTTTCGACCTCCAATGTGATCTGACCGAAGTTCACCTCAGGCACAACAAAGGCATCCACCTTTTTGGCCAGCCCGCGGATCAGATCCTCGGCAAAGGGCCAAATTGTATTCAGTTTCAGAAGACCAACCTCCATGCCGCTCTCCCTCAGATTCCTCATCGCCCTCATGGCGGGTCTGACGGTTGCACCGTATGTCAGTATGACAATCCGCGCCTTTTCCAGATAGTAGTCCTTGTACTCAATAATCCTTCCCTTGTTCTTCTGTATCTTTTGGATCAAGCGTCTGACCATCGCATCTTGCGTTTCAGCATCGGTGGAAGGATAACCCCTTTCGTCGTGGGTCAGACCTGTGACATGGATTTTGTACCCATCCCCTGCGTTGGGAAGGACAGGAATCAGGGAATCGTTTGTTTTGTAAGGGAGATAGGATTCAGGGGGCTCACTGGGCTTCTTTCTTTGGACCACCTGGATGTCTTCGGGGGGCGGGATGGTGACGCGCTCCACCATGTGCCCCACAACCTCGTCCGCCATCACCAGAACCGGAATACGGAAGGTCTCCGCGAGATTGAACGCCTTTATGGTGAAGTCGAAAATCTCCTGCGGCGAGCTCGGGCTGATGGCGATGATCTCATAGTGGCCATGGGATCCCCAACGGGCCTGCATCATATCCCCCTGACCACACAGCGTTGGAAGTCCGGTGGACGGGCCTCCGCGCTGGATGTTGACAAGGACGCACGGTGTTTCTGTAATGACACCCAAGCCGATGTTTTCCATCATGAGACTGAAGCCCGGACCGGAAGTGGCGGTCATGGCTTTTGCCCCGCCCCATGCCGCACCGAGCACAGCCGCCATGGACGCGATCTCGTCTTCCATTTGAATGTAGATGCCGCCCACTCGGGGGAGCCGTCTTGCCATTCTTTCCGCCACCTCGGTGGCCGGCGTGATCGGATAGCCTGCGAAGAAGTTGCACCCGGCGGCCAGGGCGCCTTCGCCGCAGGCCTCGTCCCCGTTAATGAAATGATCCCCTGTCAAAACCCTTTGCTCTGTCACGCCTTATCCCTCATATAAACAGGCAAGCAACCGGACCTCCCCCTGCTTCCCCTTTATCAAAATGTGCTTTACCCATAAGTGACCTGCTGGACACAGGGGGTAGATGTGCTTTCCAGAATCCCCAAACATTGCCTGCCCCCAAAAAATCATCCACATCTCCCATTCACCCCCTTTATCCAGCAAAAGATATGGGACACGTTCAGTTTATCAAACGCAAATTGGGGCATTGAGCCCCTTAGGCAATCTGGCTCCTCATGTGCCTGTAGAAAAAATGGCGAACTCGGGGCACACCTCCTCACAGAAGTTGCAGCCCACACAAGCGGATGGGTCCTCTACATAAGGAGGGTGGTATCCCTTTTGGTTGAACTTTTCGGACATCTTCAACACCCCTCTTGGACAGAAGGCCACACAGAGGCCGCATCCTTTGCATCGGCTCTCGATAATATGCACTTGAGCCGGCTGAACCAGCCTTTCTTCCCAATCCAGGGGTTTTCTCCACATTTTCATCGGTGGGATCCTGCTTTTCAGCCTGCTTCTCCCTCGCCTGAGGGGAAAGACGGAACGGCGGGATAAGTGAAGGGGGAAAAGTGGAATTTATGGGTGGTATGGTGTGGGCCTTTTCTTTCCCCCGGTGCCTCCGTTCCTGAGTCGCTGAGAACCGCTGGCCTTTTGACGAAAACTCACGTCATATCAGAAACTTCGGGAGCATCAGTATAAGGGAATTCCCCTCGAGTGTCAATGATGAATTGACCTCAAAGCCGTTCCCAGTGTGTCGCCTTGACGGGTGACGCGCAAGGTGGGGCCTCACTTAGGCGTAATGAGCCGTATCGCACTCGAAATGACCGTGATGGTGACAGGGAGTGTTCCCGGCTGCTCACCGTCCACATCCAGAAGAACCTGCTGATCCGAAAAAGCCTCCACTCGCCTCCCCAACAGGGAACGAACCTTTTCGAGCTCGAATAGTCTCCCGTTATAAAGTTTGGGCAGGTGCCTGAAGACCTCAACCAAGGAGAAGTCCCCAATCACAGTGACGTGAAAAAGGCCGTCGTCGATTTTGGCTTCCGGGGCCACCCACATACCACCGCCATGGTACTGGCCGTTGGCGACTGCCACATTCCAGGTGGCAACCGTATCCTCGAAGGTATCGTCGATCCTTAGCCGGATCCGCTTCTTGTGGTAAACAAAAAGAGAAATCAGTGTAGCCCAAATGAACGAGACAAAGCCACCAAATGCCTTGGTGGTCCGGTTCACCCTTTCTACCACCTCACCGCCGAGTCCAAAGCTCGTCACGTTGTGGAAATAGGAGGTTTTGCACCGACCGCCGTGATCCATATACTCAAGGCGACCCACATCAATGCTGCGCGTGAATGATTCACAGATGACGTCCATCGCCCGGTTGATGTCCTTGGGTATGGAAACCGTCTTTATGAAATCACATCCTGTGCCAATGGGAATGAAACCGAGCATGGCTTCCGGTTGGACCGGACCATCATCGTCCATGAAACCGTTGACCACCTCATAAAGCGTACCGTCACCTCCCACACAGACGATGACTTGGAAACCTTTGAGCAAAGCATTGCGGGTCAACCGGCTCGCATCGCCCGGCCCGGTGGTTAGATAAGAGGAAAAAGGCCCCAATCGGTCCCTTGCAAGGGCTTCGATTCGTGGCCATTGCTTGCCCGCGGCACCCATCGCCGCATTGGGGTTCACAACAAAGGCAATCTTTCTCTGAGAGGATGGCACCTTCGACATGATTCATGTACCCAGACAGGATAACAGGATGGTCAATATCTATTTATTTTTCGGGTCTTCCGGCAAATGAGTACGACTGATTACAAGGGAAAGCCGTTGATGACAGAAGAAGGCCGTTAAGGGTTTTTTGAGTGACTGGCGGGAGGCCTTCGTCATTTCAGGAAGTTACGGAATGGGGGACCCCCTGGCCCGGTCCTCACCACTGAGGCAGGCGAGCAATTGCAAACACTCTGCAGAGGCCGCTGTTGCTCCCATGAAGTTGATTCCCCTGAGTGAGGACCGGGAACAGTGGAGGGGGGAGGCTTGCCCGCCAAAAAACAGGGCGGGCTAGCCCGCCTTGATTTTTGGCGGGCTTCACCCGTCCGTAACTTCTTGAAATGACCAGGCCGTGAGCCTTGGAATCGAAAGAAATCCTTCATGGCCCTCTATATCCGTCATTCCTGTTATCGTATTCGATTACTGGCCGGAGAGGCCTTCGATCAAGGCCATCACATTATACCCCAAAACCTGATGGTTGTACCCCCCCTCCAAGATCGCGAAACAACCCCCTTTGTTTCGCTCAGCCGCCCGGCGGACCAGGCGACCTATTTCTGTGTAATCCTCGGTTTTCAGCGTCCCGCCCCAATCTCGTTCGTGATTGTCAAAACCGGCCGAGATGCCTATGATATTTGCTTCGCAGCGTTCCATTTCTTGGGCAACATCATCCATGTATGATCGGCGGTCATAAGTCGATACATTGTGGATTTTGACCCAATCTTTGTTTCCCAGAATATTGACCGTGCCGTCCCCGTAGTGAAGGTCAATATCCAAGACATAGGCCGTTCTGACACTCTCTGTTCGTTTCAGGTGCTCAAGGGCGATCGCCATATTGTTAAAATAGCAAAAACCCCAGCATGAGCTGGAAGAAGCATGGTGCCCGGGCGGACGTATAAGCCCGAAAGCCGGCTCGGTCAACCCGAGCGTTGCAGCCTGGACGGCCCCTCCGGCGGCAAGCAAAGCAATGGGATAGAGTGTTCTGTTCTTGATGCTTTCAATATGGAACGGTGTGTGAGCGGCAAGGAGATCCGCCTCCGAAGCAGGTTGCGCCTGAACGAATTCAACTTTGTTCTTGATAACCTCTGTCACAGCCTCCATCCGACCGGCCTCGGCAGCTGGATCAGAGGTGTAAACCTGGTAGAAATCATCGTGGAAGATGACCTTCATGTTCAGCACCTCCTTTGGTCTTCCGTCTCCGGCAGAACCGGCGGCTTGGGGTGCACCCTATAAAAGGGCCTCAGAAAGGTCCTGAAGGGAATTTTGAGAATGGGATACGGATTCTCGCGGATATACACAGTGAATTGAGAAGTTCGACTCTCGACTCAGAAAAGACTTTGCGCTTTCATTCCTGCTTCTTCCACGAGGCTCAGGCCCAGGTCGAGAGCTTGCCTGTTCATGTCCACAAAGGCCGCCGGGATTTTTGTTTCCAGCACCTTGATGATCGACTCGGTCCGCACCAGGGGAATCAATCCAAGCATGGCCCCCAGCATGCAAATGTTAAAGACAACGGGCTTGCCGATTTTCTCCATGACCGCCTTGTACATGTCCAGTCCCGCTTGCCGGGCATCCACCTTGCGCTCCTGCTTTACGAAATGACTGTCCGTGAGTAAAAGGCCCCCAGGTCGGATTGTCCAAGAAAATTTGTTGTACGCTACCTGGGTGAGACAGATCAGGACATTGGGCTGGATCACTTTGGGAAAATGAATCGCCGTGTCCGAGATAATCACGTCAGCCCGCGTCGCACCGCCCCGTGCCTCAGGCCCGTAGCTTTGAGACTGCACAGCGTTGAGTCCTTCGTGAATGACAGCTGCCTCAGCAAGGATGATGGATGCTGTAACCACACCCTGTCCCCCTGAGCCTGAGAACACAATGCGGGATCTTTCCATGAAGTTTACCTGCCTCCCTGAGCTTTCCCCACGACCTTTTCGTACTCAGTGCAATATTCAGCTCGCTCTTCCTGAACAAAAATGCCCCTTTCAATCAAGGAGGGATCCTTCTCCTTTTTTTCGGACCCGATGGGCACGGTACGCTCTTTGAAGTAGTTCAACATGTCCACAGCATCGCCCATCCTGTTCTTTCTTCCAAAATACGTGGGGCACTGGGTCAAGACCTCCACCACAGAAAAGCCTTTGTGCGTAATCGCCTTCTCAAGGATCTCCTTCATGGATGTCACATGGTAGGTGGTGGTACGAGCCACAAAAGAGGCTCCGGCGCCTTTCGCCAATTCCACAATATCAAAAGCTTTACAGATATTGCCGTAAGGAGCGGTTGTCGCCATGGCTCCATAACCGGAAAGTGGGGAAAACTGGCCGCCTGTCATGCCGTAAACATTGTTGTTCATAACGATCGCGGTCATGTCGACGTTCCGCCGTGCAGCATGGATGAAGTGATTGCCGCCGATGGCCAGTGCATCTCCGTCTCCCATCGGGACGATGGTGGTCAACTCGGGTCGCGAAAGCTTGACGCCTGTAGCAAAAGCGAGGGCCCGCCCGTGAATGGTGTGAAGGGTGTGAAAATCCATGTACCCGGATATGCGGGAGGAACACCCGATGCCGGTCACCATGACAATGTCATTTTTTCGGATGCCCAGTGAAATGACTGCCCGGATGAGGTTGTTCATGATAATGCCGTGCCCGCATCCCGGACACCAGATGTGCGGCATAAACCGCTCACGAAGATAGTCCTTCACCGAGACCGCCATCAATCAGACTCCTTTCCCCTGGATAAGACGCAGGATGTTCCGGATATCGGAGGGACTGATGAAGGTACCGTCAATGCGGTTTGCCAGAAAGACCTTATCCTTCTCATCGAGCGTCCTTTTCACCTCTTGCATGATTTGACCCATGTTCATTTCCACAACAACCACGAATTCGGCCTGTTGGCAACGCTCCCTGACGGCATCGGCTGGAAAGGGCCAAAGGGTTTGTAACTCCAGCAAGCCCAGCCTTTCTCCACGGGCCCTTCGGTTTTCCACCAAATGAAGGGCTGACCTGGCGGCGGACCCGTAAGAGATGAGAACCGTTTCCGCATCGTCGAGGTAAAACTCCTTCAGGTAGGTCATCTCCTGCACGCGATCCTCAATCTTGTCCATCAGATGCCGCATCAAACCATAGGCAATCTCGGGCTTGTCTGAAGGAAAGCCCCACATGTCATGTATCAAACCGGTCACATTGTAGCGATGAATCCCACCAAAATCGGACATGGGGAGACGGCCGTCCTCTCTGGGAAGATAGGGGTGGTAGTTCGTTCCCTCTTTGACGGAGGTCCACAACCTCTCAACCAGTGGAATCTCTCCCGCTTCTGGCAGAATCAGCTTTTCTCGCATATGGCCGATCACCTCATCGAGGAGCAAGATGACCGGCGTTCTATAGGTCTCGGAGATATTGAAAGCCTCTACGGTCATGCGAAAAAGATCCTGATGGGTGGACGCGGTGAGAGCCACAATGGAATGGTCTCCATGGGTTCCCCAGCGGGCCTGCATGACGTCGCCCTGACTCACCTTGGTGGGCAGTCCGGTAGACGGCCCCCCTCTCTGCACATTGACCACCACGCACGGTACCTCCGTCATGACGGCGTAGCCGATGGCTTCCTGCTTCAGCGAGAAACCTGGACCGCTCGTGGCGGTCATGGATTTGAGCCCGGTCAGCGAGGCACCGATGATGGCGCACATGGAGGCGATTTCATCTTCCATCTGGATGAATTTGCCGCCCCTCTCGGGCAGGCGAATCGCAAGGAGTTCCGCAATCTCTGTCGAAGGCGTGATGGGATAGCCTGCGAAAAAATTGAGGCCGGCATAAAGCGCCCCCTCAACACAGGCTTCGTTACCCTGGACAAATAGGATTTTGTCTCCCATTTCTATGAATTCCTCATAATCGGTAAAGAATCCGGGCCCAAGAACGGGGCTTTAAAGAAGCACCCGGCCGATTACCTCAAAAACAAGTTTGTAAAATCCGAAATCCGAAACAAATCCGAATCTCAAATGTCCCAGTGACAGAAACAAACCTATGACCGGCCGATATAGGAGCCCGAGACGGGGTGTTATTTCATTTGGTTTGGGTCATTTGGATTTTGGTCATTTGATATTGTCCTTCGACTTGGTTCAGGATGGTGAGCAGGTCGAACCATTTCGAGTTTCGGATTTCGTGCTTCGAATTTGTGGGTTCTCAAGCCAGAGGTTCATGTCGTCGTGACATCAATAGCCATGTCAGGACAGCGGAGCTCGCACAAACCACAGGCGTTGCAGTCCTCCAACCGTTCCACCACGGCCTTCTCAAACTCATCGAGTTCGAGAACTTCCTTGGGGCAAAAGGCGACACAGATTCCGCAACCTTTACACCAATCCCGATTGATCTGAACATCCGCGGCTTTTTTTGGCTTTTCTTTTCCGGACGGCTTGCTCACTAAAAGTTCCTCTTCGCAGTGTCGAGTCTCAGAAATTCCTTTAACAATTTCTAAAGCGCGAACGGTCAATACTCGATGTTCTTGGGGCTGTATGGGGGTGGTAGTCCCTGGCATTATTGTGTCCCGGAATTCAATCATTCTCAGGACGCGAAATGTCACAATGCCATAGCCAAGGGCCTGTCATGTAGACGCCACCGTCCAACCCTACAATGGATGTAGGGGAGGGCCTGAAGCCCGCTCCTACATTGGTTCCCAGAACTCTTTCAAGTCTTTTGTTTGACACGCCACCAGTTGATATTTTCAGAAAACCCTTTGTACACGATTTCCCGGGTCACTCCCACCCTGGCGGACGCAGAGTTTCGGAGGGGCTTCTACGTCATTCACCTTAGCACAAAGGGCGAGGAGATGGAAGTGGCCATTATAATGAATCAACAGGCTGTTGCCCGAATCACATCCTTCAGACTATTGTGAGGGTTCTGATATCTTTCCCAAAATGCCTGTCGAAGATCCCGCTGTATTCTGGCGGGGGTGGAAGGCCTTCGTCATTTCAGGGCGTTACGGAATGGGGGACCCCCTGGCCCGGTCCTCACAAATAGGTAAGAAGACGCATTCTTAAATGTCTGCAGCGGCCGCTGTTACTCCTTCCAAGTTGATTCCCTTGAGTGAGGACCGGGAACAGCGGAGAGGGAGGTTTACCCGCCTCGGTTTTTGGAGGGCTTGCCCGCCGGCACGAGCCGTAAAGGCGAGGCGGGCGGGCATCACCCGTCCGTAACGCCTTGAAATGACCAGGCCGGGAGCCTCGGTATTGAGGGAGAGACATCAGAACCCGCATCTAAGGCCAAGAACTGATTTGGGCAAACACCTGTCCTTTTTGAACACGGCTCATTTTTTCTTTCTTTCCTCGAATTCTTTGAGGGCCTCTTGTCTCTCCTTTGTGAAAACGCAGGCCAGGCAGGCTTCGATTTCATAATCCATAAGGGCTTCCAAACTCACCTCCTGGGCCATGTTCAACCCCCGTTTGATCATCTTTATGGAAAAGGCGGAGTTCTCCGCTATCTTTTTCGCCATGTCTCTGGCCTCATCCATGAGCCGATCAAGGGGCACGGCCTTGTTGACCAGGCCGATCCGCTCAGCCTCTTTACCATCAATGTACTGCGCTGTGAAAAGAAGCTCTTTGGCCTTGCCCGGACCGATGAGGTCCTGGACCAGCCGCATGGCTCCCCCCGTAACAGAGGAAGTAACCTTCGCTTCCGGTGAGCCGATCTTGGCCTCTTCCGTTGCGATGCGAATATCGCACGCCAAAGCCAACTCGTATCCTGATCCCAGGGCGTACCCGTTAATGGCCGCAATGGTCGGCTTTTCAAAACGAATGATCTTCCTGGAAGTCTCCTGGAGCTCGATCAGGTAGTCCCGATACTGCTCAATGGATCTGTCCTTGGAGTCCTTCAGGTCCGCCCCGGTCGAGAAGGCCCTGCCTTCTCCTGTGACAATGAGGACTTTGATCTCGGGGTCGTTCTTCACATCCTCCAGTGCTACCTGGAAATCGAGCCAAAGCTGCTTGTTCATGGCATTAAGCACCTTCGGCCTGTTCAGCTTAATCGTTGCAATACCATCCCCTTTTTCATAAACGATGCATTCAAAATCCATGTTCAACTCCTTCTAGCCGATGATCACCCTAGAGTCCACAATAGAAGCCCCTTTTTCATGAACAATCACGGGATTGAGATCGATTTCCTTGATTTCGGGGTTCTCCAGGGCAATCTGGGAGACTTTGACCAGGATCTCTTTGACGGCCTCCACGTCCTTCGGCGCCTCCCCTCTGACGCCGGCCAGCAGTTTGTATCCACCTATCTCATGGATCATTTCCTCAATATCCTCCGTCGCCAGAGGCGCCACCCTGAAGGAAACATCCTTGAGAACCTCCACAAAGATGCCCCCCAGCCCGAACATGATGACCGGCCCGAATTGGGCGTCACGGATCATGCCCACGATGCATTCCTGCCCCTTGTCGACCATGGGTGAAAGGAGAGCCCCTATGACACGTTCTCTTTTCGTGAACTTGCATGCGTTGGCGAGTATCTCCTCAAAAGCCTCTCCCACCTCTTTCTCATCTTTGAGATTCAACTTGATTCCCCCGGCATCCGACTTGTGAATAATGTCCGGGCAAACCACCTTCATCGCTAAAGGCAGAGCCATGGCGCAGGCCACTTCCTTGGCCCTTTCCAAATCACAAACCAATTCGGCCTGCGGTAAAGGCATGCCGTATTCTGCGAGAAGCTGTCTTGATTCGGTCTCAATGAGATTCGACCGGTTTTCCTCTTGCGCCTTCTTAAAGATTCCCTTGACCGCGGGCCGCTCCTTCACATCTTCAGGGGGGAAATGAAGCCGGTTCAATCTGTCCTGCTTGAGGGCATATGTCATGAGGGCACTCAAACACCGGCTGCTACGGTCCGAAGAATCCATGACAGGGATCCCCTCGGCCTTTAAGATATTCAGGGACTTGATGTCCCCTCTGGCAAAGCTGGTGTGCACAAAAAGGGGCTTTTGGTGCTTTTTGACCAGGCCGGCCAGATCCCTTGATGTTTGCTCTTCCAGCTCAGCCACATGGGGAGCGATGATGTCCTTGAAGCCCCCGAAAAAGCCCGTGATGTAAATGCCGTCCACTTCGTCCGATTCCAGGCACACCCTGACGCATTCGGCAATCATGTGGGGGTTTTCCTCAGCCGTTCCACCGTAATCAATGGGATTGCTGGCGGGCATCCCTTGAAGCAGGTAGCGCCTTATTTTCTCTTGGGTCTCCTGGGAAAGAACTGGAACGTCCATGCCGTAAATCTCTGCATTATCGGCCGCAATGGAATTGTCACCCCCGCCTTCCGACAAAATGCCAACGCGATTTCCTCTGGGCATGGGGCAACTTGCAAAAACCTCGGCCATGTCAAACATCTCGTCCACGTTACAGACCCTCACAATACCCGCCTGCCTGAAGGCTGCATCCACGATGAGGTCATCGCCCGCGAGAGACCCCGTGTGAGAAGCCGCGGTCCGGGCACCGGCCTTTGATCTGCCCACCTTAAGGGCAATGATCGGTTTTTTCTTGACCGTTTCTCGCGAAACCCGCACAAGGCTGTTACCTTCTTTAATCCCTTCCAAGTAAGTCATAATGACTTTCGTATCCGGGTCGCCCTTCAGATAATCAATATATTCGTGAAAATTCACGCCGATGGCATTTCCCACGCTGATGATTTTGCTGAATCCAAGGCCTCTTATGCGCGCGTAGTGGGTGAGTGAGTCGATAACATTGCCGCTTTGTGCCAGCACAGAGATGGGCCCCTTTTTCAGCCCCGGAACTCCCAAGAGGTTCATGCTCGCCCCGGCGCTGAACATGCCGCTACAATTGGGGCCGATCACATAGGTCCCCGTTTTTGCTGCCTCCTTCAGAATGTCGTCTTCAATCCGCTTCCCCTCCTCTCCTGATTCACCGAGTCCCGCGGTTATGATAATGACCCCCTTGGCCCCCATCTTGACGCTGTCCGCCACCGCAGACACGAGAAATTTGGGAGCCACCACAATCATGACAAGATCGATCTCTTCGCCCACATCCCTGATGTTCGGATACGCCTTTCTTCCGAAAAGCTCGGATCTTTTGGGGTTTATGAGATAAACCTTCCCTTGGTATCCGCCTTCAAGAAGGCTCCGGGTTCTCCTTTCTGAAGCTTTTCCAGGAACTTCAGAGGCACCGATCACAGCCACTGACTTTGGATTAAATATCCTTTCCAGTGACTTATCCATTTTCATCCTCCTGTATGCCTTGCTTGGCTTTTACCGCCGGGCGGGGTGAAGCGACCTGAAGACAAGAAATGTATTATAACATACAAAAACGAACGGGCGTTGGCACCCTAGAATTTTGCCTTGATAGCACAACGAATTATTGCTATATTACCAACTCGGGCTCACCTCAAAGATCAGAAAAACCATCAAATCAACCACTTTAGACCAAAACACAGATTACACTCGGAAACAAATTTCACTTTTTTTACCAATCATTTCTCTTCAATAATTGACGGATAAGTCGGCTTCCTCGATTTCGCAAGGGCGATCGGAGAAGAGGTGGACCGCAAGAGGAGCGGGACACGGTTATCCAATCTAGAACCCTTTAACCAAAAGAGGAGGATTGCCATGAAGAAAGCTCTCTTTGTTATTGGTGTTGCCCTCTTGGTGGCCCTCTTGGGAGGGTCTTCAGTTTGGTGTCAAGAGAGGATTGTTATCGGGGGTGTGGCTCCCCTTTCTGCTCCCGGAGCAGCAGAAAGCGGGGCTGAAATGAAGATTGCCATGGAAATGGCCGTCGGTGAGATCGGCAAGATCCTTGGAAAGCCAATCAAGCTTCAAGTGGAGGACACCCGAGGTCTACCTGAAGAAGGCACTGCCGCAATGAACCGGCTCGCCGATGCGGGAGCTGTGGGTGTTGTCGGCGAATTCCACAGCGCTGTGGCCAAGGCAGAGATAGAGGTGGCCAACGAGCGCAAGCTTCCCTTGATCGTTTCTGAGGCATGGGCCGACGTAATTACCGGCAAGCAATACCCATACGTCTTCCGAATTGCTCCCGCCAACTCCCTCTTTTACACCAAGGTCGCGGACTGGGTTAAGTCCATTGGCGCGAAAAACGTCGTAGCCATCGTCGAGAATACCGACTGGGGTCTGGGTGTGGACAGTGTGTTCAACGCGACCCTGCCGGGTGAGAAAAATATCAACGGCCAGGCGATCAGCTATACATCGATCGTTGCTGAGCGGACCGTTTCCGACTTCACCCCGCAACTGCTCATGTACAAAGCCATGCGTCCCCGGCCGGATCTGGTGATGGACATTTTCACCGGCACAGGGGAGTACCTGATTGTCAAGCAGGCAGCAGAGCTTGGTCTGGCAACCACCCGAGAGACGGCCATCTTTCCCGTTGGAACAAGCGCTTTGTACCCGGAGTACTGGGAGACGGTTGGTGAATACGGCGTATTTAGCATCACCAAAACCGGCTATCATCCCCTCCTTGGCGTCACACCGGCGATCATGGAATTTACAAAGAAGTTCGAAGATAAGACCGGCAAGACCCCAACTTTCGCTGCCATGGAGGCTTATGACTCCATCTATGTCCTGGCCAAGGCGATCGAGAATGCCCAGTCCACGGACGGCGATGCAATCGTGGCGGCCCTTGAGAAGATCCGCTTCGACGGTGTCCTTGGAACCATATGGTTTTCGCAGGAGCGGAAGCCGGACTACATGTACCACCAGTGGCCAGGGGCCAAGGCGGTCCTTATCCAATATACAGCAAAAGATCAGAAGTATACCGACGCCGAGCTGATCTGGCCCGCGATGCTGAAACCGTAACATCATGATTCCAGAGGCCTTCTTCCCCATGGGAGGAGGCCTCTGATCGGGATGGGCACAATCTTATGGAGCTCTTTGTTGCGCAAGCTTTAAACGGTTTGATTATCGGCCTGCTTTATGCCCTGATCGCCATCGGTTTGTCTCTCATCTTTTCCGTGTTGAAAATAGTCAACTTCGCCCATGGCGAATGTTACATGATGGGAGCCTTTGTCTCCTATTATTTCAGCACTCTCTTTGGAATCAATCCGATGCTTTCGGTCTTCTTGTCCATGCTTGTCGTATTCTTGCTCGGCGTGGTGATCCAATACCTCTTCCTCCGACCCCTTTACACCGGAGCGGTTGAACGCAAAGACGAATACGCCATACTGATCACCTTCGGCTTGGGCGTGTTTCTTCAGAACGTGGCCATGTCCGTCTTCGGCCCCTGGACAAAAAAATCTCCTGACTTCATTTCAGGGATCACACGGATAGGATTTATGACAGTGGACAACAACAGGCTGGCTGTTTCAGGCGTAGCCCTCCTGATCATGGTGGCGTTGCTGGTGATCATTGGAAAAACCTTTGTCGGCAAGGCCCTACGAGCCGTGAGTCAAGATCGGGATGCCTCGGCCATCGTAGGGATCAATCCCCATCGAATGAACATATTGGCCTTCGGAATCGGGGTAGCCCTAGCCGGAGGGGCAGGAGGGCTCATCGGTCCCATCTTCCTCATCTCTCCGGTCATGGGTATCCTGCCCGGGATAAAATCTTTTGTGATCATTGTTCTGGGCGGTATGGGTTCCATCAAAGGAGCCATCATCGGCAGTCTCCTGTTGGGAGAAATCGAGAGTCTGGGTTCTGTCTTTTTCTTGGATCCGACACGGGGCTTGGCTTACAAGAATGCTTTTGGCGTTCTGCTGTTGGCTATCGTCCTGTTGTTGAAGCCCACGGGACTCTTTGGCGAGAAACACGTTAGAATGGAATGAGATGAGAAGGTATCTCCTAACCGTCATAGTCGCCGTCATGGTCGGTGTGGCAATTCCGCTGTTGCTGCGCGCCTACTGGCTACACGTGGCCATCATGGCCCTTTTCTATGCCCTCCTAGCCTCATCATGGACCATGCTCGCCGGATTTGCAGGACAGTTCTCTTTTGCGACCATGGCTTTAGCGGGGATTGGCTCTTACACTTCGGCCTTGCTCGCCATAAAGTTTCACCTGCCCATGTGGTTGGGCATCATCAGCGGGGCACTGATGGCAGCCCTTGTCGGGCTTTTGATCGCGGTGCTGGTCCTGAGAATGAGTGGGCCCTATCTTGCCCTGTTCACGATTGCATTTTCCGAGCTCGTGAGGATAACCCTAAACGCTGAGTACCAGTTCACCAGGGGCGACATGGGTTTGACTGTGCCCCACCTCTATGCAACCATATCGAAGGTCCCTTACTATTTTACGATCCTGATCCTTCTGGCCTGCTCTCTCCTGATCATGGGGCTACTCTTGAGATCCCGCTACGGGTTGTTCTTCCGGGCTATCCGAGAGCACGAGGAAGCCGCGTCGGCAATGGGCGTGAACATCGTGCGCTACAAGATTATGGCTTTCGTGATAAGCAGCTTCTTCGCCGGGCTTGCCGGCGGGTTCTTCGCGCATTACGTGGGGACCCTCACCCCCAACAGCATCATGGAAATCCCTCGGATGGGGCTCGTCATTGCCATGTCCGTGATTGGGGGGATTGAGAGTTTGGCTGGCGCTGTGGCCGGCGCCATCCTTGTGGAGTTCCTCCAGGAGTACTTGCGGGAGCTTGAAATGTGGCGTTTCGTCATATTCGGATTGGCCCTCGTCTTGATCCTGAGGTTCTCCCAGAACGGACTTCTCTATCCCATCTACCAGAGGCTTGCCGCCAAGAGGGTTGAAGCGCTGTCCGAGTCGGCAGCGTAGCCGAGGGGAGGCCAGACTGGGCCTCCACCAAATAGGGAAAAGATGCTTGAGGTGACAAATTTAGTCAAGGATTTCGGCGGAGTGAGGGCTGTCGACAAGCTCTCTTTCACGGTGGAGGAAAACGAGCTTCTTGGGATCATTGGGCCGAACGGTTCGGGAAAGACGACCACCATCAATTTGATCAGCGGCAGCCTGAAACCCACGGAGGGTCAGATCATCTTTCGTGGCAAGCGCATTGACCGCCTGCCTTCTTATGAGATTGCAAGGAGGGGGATCGGTCGAACTTTCCAGGTGACCCAGGTTTTTCTTCGCATGAGCGTCATGGAAAACATGATGGTTCCAGCCCTTTCCATACCGAAATCGGATGGAGGTAGCGAGGCTGACCATAAGATGAGGGCGCTGGAGATACTCGGATTTCTGAAAATCGACCATCTCAGGAATGAATATGCAAGAAACCTCTCTGGTGGCCAGCAGAAATTGCTCGAACTCGGGCGAATTTTGATGCTGGATCCTGACGTGATTATGCTTGATGAGCCTTTCGCCGGGGTTCACCCCGAACTCAAGATGGAGATTCATGAATACATCAGAGAGATGCACAAAGAGGGCAGGACATTCATCATTATTAGTCACGACCTGCAGTCGATCTTTGGCTTGAGTAAGCGGTTACTCGTTCTCAGCGAGGGGGTGAAGATCTGTGACGGCACCCCGGAAGAGATCAAGGACGATGAACGGGTTGTGGAAGCCTATCTGGGGGAGTAAGGTTGCTGGCAGTTGAACAAGTCTATGTCGGATATTTTAAGGATATCAACATCCTTCAGGGGGTGTCGATCAAAACGTCGGGAGCCCAAATTACGAGTATCATTGGTCCCAACGGCGTCGGCAAATCGACCCTGTTCAAGGCCATCTACGGCTTCCTCAAACCCAATAAAGGCAGGATCCTCTATGAGAATCAGGACGTAACGGGGATAAACCCTTACAGCGCCTCTAGGAGAGGGCTCGCTTATATTCCGCAGCGAAGGAACGTCTTCCCTTACCTTTCGGTCGAAGAAAACATGGAGATGGGCGCTTGGATCTTCAGACGTGATAAAGACCGTATCAAGCACAAATTGGAAGAGAATTACGAGCGTTTTCCCGGTCTTGAAGCCATGCGGAGGCGCAAGGCCGCTTTCTTGAGTGGTGGCGAGCAGCGGATGGTGGAGTTGGGACGGGCGCTCATGGCTGATCCAAAACTCCTGCTCGTGGATGAGCCCACAGCAGGACTGGCCCCTATATTTGCCAGACAGATCCGGAACAAACTGGTGGATCTCAAGGAGGAAGGCAAAGCGATCGTTTTGGTAGAGCAAAACATTCGCGAGGCTATTGGCATCGCGGATTACATTTATGTGCTTGATCTCGGCAGGAACAAAGCAGAGGGCTCTCAAGATGAGTTCGCCACCGACCTCAAACACCTGGTCAAGGACTGGCTATTCTAGCCTCCCGACACCTTCCTCCATGCACAGGGTGCGAGATTTTACATTTCGCTGTTTTGCGAGGCCGCCAATCCCATTAAACGCGTGACTTTGTCCCCCATCCTGTCCCCCAGGAAAAACCTCGGTCCCCGCCTCAAACTGATTTTACGATACCAATGCTATCTTCCTCTATCTAATGTAACTGTCAGCGGTCTCTGTCTCTTTCTTCAAAAGCATCTCCATTATCTTCGAAGGCGCTGGTTTGATCTTTGAGGGTTTCGGAAACTCAGGCGCATGTCGGAACGGAAAATTCTGCCAGAGCTTACCGGGCAGGAACCCTCAAAGATCAAACCAGGATATGCTCCTGAGGAATCTGTTTTGGGAGAGGCTCTTTCAGAAAGAAACAGGGACCGCTTTCAGAAATCGTGTACGAGGACGGCGAATGAACGGTGAATACATTGAGTGAGGCCATGGCCGGAAAGAAGGGCTCCTTCAATTAAAAAGCGCCTGTACCACCACTTTTAAACAATACCAATCACTGACTTAGGTGCGCCAGGATTCGCTTGGATGCAGCGACGAGTTTCTTGTTTTCCAGCATGGTTCCGACGGAGATGCGAACGTACTCTTTCAGGAAATCCCCCCGAATG
>Ga0180437_10003558_pt1 | contig 23051 bp, 37 predicted proteins | sample SS_ome_4_FD_132410 | JGI IMG/M metagenome (GOLD analysis project Ga0180437, IMG submission 132410) | Hypersaline lake sediment archaeal communities from the Salton Sea, California, USA - SS_3_D_1 metaG | ecosystem: Environmental > Aquatic > Non-marine Saline and Alkaline > Hypersaline >...
AAAGGAGAAAGGCTATGCGATACCTAGTAATTCTCAAGGATGGAACAGGCAGACCAGGAGCTTATGCAATGTCAGAAAGTAGGGAGGTAGCAAACTACAAAGCACAACGGAAATGGGACGAATACACAGACCAGGATTACAAGGAAAGGGTAACATATCAAAGCTCTGAAGGCGGACGGTACTACAAACAGATTTTGTAGGAGACTTTTTAATGCCGTACCTATTCGAAACGCAAACAGGCAAAACAAAGATTCGGGACAAGTTGGAAAACTATTGCAAAGGACAATTTACAGAGGACGAAATACAAGGAGCAGAGAAGTTGGAAATTTGGGGTTCTTCATTTAACGATCCTGGAGAGGATTGGTGCGAGTACAGGCTGTTCTTTCCTGGCGGGAAGCAGAAGGCAATTCGGATTCCTGGATACTAGAAAACAAACCACAAAACACAAGGAGAAAAACAATGCAGAACACAAAAGACAAAGCAAGGAAGCTCGGATTGGTAGAACGTGCAGTAAAGCGCAATGCAAACCTCAAGCAGTACAGAGACAAACGCTTTGGAGTAATCCTTAGCGCAAAGCAAGTCCGGAGGCTGGAGATCGAAGAAACGTACCCTGGAGGCTGGGAAGCCTACTCCAATGCACAAATGGAACAGGCATTCAGGAAAGCCTTTGGTGAGTTTCTGGATAACGTAGACAAGATCAAGGAAGAGAAACGCAAGGAAAGGGAACAGGAGAAAATTGAGAAGCGTAGGAAGGCAATTGAGGCGGATAGGGTTTGGAGGCGGAGGCAACAGGAGAAGCCTGTGACGGACAAGGGAGAATACAAAACCTTTGCAGCGCTTGCAGAGGATTTTAAAAGCAAGCTTAGTAGCTAAAGGAGTTAGGCATGGAAAGTAAAACAACATTCTACGTCGAAATCGATACGGGAGATGGCAAGGGCCTGGAAAACAGGGACCATATCCTTGCATGGTGGATTTTCTACAAGCATGACGAAGTACAGTCAGGTTGTCTAACTGTGGAAATGGTTCAAGACTGGATTGAGCAGTTTAACCAAAACGGCACGGTTGCAATCAGGCAAATTCTGGAACGGGAATACAGCATAAGGTTCGATAGCCTTACTGGTTCTGCTTACGCTGAGGAAGATGACGAAGACGATGACGAGACAAAATCACTTTGTTGCGATGCGCCATTAAACGCTATTGGAGAGTACGATAGCGGAGAAATTGTATTCGAATGTAGCAAGTGTAAGCAAAGGCTTATCCAATGCGACGAATGTGATGCAATGCTTCCTCTTACCGAGGCATATCGTTCTGGAGATGAAGGACAGTATTGCAAACCATGCGCAAAGGATGTAGCCAAGAAAAACAAAAAGAAAAACAAGAGAAAGGAGCCTGAGCTTGTAGACGTAGAGTGCCCAGATTGCGGGAGGCTTATTAATCCAGAACCTGTTCAAACAAGACGCGGGCTCAGGTACGAATGCAAAAGGTGCAATGAGCTGTTCAAGTATGAAGAACTTTAATAAAAGGAGAAACAGAAATGTCACTAGCAACATCAAAGAGAGCTGGATGCGGCAAGCGCAAGCAGGGTAAGCGCACAACAGCAAAGAACAAGGAAAGAAAGGAGAAGCTACACAGAAAGGCATTGGAAGGTAAAAAGCTTACGCGAAAGGAACAGGCTATCTACAACAAACTATTCGAACCCGCAAGCAAGAAAAAGAAGGTTGTGCATGCCTTCGCAAACGACCAGGTTGTAGTTCCAGAAGACAAGAAGTAAAGGAGAACCGTTATGCCTTACGATAGCAGCAAAGACAAAACGATTAAAAAGTTTCCCCAAAAGACTTTCGGCCTCACAAGAATCAGGCTTACCGTTCATCAGTATGGCGACAAGGGGGATGCCAAGCTGCAAATTACAAGGATGCGCAGAAGCGATGAAGAGTCGGACGAATGGCAGTTTGTGAAGCTTGGTAGGCTTACAACGGAAGAGGTTGCATGGATTGCCAAGAAGCTTCCCAAGGTTGCCAAATGGATGCGCCATTTTGACGAGAACGACCAGGACCTGGATGAAGAATAGCAATGTAGCTATTCTACAGAAGAATAAGAACACAAAACAAAGGAGAATACAAATGAGTAGCAAAAATGAAATGCCGGAAATCATGGCTCGTGCAAAAAGGCTTTCGGACGCAATGCAATTTGTGTTTGGGGAAATACCTAACCTCCTGGATGGGGACTTCAAGGTTGCAGGGTACTTAAAGGGTATCCTTATGCAAATGCGCAAGGAAATGAAAACCCTGCAAACGGACGTGAAGGAGAAATACAAGGAGCTTCGGGAGGCAAAGAAACGGCACGAAGGGGTTGACAGGGATGATGAACAATCCAAAAAGAAAACCAAAAAGAAGAAGCAGGAAATAGAAGAGGAATACGAGGAGGAAGAGGAACAGGAAGAACCAAAGCCTAAGACAAAAACAAAAAAGAAAACCAAGGGAAAAGAGAAAGGCAAAAACAAAAAGAAGAAGGAGGACACCAAGAAGAAAAAGAAGGCAAAGAAAACCAAGGCAAAGAAAGAAAAGCCTAAGCTTAAGAAGGTGGAAGAAGAAGAATTTGAGGAAGACGAAGAAGAAACGGAAGAGCCGGAAGAAGCAGAACAGGCAGAACAGCAAGAGCCGGAAACAGATGAAGATGAATACGAATGGGAAGGGGATGGCGAGTACGAAGAAGACGGCGATGACGATGAGGATTTTTAGCCAGGTTTAAAACCAAGGCTAGGCTTTAAGGCTTAAGGCTATGGCTAAGAAACGTAGGAAAAGAAGATCCAGGCTTGCCGGAGTTGTGATAGACGAAGACAAGCCTGTAAAGAAAGAACCAGAGGCAAAGGAAGTACAGTACAACAAGTTTAAAACCAAGCTTGGTAAGAAATGGGCTAACTACTTTGTAGCAGGTCCAATTCAAATTTCAGGCAATTGGGCAGTAGACGAACTTAAGATGCGCATAAAACAGACTGGTATGTGTGCAGTAATAAAGGCTAGGAGCTTTGAAGAAGCTTTTACCATTTATTACATGTACGTCTGCACCAATTGGAATGGAGGGATCCATCCTTTAATGGAGTTAGGCTTAGGCAAGATAAAAGAGTTTAAGCCTAAGTTCATACACAAGGAGAAAGGAAGTGTTTGGTATTACGATATCACAACCTACATAGAGAAGCTTAAAGCAAATAAAAAGGTAAAACAACATAAAGTAGCTCCCCTGTGTGTAGGGTTGTGGTTTAAGGCAAATAAGGATTTACTGCCAGAAGACAAAGCAAAGAAGCTTAGGAAGCTTAGGAATAAAGTTCGTGGGAAAAAGAAAAGAGAGGCACAACCTAAAAAGAGAAAGCGCAAGAAGAGAGGAAAGGAGTAATGCGAAATAGGTCTGTATACAATAGGGCTAGGCAATTTGCTAGAGCTGGAGCTGCACTAGAAGTGCTTGTCTCTAGCATAAAGACACAGGCAGATTGCAAAAGTATTTTGCGCTTTCTCAAGGTATTAGATAAACATGCGATGAGGCTACAAGCGTTTTTGCAAACGCACAAAACAAGAGTAGCTCCGCATAGAAGACTGAAGAAGCAACCTGGAGAGGCGCAACTATGGGGAAGTTTTGAAACACCATATAGATGCTGGGCTTGCATGTATATGGGAGGACCAAGGTGCGACAATCCGTTCCTGAATAGAAAGGCTTGTAGCAACTTTCGGTTTAATTTAACACTTGTGAAGCATCCGGAACGGATTGCAAGTATGAGAAAGGACAAGGCTACACAGTTAGACAAACTAAAGCTTCCGTATGTTAAAAGCTTTTCAGAACACATAGAAAAGTGCAAGCATTGCGAGAAGCTAACACAAAGGAAAAAGAAACAAGGCTTGGTAATAAACATGAGCAAGCACTATCAGAAGTACAGGTCTAGGAGAATACAAAAGGTTGCTGCTAGGCTTGCTTTCTACGGCATAACGTTCAGAGAGAATTATATTCTGCCTTGGGAGAATTAAAACAAATGGATTACAGATACACTTACAAAAATCCTTGTGGGGATCCGGAGTGCATGGTAGCACAAAACGAAAAAGGAGATTTCACATACGGAAAGGGAAAGCTAGGAGAAGATGGAACGTGGGAATTCCCATGTGCAACTTGTGAACGTGCAGCAGAGGATGTGGATGCAAAAACAGAAGAACACGTTTTAAGGATGCGTCGTGCAGAAGAATTTGAAACACACAAGCGCATAGCCTGTGATGCGTTTAGAGGGAGGGTTGTGCACAAGGCAAGCTTTGACAATCCTTTTTGGAGCCATTCCTTATGTATTCAGACACAGAAAAATTCGTCAAAGAAATCATCGCGGCGTCCAACATTCCGAATCAGAGAGCCGCAGCAAAAGTGGTTTACGGCAAGGTGGCAGATATCATCCCGATCCCGGAAAAAGTTCAGGAGATGGCAGAAGCAACATGGAAGAAGAACAAGGCAGATAGGGAAGCTCGCTTCAACAAGCTGGTAGAACTAAAAGCTCCAGAAGTCATCATCGAGAACGAGAAGAAGCTCATGGCAAAGGTAGAGACCTTCGCCATCTGGCTCAAGAAGACGAAGATCGGATCAGCATTCAGAAAGATTCATGGTATCAATGGCTAAGAGAAAGAAAAAGAAGAAATGAAGCTTGGGTTGGTCTAGGCAATGGCTCTTGCGGGTTGTAGGCTAAAACGCCCTAGATTAGCCTGTATGCGCTATATGTACAATATAGTATATATAGGTAAGGGGAGCCAAAAAACGCGAAATACAAGCCATTTTAAGGCTGATAATCGCCTATAAATCGCCAGGTTGAAACCAAACCCTGTATAGGGTAGGGTACAGGCCCGAGATGTAACACTTTATTACGATCCCAGTACGGCCTTATTTTAGCACTTTTTATGCCAAAATCGGCCTAAAAACAGGGAAAAAGTGATAAAGTTTGGTGCAAAAAGATAGGCAAAACAGGCTAAAAGTATGCTGTTTTTAGCCTATATATAAAATAAAAAATATGGGAATACTTTAAACTTTAAGTATATATATGTATGAGGGAGGCAATCTGTACAAAAAACGCTTCCAGTGCGAACTTGCTTCTGGAGAACTTAGATGGCAATAAAATACAGGGATATAGAAAAAGAAAAACAACTGTTGGCAATTCTTTTAAAAACAAAACGTCCGGACAAAACAGAAATACTAGGCAAGCTTAGTCCGGAAAGTTTTACGACAATGGTTACAAGAGAAACTTTTATTCTCATTAGAGATTACCATGAAAAATATCTTGCACCATTAAATAAACAAATTGCACTTTCTCTTGCAGAGAAGCTTACCGGAAGCAAGAAAACAAAGGTAAGGAATTTTATTATTACGATTGGAAAACTAAAAGTTTCTACAAGAGTTCTTGCACACTTGTTAGAAGAGGTTTTGTATCATGAAGCTTGTAGGGAAGTGCATGATATTCTTATTGGTGCAAAAGATATTTTTAAACAAAACAGAGATCCATTTATCGTAAAAGATTTTCTAATGGATCAAATCACACAAACGCAATTAAGGACACAGAAGGACGTAGAGATACTAGATCTTAAGGTTGATTTTAAAAGAAGATATAAAGAAATAAGAAAGCAAAGAAAAGCCGGAATAACAAACATGGGAATTGAAACAGGAATAGATAAAAGATTTGACGATGAAATATCTGGCGTTAATGCGGGAGACTTGCTTATCGTTGTAGGCTTGCCATCAGGGGGAAAGTCTTTAATGATGCAAGATATTGCTTGTTATCAAGCTGTAGAAAAAGAAAAGAAAATTGCGTATGTTACAAATGAAATGACAGCTAAGTCTGTTGCTTTTAGAATGGACGCTAGAATTTCTGAAATACGGCATAGGAAGTTTAAGCGTCCTGCCACAATGAAGAAAATAGATTTCCAAAAATGGAAATTGTCTTTTGAAGACCTGCAAAGAGAGCGCATAAAAGTTATAGGCATGACAGGAGGCAACTGTTCTGCTGCTTCTGTTCATGCAAAGCTAAAAGAAATAGGCTATAAGCCAGATATAATTTTTGTAGATCATCTAAATAACATGATTCCTAATTCTCTTTCTGGCAGGGAAGTTGTAGATGCCAACTTTGCAGCAGCAAGCCAGAGCATTTTAAAAGAATGTAAAAGCCTAGCACTTAGAAGAAAAGTAGGTGTTATAAGTGCAGGGCACCTTAAGCCAGAAGCAGAAGAAAAGATGGAAGTAGGTTATTCCGATATAGCACTAAATAAACAAGCACTTGCAATGCACTCAGATATCATTATTGCAATTGTACAAACAAAGGGAATGAAAGGTGTAAAACGTGCAAGGTTACAATTCTTAAAGGTAAGAGAGGGAAAAACAAAAGAGTACATTGAAGTGATACCGGACTTTGGGATCATTAGGATTAACAATCCAGACAAGAAAGTTAAAAGCAAAAAGAAAAAGAGAAGGAGAAAACAATGAGCAGCATACCAAAGAAATTTAAGCCAGAAGTAATTACAGAAAAAACAAAACAGTCCATTATAAAAGGCTTGCCAAGAATTATTGAGATGTATGAAGATGTTTCAAAAGGACATATAGTAACAGAATGGGAATGCTTTTGTGACATTATTCCTGATTCACAATCTTGTCGTGCCTGTCCTTTGCGTCTATGTGATGGGGATTGTATAGGGCCAGGGGGCAACTGGATAATGGTTCGGGAACTTATTTATATTTATCATATGCCAAGATACAGACACAAGAGAGAAATTATATTTGATAAAAAGTTCGAAGTGTTTTTGAAACGAATATTAGAAAATACTAACTGGGACGATAATTTCTTAACGGATAAACAAATTAGGAGAAAAGTAAGGTATTGGACAGTAGATAAGATTATGGCAAGAGCTAAAAAGAAAGCAGAAGCCTGGAAGAAATGGCTTAAATGGTTTAAGAAACAACCATTAACCCAAGAAGAGGAGTATTAAAATGAAGATTTGCGGGAACAACCAAATGGGTTTCACTCTAGTAAAGAACGGCGAACACATTCGTTTGGAAAGCAAGACAAAAGAATTAGCAAGAGAAGAAGTAGTAAAGAAGGGATTGGTAGCAAAGGGGCACAACGTTAAGTGCTTCTACGCTTTGACAAGAAACAAGCACAAGGAATATAGAAACGGACTGAGGGGATAATGAGTAAGAATAAAAGCTTTGGAAGAATGCCAAAACAAAGAGAAAAAATATGTTCTGATTGTTCTCTTTGCTCCGATAGGAGAATGGATTGATGGACAAGATGACAAGAGAAAAAGTAGCTGCAAAAATTATTAGACCACTATTGGCTAGGTCCGATAGTGTTTATAAAATGGGGGCCATAGATCAATTAAACGCAATTCTTGCACATTGCGATAGGTTAGAAGAATTAGAAAAAACGCTTGCAGAGGTTATTGCAGGTTGCGATATAGACAAAGGAGAACAAGGACTATACAGACAAGTAATGGTTGTAAAAGGGCCAGGAAAAACACAAGCAGAAATAGATTTAGAAATAGCAAAAAGCGACCTTGCTGCTTTGCCAGAAATTTCTAAAGAAGTAGAACAACTAAGTGACAAATTAGAATCTGAAAAGAAAATAAGAATAAAGTATCAAACTATCGTTTACGATATCTTAAATATTATTGATCCTGGGGGCAAGGGATGCTTAATGGTAAACGATGTTATTGAAGGTGTTAAAAGGTTAAAAAAGGAACACAAAATATGGGAAGAAAATAATTGTATTATTGTAGATTGTTGTAATCGTTTCGGCGTCGATGATAAAAATAAATTAGGAGAAGCAATTTCAAACTTCTTTGATAAAACAGAGTTGTTAGAAAATGCTTTGAACGATCTAAACAACAAAACAACTGCACTAGGATTAGAAAGGAATGCAGTAAGAGAAGAGTTAGAAGCCATATCTTCTATGGCTTGTTACTGCCCAAAAATAGATAAGGGAAACTTCACTTGTGCACCTTGCAAAGCTAGGAAGTTTCTGAAGGATTACAAGCCAACAGAAACAAAAGAAGATAAGGAAGTAGAAAGGCTTAGGGATCTTTTAGCTAAGATAGTTGAAGAAAGCCCCGTACATGAAATGGATTGCAAGGGCAGGATTACAAGAAAGGATATATAGGATGGATAAAGAAAAGAGAGAGGAAATTCTAAAGATACATAAGAAGGCATATCCTGTGATGGAAGAAAGGTTTGGGAGGATTCATGCAGTTGTTAATCCAGAAAACCAATCTGTTTTCAACCAACATATAGCAGAGAAATTTCCTGACATAATGAAGTACATTGACAAGCTTGAAGAGGAGATAGAAAAACTTCGAAAATTGGCATACATAGGAGAACATCATTTCCCAAATAGTACATACAAGTACAGATTAGAAGAATTAGTAAGAAGTGCAGAAGAACATGGTGTACTGGAGCGTATCAGAAAAATTCCAAAACAATGTTCTTGCACTTGTGATGAATTTTGCGACGGTCCTTGTCCTGTACACAACAGAGAAAACAAATTACAGGATAGAGTAATACAATTAGAAAATGGTTGCAAGAAACATGGAATACTGGAGTGTATAGAAAGAGACACAAATGATGGTTGCCACCATGCCTCTTGTGAGATTGGCAAATATGAATGGATGGAACATAAGTTGCAGGAATTTATAAACGAATTAAAAGAGTCTGCAAAGACAGATATTGTTTATGATTGGATCATAGAAAAGTTGGGAAAAGTAATGGGGAATAAAAATAATGGCTAACAAAAAAGAATCCCAATACAAAGAGTTTTACCACTATGCAAAAGGGGCATACGAAGAAGGAGATACAATAGAAGATTTAAAAAAGCTGGTTGGAGAATACTGTTTAATATCTAATCCATCAGAAAACGATATTATACAGCTTCTGGCCATAGCTGTAATGGAAACAGCCATAGTAGATCAATTATGGATAAGAGAATTTATAGAAGCATTAAACCCAAACCATTGGAGTTATAGGTTTACAGAAAGGGAACCATATAACTTTAATCGGTGCGCTATAGGCTTTCTTCTTTCTCGTTTAAGTCTTGCACAAGTAACAAAAAGAACTGAAGAAGATGTATCGCATTGGATATATAATATTGGTAAGCCACAAAGTAATGTTCTTAAGCTAAAGAAAAGGAAATAACAAATGGCTAAAATTACAACCTACCAAAGGAAGATTATAACTCCTGGCGGGGAAGGAGACATAGCAGAGTTAAGGATTGACAGAGAAAACGGAACGGCAGAACTTGCACTTGCAAGTAATCCTTCTGTTGCAATTGTTTCTATCTCTGTAGAAGAAGATGCATCAGATAGAAAGGTAAAACTAGCTGCACATAGGAAAATGGAAGGTAAAGATTTTGAATGGGAAGATCAAACATGGAGAGCAGCAGAAGAAGAACATGAGGTTGTAAGAGGCAATGGGCTTTCTACAAGTGAAACAAAAGAGCTTTTAGAATCAACCTTACTACAGCTTTCGGAAGATGTAGAATCTGGTTGGGTTGAAAGCTTTAAGCTAGAAGTACAGTACAAAGGCGGATTAAAGAAGGCGATTGAATACAATTAAGGAAAATACAATGACAAACAAAGAGCTATTTCAAGCAGCTAGAAAAATTGCAGATCTTACATTTTCGCACCCAAACGTTTCAACAGATCCAGGTTGTTTAAATAGTGGTTATGTTTGGCTAGAAGACAGAAGAAACGAAGATGTAAATCCGTATTATAACCAAACAAAGCAGGGTTTATTTTTTGAAATTTATTATGGTAGCCCAGGACATTTGTGGACACCTTGGGGAAAATGGAATTTTGCAGGAAGTAGTTCTGGCTTTTGGGACAATATTCTGCTAGATATTCTTTCAATGTTTGATGTAAAGATGTATCAGGAAATGTACCATACGGAAATGGGGGGATACGGACCAGTTTATTCTTTGCATAAGGTTTTAGAGTTAGTTCTCCCGGATCCAATCGCAATTCTAGACGGAGAAGAATTTAAATCATATGAGCAAGCAAAGGCAGAATGGGAAGCACTTAAAAATGAAACAGAAAGCGAAAACGTACAGCAAGGAACAGAAGAAGGAAAATAGAAAAAAGTTTTTAAGCCTATACGATTTATTTCCGACAGAGTTTTCTAATCTACTTTCTCATACGCTTATGTGCTTTGACATAGCAGAGAAGGAAATAGAAAATTACCAGTTGGAATATCCTAGGCACAGCGGAGAATTGTTCGATGCTTTTAGGTTTCTAATGCCCAGCCCTTTGTTTAGAAAAATTTCTAAACGGGTTTTTAGAAACCATTGCAGAGAGTTATTAGAAAGAATAGTGCTTGGGAAAAGTACAAAATTAGCTACAAAAGCAGAGGTTTTGCTTAGTTTATCAGAGTCTTCGTTAGATGCTCCACTAAGACAAAACTATGCTTACCTATATTACAGGCTATTCAAACACATCTTCGGAAAGAAAAGAACAGAGAATATGGGAATAAAAAAAGTAGGACAAGAACTATACAAAGGAGAATACAAAAAGCTTTTTAAAGAGCTACAGAAAAAGCTAAGACAAGATTGGAGGAAATAAATATGCTTTGGTCTGGAAGAGTAATATTGGTAGGTGGAAAAGTTTTCTCGTGGAAGGGAAACCAAACACATATTCTTCTGCCTCACGCAAGTGCAGGAATGGGATGTTTTGGAATGAGATATTTTCCACCTTATGATACGGAAGAGAAAGTAGAAATCCATCATGGGATTTTTAAGTCTAGCGTAAGCTGGGACGCATGGATGAAAAAGAAAGGATTTCACAAAGACAACCCTGCATCCGAAGCAGTAGCAAGGATTATAATGAAGGACAGTTATACAGGAGTAGATGAAAAACCAATTAAGGAAGCAACATTTCAGTTAGAAGTTAGAAACACAAAAGAAACTTCGGAAGAGTACAGTAATCCTTCGCATTATGATTATTGGTGGATTAAAAACGACGAACAGAACAAAGATTGGGAGTAACAAAAAATGAAAACATGCCCCAAATGCTGCATGGATAGAAAAAGAACCAAGATAGAAATCATTTTTTGGGAGTGGGCGCAATTGTTTCAAGTAGTGTGTACTACTTGTTTAACTTGTTCTAAGCCAGCAAAAACAGAACAAGAAACAATTGACTACTGGGAATCAATGGTAATAAGAACATAATTCTTAAACGGGAGGAATAAAATGAATACATTACAGAAAGACAAGAGAGAATTATATTCCTAAGAAGTGCAATACAAAGAACACAAATATACCACGATAGGACTTACTTGTATGCACAGTATTGGATCGCATTAGCTGTAACAGGATGCGCCACAGACAAAAACATACAGCAAGCAACTAGCGGAGATCCAAATGGAGGAATTGTTTGGAAGCAATTAACAGATAAACAAAAAGTAAAAGATGCTTTGCTTACTGCAAATCAGCATATTTATAACTTAGACGAAAATATGGAAGACCTTATTAAGTTTCGTGAAGAACTTGATAGGCTGGAATTTGAAGAAGCAGAGAAGGAGGAAAGATGAAAAGTAGAGAAATAGAACAAGGTTGCCTTGGAACCCATTCTATCCTAGGAGCAGTAACACAAATTCTGTTCGAAAATGCAAAGGAAATGAAATACGATCAAAAGGTAATCATAACAGTACATACAAACCTTTCTGCAGAAGAGGGGGGAATTCTTAACAACGACATTAAAAAATTAAAAGATCTTGGAGCACAAGTAACTATCGGTAAAAAGTATTTCCCACTCATGACAATCACATTAGAGGATATAGAAGATGGGAATTAATCGCGATACGATTAGCATATACAAGAAATAAGAAGAAAGTATAATAATAAGTAAAAGTAACAATAATAAGAATATAACAATTATATATGGAGTATTAATACTATAAGTAATTAAATTATATTCAATACATTAGTATTTATTTTAAGTAATACTAGTAGACTTAACTTAAAGTCCTAGTAGACGTAGACGTATACTTAGACTAAGACTTAGACATAATTACAGCTTAGTCTCTTTATGTTCTTATATTATACTAGGCTTATACTATAACTATAAGTCCTAGTAAAGTATTAAAGTAAAGGGGAAGAAACATGGCAGAAGAAAGCAAGAAAAAGAAAAATGAGCTAGAAGAACTTTCAATAGGAACACTTTTGTTTATCTTATCGCTTGGAGCGTTTGTAGGGTTTATGATTGGAATATTTATCGGAGAGACAGCACAGGATAATGGGACAAAATGGGAACAAGAAGAAAAGCTTATTATTAAGTACGATGATAAGTTTTACAAACTTGAGCTTTTAGAGTTTAAGCCTGTAGAAAAGAAGAAGGAGAAGTGAAATGGAGAGGGAAGACATACTAGGTTTATTTAGAAGATCTCTTAAGCACATTTTAGATGATGCAGAGGCACGGAATTATGAGCCTCCTGCCGATTGTGTTTTGGTTGCAGATCTTGAGTTTGCAATTGCAAGGCTTATAGAAGAATGAAAAAAGAAAAGCTTTTAAAACTAGAGATGCTTAAAAAGAAATATAAAAACTGTAAGAAGTGCCCCCTGTGTGATATAAGAAACAAAATTGTTTTTGGCAGGGGAGCATTTAAAAAGAGAATCGCAATTTTAGGGGAAGCTCCTGGTCCAACAGAAGATGAAACAGGAGATCCTTTTACTGGTAAGTCTGGCAAAGAAGTTTTAGATAGGCTTCTTAGGATTGCAAAGCTTAATAGAAATGATTGCTTTATCTTTAACTCTGTGCTTTGTTTTCCTGGTAGGAATCCAGAAGGCGGATTTATGAAACCAACAGAAAGCCAGATTGCAAAGTGCAAACCTAGATTAAAGAAGGTTCTTAAGATCCTAAAGCCAAAAGTTATAGTAGCAATGGGGAACATCGCGCTATACGCTTTAACAGGAGAAACAGGCATTGCAGAGAACAGACAGAAAGCACATAGGTATAAAACAAAAATAGCAGATGCAGAAATTGTAGTAACTTATCATCCTGCTGCAATACTTAGAAATAAAGCTTTCAAAACAGCAGCGAAAGCAGACTGGCATAGTTTAGGAGAGGTTATAAATGCCTTCCGATGAAAGCAGGAAAAGAGCAAGAAAAACAAAAGGGATAGCAGTAGTAAATAGAATAAAGAAAAGTGTAGATGTAAAAACGATATTAGAACACTACAAGGCTAAGAGGGTAAAAAAGAGTTCTGGAGATTTTATAAATTGCAGTTGCCCTTTGCCGTCTCATGGAGGGGAAGATTCTAGTCCTTCGTTTGGAATTGTGGATGCAAAAGGAACAGATAAGAATGGGAACTACAAATGCTTCAAATGCGGAGGCGGGGATATAATAGATTTTATAAAGAAAATGGAAGGAACAGATTTTCATGGTGCGAAAAACTTTCTAACTTCTTTGGGAGGAATTGAAGATCCTTATAGCGAAGGGCTATTAGACAGGGAAGTAAACGAAATAAAAGAAGAAGAGGAAACAAACGATTTAGAAAACATTAGACAAACTTTTATTCCGCCAATTTTAAATAACAATCTTTATGTCGCAAGGTATCTTGTAGAAAACGAAAGTAGAAATTTTGATTTTAAAAGAGCAATGAAGATAATAGAAAGATTTAAGATTGGAATTGGATGGTACTTTGGCAAGATAAGAATTATTGTTCCTATCTTTGATCATTATGGAAACCTTATAACTTTCTTTGCACAGAACGCGGATGATAATTCGGATAAACTTTTTGCAAAAGGCGCAAAAACTGGTTTATTACTTTTTGCTTTAAACCATTTTGTAAAGAAAACAAATAGAATAATTTTAACCGAAGGAATTTGGGATGCACTAAAGATTATTAGTTATGGTTTGCCAGCAGTAGCAAGCTTTTCTACAAGCTTTACGCCACAACAGGCAAATCTTATTGTTTCTTATTTTGATGAAGTTTATGTTGCGTTTGATGCGGACAAAGGAGGAAGAAAAGGAACGGAGAAAGTAGCTAAACTTTTATACCCTACAGTGAGCATAAAAATGGTTGAATTACCTGACGAAAAAGACCCTTGTAATTGCACAAAAACGGAGCTAAAAAAGGCTATAAATAAGGCTAAAAATATGCAGTTTTTCGACGAGGATTTGTTATAAAAATCTTATAACATAAAGCGTTTGTATATAAGGAGTTAAAAACAGTTGCAAAGAAAAATGGGAAACATATAATAGTTAAGTATATATATAAGTGTAGGGCGTTATCTCCACAAAGCATCAAAAAGGCTCCCTGTATGAGCGGGCTTTTTAAGATAAATAGTATTCCTAAGTTTTTGTAGTTTCTGGAGAAAAGGTTTATGGCGAAAAAGAAAAGCAAGTTGCGTCGGAAAGTGGACAAGGCACTGACAAAGCTGGAAAGGGCACAAACAAAGATTGATGAGGGGATTGAAATTATTTCTCCTCTTGCAGAGCATGTTGCACGTCCTTACAAAACAGCTTTGTCGCGTATGGCAAAGGTTATGCTCAAGGAGATCCCGGATGCAATTGAGCTATTAACCAAGAAGAAGAAAAAGAAGAAGGAGGACACCAAGAAGAAAAAGAAGGCAAAGAAAACCAAAACAGAAAAGAAGGCAAAGGGAAAGAAGAAGAGAGGAAGGCCAAAGAAGAAGGAGACAGAAAAGAAAGAAAAAACCAAAAAGAAAAAGAAGAAGACCAAGAAGAGCAAAAAGTCTAAAAAGTAGTTTTTAGTTTCTCTTTGTAAGGAGCCAACTGTTATGGCAAAGAAAGTGAACAAGCTTGTAAAGTCCTGTGGAACGTTGTTGAACGCAATGGTGCACCTGAATGATGAAATTGAAATAATGCTTGCTGATGGAGATCACAAGCGGGGCCAAACTGCAAAGAAGATTGTGCAGGAAATTCTTGCTGATGCTAAGAACATTAAGAAGGACCTTACCGAAAAGGTGAAGGAGCTTTCTGAGGCTAACAAGAAGAAGAAGGGTAAGGGCAAGAAGAAGGGTAAGGGTAAAAAGAAGGGCAAAGGCAAGAAGAAGAAAAAGGAAGAAGAGGAAGAGGAAGAAGAAGACGACGAGGATGATGAAGAAGAGGAAGAAGAAAAGCCTAAGAAGAAAAAGGGAAAAGGCAAAAAGGGAAAGAAGGCTAAAAAGGAAGAAGAAGACGACGAGGATGAAGACGACGAGGATGAAGACGACGAGGATGAAGATGATGACGACGAGGACGACGACGAGGACGACGACGATGACGACGACGATTTTTAAAACAGCAGCATAAATAAAACTCTCCTATAAAAAGTGGGGCCCCTTTGCAATTTAGCTTAGGGGCCCCACAGTTTTTAATAACATTAAAGGAAGCAAAAAATGCAAAACAAGATTAAGTATCTTGGCGTTATTCTTATGCTTGCTGTTTTGGTTTTAACTGCAATTCTTATTGCAGGAGAGTTAGTAAACTATACCGAGAAGGCAGAAGCAATTCAAGATGCAGAGCTGCTTACAAAACAGAAGGTTTACATTATGTCACAATATAAGAATTGTTTGTTCTGTATAGTTTGGCTCCTTGCATGTTATGTTATAAACAAAAACATTTTCTATATTCTCGTGAAGAGAAACTAAAGTAAGAGCAAAGCAAGGGAGAATACAAATGAAAACAATTAAACAACAAATTGCGATCGACGACAGAGGTAAAAGGAAAAAAGAAGGGAAGCTTTGTAGGCTTAGGTCTGGCACATCTACTTCTAAGTTTCCAGAGCTGCTTGTTATCGGCAAAAATAAAAAGAAAAATACTACTGTTGTAAAGAAGGCGTTTGAAATGGATAAAGTTGCATTTAAACAGCTTTGTTCTATTCTTAGCATACCAGAAGAATACATTGCGTCCTGCCCGCCCAGTCTTCGTTCTGCCAATATTAATTATTGGCTTTCTGCAGTTCCAAAGGTAAAGAAGGTTTGTCTGCTTCTAAAGGAAAAGGTTATTAGGGGAATTGTAGACCTAGAACAAAAGGCAAGGCTATTTACTAATAGTGCTGTTATTGAGATTTTTGAAGATCTTATTAAGAACGGGATTAGTGTAACAGTTCCAAACGAAGAAAATACACAGATTGCAATCTTTCCAAAGATTGTTCCTGTTTGGCAATATCTTTCTTCTACTTCAATGCACATTAGCTTGATGTTTCCGGATGAAAACCTGTTTTTTGAAGGCGGGGATAAAAAGAAGGGAGTTTTTACAGGCATACATATTTCCAATTCTGAGATCGGGAACCATCTGTTTAGAATGGATTATATTCTTCATAGGGAGGCATCCGATTCTACTATTATTCTTGCGTTAGATAAAAAAAGAATGTATAGGCCAAAGCCTGGAACAACAATCGAAAAGTTAAAGGAAGATATTACGAATGTAATTATTGATCTTCCTAAATATAAAGAAAAAGCAGAATCGTTAATTAAGAAAGCGAGAAAGAAGGACATTAAAGATTTTAAAACATGGGCAGAGCTTAAAAGAAAAAAGTACAGGTTTAATTCTGCTCTTGTTCGCAGGGGCAAGGAAATCTTTGATGGGCAAGAAAAAAACGTTTGGGGAGCTTGTAGTGCACTTGCGAAAGCTGCAAGGGAAAAGTTTGATGGAGAAAGAAGATACGAAATGCTTAGTATGCTTGGTCTGTTTCTAAATGTCTAATAAACAAGAATTTTTAAAGAGACGAGGACAAGAGGTTTATGTAAGAGCAAGAAGGCTTATTTGTGGCAAGGTTGTTCCTTTGGTTGCGTTTAAAGAAACAGTTTTGCCTGAAGGAGCTAAGCTTATAGGGGAATTTGACTACAAGGATGGAATGTTCTACAAAGTAGAACTTTTTGAAGGAGAAAAGCATGAGTAGAAGTGCACAGTATATCGGTTTAGCTCCTCACGCAAAGAAATGGCTTGATCAAAGAATACAAAAAGAAAAGGTTTTAATAGTAGAAAACAAAATCCCTTTGGATGAAAATGGAGATCCACAAATTCAAAAAATGGTTAGCGATGTAAGGTTACATGTTATAAAGGGAACACTTGAAGGAAAGTTTGGTTATGAAGATATAATGGGAATAATGGAAACTAAAATGGGAGGATTTCTTTTAAAGGACGGAAGAAAAGTTTACGAAAAAACACAAGTAGAACCTTGGTCTTCTGGTCCAATGTATTTTACTGCATTAGTAGACGAAGAATTTAATTGGATTGAGGAAACGCTTTGGACAGATAAAATGATTGATGCAGAGGTTTCTGGTGATGCTTATGTTTCAGATCATCAATATTGTGCAAAATGTGGGAAAAGTATTTTACACGAATCTAACTTAGTAGATTTGAAGCTTTGTGAAGAATGTTTTAGAATAAACGAGCTTGGCTTGGAAGCAGATTGTAGATGTAGATATTGTGGGAAAGAAATATCTGGCGTAGAAGCAGAAGCTTTAATGTGCCATTCTTGTGCGTCTGACAGAATGCTTTCTTGTGAGAAGATGGCGGATGTAAGAAGGCAATACGATGATTAAACGAATAGTAAAAAGGCTATTTTGCCTGTACGAAATAAAAGAATTACAAGTAGGAGGGCATTGTGGCCTTTGCGGGAAATGGGTTCAAGATATTGTTTTGCCTAAAGTTTGGGCAATAACAGTTTGCGAAAAATGTAATGGATAAAAAGAAAAAGAAGAAATGGTTTTTCTGTGTTTGTCTTCCGCCTAGAAAAAAGGATGGCAGACGTCCTAGGTATTATCTATTAAAGACTAAGTCTTTTAAAACAGCTCTTAAGTTATATGCGCTAAAATGTCTAAAGCTTAAAAAGATTGTTTTTAAGAAGAAGTATTTAATGGATAAATATTACTACTATGATGGACAAGTTTATATTGAAAGGCTTATGAATTTAAGTAAGGTAAACGGGCTAGAAGGAAAAGATATTTATTCAACAGGGTACTTTCACGAGCTTTGCCGGGAATGCACCATGTTTGCACTAGAAAAGAAAAGGAAACGCAAAAGGAAAAAGAAAAAGGAGAAGTAACATGGGGCAAAGTGAAACGGTAAAGAAAATTATAAGAGAAACAAAAATAGAAGGCATAAAACAAAGCTTAGTAGGAATAGACGATAATCTTTTAAACAAAATAGATAATTTTCAATTAGGGGAATTACAAACTCTAGCAAGAACGTTTTTAAATAAAGTAGAAAAAGAAGTAGTTAAAAGGCAAAGTGTATAACACATAGGGCCCGTAGCTCAGCGGCCAGAGCAGTAGACTCATAATCTATGTTTGCCAGGGTTCGAATCCCTGCGGGCCCATTATGTAATAAAAACAGCCCGTAACTCAGCTAGGTAGAGTAACGGCCTTTTAAGCCGTGAGTCGTGAGTTCGATTCTCACCGGGCTGAATAAAGGAGGATAAAAATGAAAGCAACTTGTACTTGGGGAGATGGACCGGATGTTATGCTTTCTCTAAATGGGCATACGCTTTTTATGCTAGAGGATGTTAGACCTGGAATTTCAGTTCACGGGCATGTGAAGTAAGGGCAGATATGCTTAACAGTAGAAGAAGCGGAACAGCTTGTACGTGAATTAAATAATGCTGTTATTCAGGTTAAACAACTGGAAGAAACGTGTAAACAACTTAACAAATACGATAAATAAAAAATTAGGCACGAGTGGCGGAATGGCAGACGCAAGGGACTTAAAATCCCTCGGCCGACGGGCCGTCCGGGTTCGAATCCCGGCTCGTGTATTAACAATATTTTGATAACAATGGGATAGGAGAGTTTAATATGGGGGAAGAACGTAAATCGTCAAGAAAAAGACGGACAACAAAACTAGATAGGAGAGTAGAAAGATACAGGGAAACAGGCAAGCATAAGATTTTTGAGGTTATTTACTACGATATAATTAATACAGTTAAAGTTATTGCTGCTAGATTTTATAAATACTTTCCGGATAGAACTTTTGATGACTTAGTACAAGAGGCTATGCTGCATGTCCATTTTAAGGTAATACCTAAGTACGATATTCATCGTGCGTCTTTTAAAACAATAGCAAGCATAGCAGTAGAACAGAAATTTATTCGTATGCTTAAATCTATTAAAACAAAGAGAGGCACTATTATAAATATGCCTACTTTTACAGAAATAGAATTTCATACGGATATAGATATACAAGAAGAGGCGGAAGATACTAAGAACTTTATGGACGATGAAGTAATTGTACGGGATTTGCTTAGATTGTTTAAAGAAAGGCTTTCTAAGGAAAGCTGGAGACTTTATAGAAGGATCTATAGGGATCCAGATATAGATTTTGCAAGACTAGCAAGAAAAAAAGGCTTATCTCAATCTTCTTTGTACAGGAAGTGTAGAGATATATATCTATTTCTTACTATGCTAGTAGAAAAAGGAATGTGCGATGACCATAGATGCAGATAAAAGTAAAGTTAGCCTTTATCTTAAGCTATTAAAAAGGTTTTCTTTTGATGGCGTTGATATAATAAGTAAAGGCGAAAAACCAAAAAGCAAACATTTTATTTTGATAAAAGATATCCCTGCAATATTAGATGCTATAAAAACACAAGAAGAAAAAGATGTTATAGCATTAATTGCAAAAAAGCTTAGGACTTCTACGGTATGAATTTTTGCAACTTGCACACTCACAGTATGTTTTCTATTTTAGACGGATGCGTTACTATAGATAGGCTAGTAAATCGTGCATCTGAATTAGAAATGTCTTCCATTGCTTTAACTGATCACGGAAATGTGTCTGGTGCGATAGCGTTTTACCAAGCTTGTAAAAAGAAGGGTATAAATCCTATTGTCGGATGCGAAATGTATATTGACGATAATAGGGATGAAAAAACAAGGGATTATAACCACGTCATAATTCTTTGTAAGAATTACAAAGGATATTTAAACCTCCTTAAAATTGTGAGTGAAGCAAATATAAAAGGCTTCTATTATAGACCTAGAACCACAACAGAAATGGTATTTGAAAATTCAGAAGGGCTTATTATTTCTACTGCATGTATGAATGGTTTGCTTAGCAAAGGAACAGAAAAACAAATAATCACAAAAGCAAAAAAGTGGAAGAAAAAGTTTGGGGAAGATTTTTATATCGAATTGCAAATAAATGAAATGGCAGCTCAAATTCAATACAATCAAATGCTGCTTGATATTGCGGATAGGACAAATATAGAACCCCTTGTTACTCTAGATTCTCATTATGCCATCCCAAAAGATATAGCTCTTCAAGATTTTATTCTTGCCGTTCGCGCAAATAAAACAATGAAAGACAAAACATTGCAGACTTATTCTGCAAGAAACTTGTACTTAATGAGTAAAAAAGAGCTTTGGAATAACTGTCAAGAGTGGGGCCATAAAATAAGTAAAAAAGTATTTAATAGAATGTGTAATAATTCTGTTCGTATTGCAGATAGATGTGATTTAGAAATACCTTTTGGCAAAGTGCATATCCCCAAAATGGGAATGACAAAAAAAGAGTTCGAAAGCTTTGTTAAAAAAGTTGCAAAGAAAAGAGGTATACTAAAAAAGAAAGGCTATAAGAAAAGACTAATAAACGAACTAAGAGTTATAAACAAGCTTGGTTTTCATGATTATTTTCTAATCGTTTATGACGTGGTAAATTGGTGTAATGAAAATAATATTTTTGTAGGGCCAGCTAGAGGATCTGTTGCTGGTTCTTTAGTGTCATATATATTAGATATAACAAAAATAGATCCTATTCCGCATAGTCTACTTTTTGAACGTTTTTTAAACGAGAGTAGAGTAGATATGCCGGATATTGATTTAGATTTTGATGCAAATAAAAGAGATAGGATTTTTGAATACTTAGCAAACAAATATGGAAAAAATAAAGTTGCCAGGGTTGGAACATTTGGTGCATTTGGTAAGGTTGGAGCTTTAAAAGATATTGGAAGGGTATTTGAACTCCCACAAAGACCAATAGATGAAATAGCAAATGAGATATATAGGGTTGGAGCAGAGGATGAGTCTGCTTTTAAAAAGGCTTACGAAAATATAAGCGGAACACTAAAAGATTTTTGGAAAAGACATAAGAAGTGGATTAAGTTTGCTAAAGCTGCGTCTGAGCTTTTAAGGAATACTGGCGTACATCCTTGCGGATTACTTATTACACCAAAACCAGTTTACCATTATTGCCCTTTGGTTAAGGCTAAAGGTGCAATTGTTTCTGGATATACAGAAGGCATTAGAGGAAGAGAGCTAAGTGATATTGGTTTGGTTAAGCTAGATATTCTTGGTTTAAATACTTGTTCTATTATTTCTGATAGCGTAGACCTTGTAAAGCAGCATAGCGGAAAAGACCTCGGTAACAAAATTTGGAATTTAAATTTAAAGAATAAAAAGCTTATAAAAGAAGCACAAAAAGGAAATACTACTGGAGGATTCCAGTTCGAAACAGAATCCGCGATTAAGCTGCTTAGGAAAATACAACCAGAAACGTTTGATGAGATTGCAGCTATAAATGCTATAAACCGTCCTGGCCCGTTAGGGGCAGGGGCAGTAGATAGGTTTTTATATAGAGAAGGAATGGAAATTAATAGCGATGAGATTAACGCATTGCTTGCGGATACAAGAGGAGTTTTGGTATACCAAGAACAGGTTATGCGCATATTCCATTTGGTAGGATATACACTTATTGAAGCAGATAGGTATAGAAAGCTTGCTGCTAAGAAGATGTTTAAAGATGTGGAAGTTAAGAAACTTAAAAAAGATTTTATAAAACGTGCGTCTAAAAAGATGGACAAAGAAGACGCGACAGACTTATGGAAGATTATCCTTTCCTTTACTAAGTATTCTTTTAATAAAAGCCATAGTGTTGCATATACATATTTATTCTTTCAGGTTCTGTATTTAAAAAACTACTATCCAAAAGAGTTCTTTTGTGGATTGCTTTCTAATACAACTACAGCAACAATTAAAGATAAAAAACACGGATCTGAACAGAACAAATTAAATAGGTATATAGGAGAGGCAAGAAAGTATGGTGTTAAAATTTTACCTCCTGATATAAATGCTTCTAAAACTGGTTTTATTATAGGAGAGGACGGGATTAGGTTTGGATTAGACAAGATAAAAACAATAAAAGGTGCATCCGCGGAAGAAATTATTAAGAAACAACCATTTACGTCTTTTCAAGATTTTATAAAGCGTATCAGCGGAAAGGTTCACAAAGGGAAGATAGTAAATCTAATAAGAGCAGGAGTATTTGATTGTTTAGAACAAAGGCAAGCTGTTAAAAGGCAGTTTAATAGTATAAGAAAGGAGCAAATATTTGACCTAAAGAAAAGCAATGTAATAAAGGATGCGACAGAAGCTTTTGGTTTTGTTTTATACCATCCATTTTTTAACGAAGATGTGAAGAGTTATTTGCTTTCTATGTATTGTATTTCTTCTCATCAGCTTAGGAAGTTCCAAAGATGGAATTCTGTTTGTGTTGCTGGCATTATACTTTCTGTAGAAACTAGGATGTCTGGCAAGTCTTCTAAAGTTGTAAAGATACAAGATCATAGAGGTGATGTATTTGTTTATTTAAACAAAGAAACAGATAAAAAGTTTAGCAAATATTTAGAGAAGCATAAAATAATATTTGTACAAGGCAAGTTGCTTTCGGATAATAAAATCCTTTGTTATAACGAAGGGGAAATAATAGATATAACAAGTAAAGTAGAAGATAAAATGGGGGGCGCATTATGTCAAAGCGGAATCCTAGTGTAAAGAAAAAGGTTAAAATAGATTGGGAAAGTTTTCAAAATGATAAGCCTTTATTTATAACTGTACGCAAGATTTTAAAGATTGTGACTAAGTATGAAGGTATAGGTATTGCATCTTTGGTAAGTGAAAATAGGGCAGATGGGCTACTAAAGGACAAAATGTCTTTAGCAGCATTAAATGTATTTCTTGCAGTAGAAGCTGGCAGGGCAGAAGGTGCATTTATTAGAGCAAACGGTTTAAGAAAATCTAAGTATGCGGAGTTCTTTATTAAGATAAAAGAAGAGGCAGAAAA
>Ga0180437_10003559_pt1 | contig 23047 bp, 26 predicted proteins | sample SS_ome_4_FD_132410 | JGI IMG/M metagenome (GOLD analysis project Ga0180437, IMG submission 132410) | Hypersaline lake sediment archaeal communities from the Salton Sea, California, USA - SS_3_D_1 metaG | ecosystem: Environmental > Aquatic > Non-marine Saline and Alkaline > Hypersaline >...
ACGACGGGCTCCATGTGTGGATGGATGTATCCATGCCCGAGGTGATCCCCGGTGAGCAACTGGCCAATGAAAAGTCCAATCCACAACACACTCCCACGGCTGTGTTCCTGGATGAAGCGCCTGCCGGGCTGGAGGGCGAGCTCGTGCTGACCACCTTCGGCGAAGCGCTGCCCTTGGTCAGGTATCGTACCGGCGATCGCGTGCGCGTGACGGGGACGCAGCCCTGTGCATGCGGCATGACGCATCCCCGGATCGCGGTGCAGGGCAGGCTGTAGGCCGTGTGTCTTCTGCCGCCGCTTCCAGCGAATCCTGCTTGGCGGGACACACGTAGCGACGCCAGGACGGCTTTGACGCCATCCATGCACCACGCTTTTCCCACTCTGCAGGTGGCGCGTCCGTGGCTTCTCGACGCCCATGAAGGAGGCAGGCTGTGAGCAAGCGTATCTGGGACGAGCAAGTTGAGTGTATGCCCCTGCCACAACTTGTGGAGTTTTGCCAGGTCAGGTTTAGGGAATCAAGGATCATGGAGAGAGCGGCTCGTTCGCCCCTCTACCGTGACAAGTGGGCGGCGGCAGGCGTGGTGCCCAAACAGGTTCGCAGCTACGACGACCTGCGGAAGCTGCCCTTTACCACGGGCGGAGACCTGCGTGTGGCTCAGGCCGAGCACGATCTGGACGAGCTCATCTGCACCGAACACCCGCGATTCTGGGTGAGCACTTCAGGAACGAGCGGTTCCCACAAGTGGATTCCTGTCGGTGATCAGGACGTGCTCACGTTCACCGAGGCAACCATGCGGATGTTTACCATGGCCGTCGATGTTGCAGAGGGCTGGTCGCTCCTTCTGGTCAACACCCCCGCCCCCTTTCTGAGTGAATCTTCGGGGTACTACGCAGTCATCGGGCAGGTACTCTACGATGGTGATGCCGAGCTGGCCTTTTGCGCTCTGCCCGAGACCTTTGATGCCCTCGACTTTGCCAGGAAGGAGGAAATCAAGGGCTTCCAGTCCATGCCCAGCATGGCGATGCTCGTCGCTGAGGGCGTGGCAGAGCGAGCAGGCGAGGGCGCACGCGAGCAGTTCAAGAAGGAGCGCACCGTGGGCAACCTGCTGCGCGCGGTGGCCGCCAGCGTGCTGCCCATCAAGGCTAGCAACATCTTCAAGTTCCGGTGGGGCATCTTTGCTGGTGAGCCGGTGGATCCGTACCGCAGCGCGCTGAAGGAATCCTTTGGGCTGCGACCAGCCACCGCCTACGGCGCGAGCGAGTTCCCGGCCTCCGCCTGCTTGGAGTGCAAAGTGCAGGACGGGTTGCACCTGCCGATGGACAACTGCCTGCCGGAGATGATTCCCCAGGAGGAGTTAGCCAAGGAGGAAGTCGACGCAGCCTACGTGCCGCAGGCCATCCCCCTCTGGGAAGCTACACCGGGCCTCACCGGCGAGTTCGTCATCACCACCTTCTCCGAGGCGCTGCCGCTGATACGCTACCGCACCTCAGATCTGATCATGGTGGTCAGTACCGATCGGTGTGAATGCGGCCGCACGTTCCCCCGCATTAAGATACGCCACCGCAGCGACGACATCGTCAACATGGGGCTCATCCGCTTCTCGATCTATCAGCTGAAGGACAAGATGGAAGAGATGGGGACCCACGGTCAGGTCGCCAAGTGGCAGTTGAGGCTCACCCGCGAGAACCGTAAGGCGAAGGGGGTGCTGTTGGTACAGCCCAAGGGAGAGATAGCCGACCAACAGGCCTTCATCACAGAGCTCGAGGAGAAGATGGACGAGCTCAAGGGCGTCAAGCAGGCCTGGGAGAATGGCTTGATCGCCAAGCCAGAGGCTCGCCTGGTCGATGAAGTGGTCGAAAAGCGCACCATGTCGGGCAAGATCAGATACGCCATCTACGAAGACGTGTACTTCGAGGAGGCATAGCATGGACAAGCTCAACATTGCACTGCAGCCCCCGGGGGTCGAGCAGTTGCCCCTCGCCGACCTGGCCCAGTTGGGCGAACAGCGGCTGGTAGAAGGAAAGGTGATCGAGCGAGCCGGTACCTCCTCGCTCTACGCCAAGCGATGGAACAGAGCGGGCGTGGAGGTCAAGGCAGTGCTGAGCCGTAGCGAGCTGGCCCAATTGCCATTCACTTCCGCCGCCGATGTCATTGAGGTCCAGAAGCGTTCTCCTATGCGGCAGTTCCCCTGTGCTCCAGCCGCCGTGTGGTTTGCCACCGACAGCCAGGGCGAGTCCCGCAAGTGGATCCCCTACAGCAAGCAGGATCTCGTGCAGTACATGGGCCTCCTGACACGCCTTGAGCGCCCCACCGCGCTGAAAGAACGCGATGTCATCCTGTTTGTCGTGCCCATGGCGCCCAGAACCACCAACGCCATGCCCTATCTGTGGATCTTCACCGACATCCTCGAGACCAAGCTCAAGCTAGAGTTCGTTATCGGTTCCATGTTCCTGCTAGGAGCCAGCAACTGGCCCGAGTTCACCCTGCGCCGGCAACCCACCGTTCTGGTATCGCGCCCCAGCGATGCACTAGCCTTGGTCGAGCACTTTGCCAAAGCGGCTGGGACGTCCGATGCCCAGCCCAAAGAGCTCTTCAACAGGCTGCGCGCCGGCATCTTCTTCGGCGAGCCGCTGTCTCCGTTCAGTCAGGCCATCCAAGAGACGTACGGCCTGGAGCCATTCGACTGCTACCTCTCCGCCGAGTTCCCCAGCCTGAGCGCAGAGTGCTCTGCCCACGATGGGCTCCACGTGTGGATGGATGTGTCCATACCCGAGATCATCCCGAATGAGGAGCTGGCCAGGGAAAAGGCCAATCCGCAGCACAAACCTGCAGCCGTGTTCCTAGATCAGGCGCCTGCGGGCTTGGAGGGCGAGCTGGTGCTGACCACCTTCGGCGAAGCGCTGCCCTTGGTTAGGTATCGCACAGGCGATCGAGTGCGCGTGACCGGGACCGAGCCGTGCGGCTGTGGCATGACTCATCCCCGGATTGCGGTCCAGGGCAGGCTGTGAGCGCCGCGTCCCCTGGCGCCTGGTGAAACCACTCAGAGTCTGCAGATAGCCGGACGGTGCCGCCCGCAGTACCACAGAGGAGCTAGCCTGTGACGAAGCGGATCTGGGATGAGGCAGTAGAGTGCTTGCCCCTGCCACAGCTCGTGGCCTTGTGTCAAAGCAAGCTGCAGGAATCAGGCGTCGTAGCGAGAGCTGCTCGCTCGCCACTCTACAGGGAGAGGTGGGCGACTGCAGGTGTGGTCCCGGACCAAGTCCATGACTACGACGACTTGAGACAACTCCCCTTCACCACGGGTGGGGACCTGCGGGCAGCCCAGGCTGAGCAGGGCCTTGACGCACTCGTGTGCGCCGAGCACCCGCGCCTGTGGGTCAGCACGTCAGGGACAACCGGGTCCCACAAGTGGATCCCCATGGGGGATGAGGATATCCTCGCCTTCACCGCGGCGGCAGTTCGCATGATGTTCATGGGGCTTGAGAACCCAGAGCATTGGTCGCTTCTGTGGCTCAGCACCCCGGCCCCTTTCGTGACTGAGCTTGCCGGCTACATGTTGCTGGCCAGTCAAGTCCTCCACGAAGGGGGCGCTGAGCTGGGCTTCTGCTCGCTGCCCGAAGTCTTCGATGTCCTCAGTTTTGCCCGGTTGGCACAGATTGAGGCCTTGCAAGCCATGCCCAGCATGGCCATGGTCATCGCTGAGACTGTCGCGCAGCGAGCTGGAAAGAGTGCACGGGAGCAGTTCAGGAAGGAACGCACCCTGGCCAATCTGATGCGCTCAGTGGCCGCCACTGTGCTGCCTATCAAGGCCAGCGACATCTTCAAGTTCAGGTGGGGTGTCTTTGTTGGCGAGCCCTTGGATCCCTACCGCAGTGCGCTGAAGGAATCCTTCGGCCTGCGGCCAGGCACCTGCTACGCTGCAAGCGAGTTCATGGCGTGCTCCGCGTGCGAGTGCAGGTTCCAGAAGGGTATGCACCTCCCGATGGACAGTTGCCTGCCAGAGATCATCCCGCAAGAGGAACTGAATAAGGAAGAAGTCGATACTTCGTACGTGCCACAGGCCATCCCCCTCTGGGAGGCTAGCCCGGGGCTGCTCGGAGAGTTCGTCATCACCACCTTTGCCAGCGCCCTGCCACTGGTCCGATACCGCACCTCCGATCTGATCACGGTCGTCAGCACCGACCCTTGCGAATGCGGCCGCACCCAGCCCCGCATCAAGGTGCGCCATCGCATCGACGATATCGTCAACCTGGGCCTCGTCCGCTTCTCAGCCTATCAACTGAAGGAGAAGCTCGAAAGACTGGGGGCGCATGGTCAGGTCGCCAGGTGGCAGTTGAGGCTGACCAGAGAGAATCACAAGGCCAAGGCGGTGCTGCTGGTGCAGCCGAGGGGCAGAATAGCGGACCCGGGTGCCTTCATCGAAGAGCTCGAGGAGAAGATGGACGAGCTCAGGGGCGTCAAGCAGTCCTGGGAGAGTGGCCTGATCGCCAAGCCTGAAGCTCGCCTGGTCGATGAAGTGGTCGAAAAGCGCACCATGTCCGGCAAGATCAGGTACGCCATCTACGAAGACGTGTACTTCGAGGAGGCATAGCAGCCGCGGGCAAGCTTGCGCCTCAACCGACAGGGCCCAGCATGTGTGCTTGGCGAGATCCATCCTCGAGGGCAGTGTTTGTAGTGCTGGGTCGAAAACCAGATTCTGGCGCTGATATCACTCGCGCTCCCCAACGCTCCCCGTCTCTGCTAGTTGAGTTTGACAAACTCATTGCTTTGAGCTATCATATAGATGCATTTACATTCGTCTATGCGTCAAGGAGCGGAGCATGCCACTCAACTGCGTCGACTTTTGTAGAGCTTTGGCCGACGATACGCGGCAGCAGATCCTAGAGATGTTGCTCGATGGCGAGATGTGCGTGACAGAGATTGCAGAAGCATTTGATACTTCCCAACCAACTATCTCCCACCATCTGCGCGTGCTCCGGCAATTTGGCATGGTGACCCAGCGCAAGGAAGGCAAGCAGGTGTTCTACACCATTAACCGCGACAACGTCGTCCAGTGCTGTGGACGCCTCATTGCCAAGTTCGATCATAGCGAGCCATGCGAGAGCTGCGAGCGAACGTAGTTCTTGACGCCTTTCTGTTGTGCACTCAAAAAGTCGCATCTGAGAACGGAGGTACGGACTTTGGATAGCAGGATTACCGACGAGACCATTAAGCAGGTAGTGCGCCGGTCCTATGGCGACATTGCCCGCCGCCTCGGAGAACAAGAGGCACCAGCCAGCTGTTGTGGCCCCAGCCAGAAAGCCTGCTGTGCCTGCGAGCCTGCGGCAGCCACCGCGGAGCTGTCGGAGGCGGCGGCCAGGCTGTACTCAGCTCAGGAGCTGGCCGACCTACCGCAGAGCGTGACCGACATCTCCCTCGGCTGCGGCAATCCCACTGCTATAGCGGAGCTTCGCCCCGGCGAGGTGGTGCTCGACCTGGGCTCAGGCGGGGGCATCGACTGCTTCCTCGCAGCCAACAAGGTCGGCCCCAAGGGACGCGTGATCGGCTTGGATATGACGCCTGACATGATCACGGTTGCTCGCCGCAACGCCAAGAAGGTCGGTGCTGAGAACGTCGAGTTTCGCTTTGGCGAGATGGAGGACATCCCTCTGCCTGACCAGTCAGTCGATGTCGTCATCTCCAACTGCGTCATCAACCTCTCGCCAGACAAGGACGCCGTCTTTGCAGAGGCGTACCGTGTGTTGCGCCCAGGTGGACGCCTCGCGGTATCCGACATTGTGGTTCACGGCGAGCTGCCCCACCCTATTCGCGATAGGCTGGACGCTTGGGCTGGCTGTGTAGCAGGCGCGCTCGAGGAATCGGACTACCTGAACAAGATCCGCACTGCAGGGTTCGCAGACGTGGCGGTACAATCTCGCGAGTTCGTCAAAATCAGCGAGTATGCCGACTGGGAGGGCGTGCGGGAGGCGGTGGCCGCAGCAGGTGTGGCGCCTGAGAAGCTGGACGCCACAGTCGCCAGCATCAAGGTCAAGGCCCGAAAGCCAGACTGAGACACGTTATGAACCAGGGCTCATCGGCACCCTGACAAGGTCGTGGCGAACCTGCTTGGCGGTAACATCTTCCCCTTTGGAGAGTCCGCCAGTAGCTCGGTCCGGCCGAAGACAAAGCGCCAAGCCGGGACAGCAGAATCCGAAGGTCCACAGTGGGCGGAGGTGCCCGATGGAGACGCGCGTACTCGAGCGAGTGAAGAGAAGCCTGCGCGAGAGGCGTCAGAACCTCGCGAATTGGCTGAATACGACTCCAGGCCTTGAGAAAGAGGTGCGCTTAGGCCCGGCAGATGAGACGTCGGTGCGGGCACACGTGCAGGTTGTCGACTCTGCGCTGCAGAGAGCCGAGGACGGCACCCTGGGGCTGTGCGAAGTCTGTCACGAGTATCTCGGAGCAGAGCAACTACTGCTGGACTATACCGCGTGCGTGTGCATCGACCACTTCTCTGAGGAGCAAACGCGGGAGTTGGAGTCGGAACTGGAACTCTCCCAGATTGTCCAGAGATCGCTGTTGCCTCACACAGTCCCGGACATACCTGGATTGGACCTGGCTGTCTTCAGCCGACCAGCCCAAATCCTTGGGGGCGACTGGTTTGACTTTTTTCAGTTCCAAGATGGTGCCCACGGTCTCGCAATTGCCGATGTGGTGGGCCATGGCGTGTCGGCAAGCCTGCTGATGGCCAGTGTTCTGACCGCACTCCGCGCCTTGGTGCCGGAGAGTGTGTGGCCCTCAGAGGTGCTGCAACGCGTGAACCGCTTCTTCCTCCACAACATCCAGTTGACGACCTTTGTCACCATGTTTCTCGGACGCTTCGACCCCCAATCACGAACCCTAACCTACTGCAATGCCGGACACAATCCTCCGCTGGTGCTCCGTAAGAACGATGGGGCAGACTCCGTGTCCTGGCTCCGGCCGACTGGAGCCGCAATCGGCCTGGTGGAAGAGCCTGGGATCTCATCTGAGAGCATCACTCTGGCAGCAGGAGACACTCTGCTGCTGTACACAGACGGCATCACCGAAGCTCTAGACACCCAGGGCGAGGAGTTCGGCAGAGGGAGACTGGCGGAACTGGTCCAACAAGAAGCGGACATGTCAGCGAGGCAACTGGTGGAGGCGCTGCGTCACGGCCTGCAGGAGTTCACACGCGGCAGGCCTCTCGCCGACGATGCCACCATTGTGGCCTGCAGAATCGCGGACGGATTCACGACCTCATAGTACCCGGCGCACGCGTGACTGCTGCGTCCGCCCACATCCCTGCCCGCTTACCTGCGGGGCGGTTAAATCTCTTTCGCTGCTGAGCCCGCAATCTCCTCGGCGTCGTTCATGCCGTACAGATCCTCGTTTGGCCTGAGCGTGTAGAGCAAGAGGGACGCGACAAGCTTGCCGTTTGCCGCGTCCACCGCCTTCTTCATGATGGAATTCGAACGCTCGCCCGCTCCCATCGCCGTAACAATGGTCGCCACCGGCTTGCCGCCTATGTCGCGCAGCCTCCTCAAGTACGAGAGGAGCGGCCGGCTCGGAGTGAACCCATAAGTCGGCCCGCAGATTACTAAGAGATCGTACGCCGACAGATCTGTGGGTGCTTGCGCGCTAGCGGTGGTGATCTCCACCCGCCAGCCGTTCGAAACCAAGCCCTGCACAAAGGCAGACCGGACTCTCTGGCCAAAGCCGAACTTCCCCGGGTGATACACCACAAGGGCCGTCGCAGCACTTCCTTCCGGGTTCACAACCCGGATTCCGCTGGCAACCTCCTTGTTCAGCCACAGATAGGAGAGAACAGCCAGTACAGCGAGAACACCCAGACCAACAAGCACCAATTGCACGCATGACCTCCCTATCGGGTTTCCCTCTTTCGCGGCCTCCGATTCTACACCGAGGTCGCGCCAAGCGCCAACATGCCGGGAAAGCCAGTGACCGCCACGTTCAGATCCTGTGCTGGCCAGTACTCGTCTGGTGACTTCTCCGGTACGTCAAATCGAGGCACTCTGCGCCCGTCTCTGTTTCGGTGGCCATCAGCAGTGCTCCATTCCAGCGGGACACCGTCCAGTCCAGTCCTGGCCGGGCGGACTGGGTTGGGTGGCCCAGCTCACAGCAGGGCCGTCTTTGCGCCCCGTGCTGCGCTCGGCGATCTACAGAAGCTTCGCTGCAACGATGTCTTCCAGCACCTCGAGGAAGCGATCCACCTCAGCAACCGTGTTGTAGACATGGAAGCTGACGCGCACCGTCCCCTGCACTCCCAGCCGTGCCGCCAGAGGATATGCGCAGTGGCCGCCTGAGCGCACCGCGATACCCTCGTCGTTGAGAAAGGCCGCTACAAGATGCGCATCACCGCTCGCCACGCTGAAGGAGACCACGCCAGCTCTCAGCTCGGGATCGAGCGGCCCATAGACCGTGATGCCTTTGATGCGCCCCAAGCCCTCCAGCGCGTGAATCGTCAGCGATTTCTCGTGAGCCCTTACCGCCGCCATGCCGAGGCGCTCCAGATAGTCGACGGCCCCCTCAAGGCGCTGGCCGCTGCGCAGGTCAGTCGCCCCTCCGAGAGCAATGCCACCGCACACGTTGGCGGTGCCAGCTTCAAAGCGCCACGGCAGCTTGTTCCAGGTCGCACTCTCCAATGTGACATCGGCGATCATCTCACCACCGTACAGGAAGGGCGACATCTCTTCCAGCACCTCACGCCTGGCATACAAGGCGCCAATACCCATTGGGGCAAGCATCTTGTGCCCGGAAAGGGCGAAAAAGTCGCAGCCAATTGCGCCGACATCCACCGGCATGTGGGGCGCCGACTGCGCGCCGTCCACCAGAAACAACGCTCCGGCCTCGTGGGCAAGCTGTCCGATCTCGCGCACCGAGTTGATCGTGCCTAGCACGTTGGACACGTGCGTGCAACAGACCAGTTTGGTCCGCCTCCCGATGGCATCAGCCACTTGCTGCAAGTCCAACGTTCCATCATCGCGGATGTCGGCAACTCTGAGCGTCACGCCTCGCAGCTTGGAGGTTATCTGCCAGGGCACGAGGTTCGAGTGGTGCTCCATCACCGTCACGAGGACCTCATCTCCCTGCCGCAGGCAGTATCGATCGTTCGCGCTGTCCATCAGCGAGTGGGCCACAAGGTTGATCGCTTCAGTGGCGTTGCGGACAAAGACAATCTCCCTGCCGTCTTGCGCACCGATGAAGCGAGCCACATTGTCGTGAGCCTGCTCGTACAGCTCCGTGGCCTCCATGCCCAGCGTGTGCGGTGAGCGATGGATGTTGGCGTTGTATTTGCTGTAGAACTCCTGGATGGTGTGCAGGACCTGGCGAGGCTTGTGTGCCGTGGCAGCGTTATCGAGGTAGACGAGCAGCTTGCCGCCGATCTTCCTCGCCAGAATGGGAAAGTCAGCACGTATGCTCTGTACGTCCATGATGCACCGTCAGTCCCCGGCTCACATCCACTGCTGAACCAGGGATGCCTCCCCTATGCACCAATGTACCTGGCATACAGTGAGCGCGCCACGTTCTCGTCAGTCGTGCCCTTGACGATGGTTCGCCCGTCAGGAAAGACTGTCAACTCGAAGGAATCGACACGGAAACGCAGCATGTATTTATTATGGATGGCCTCTCCAACCGAATTGAGCCGCTCCGCGAGCGCAGAAAGAGAGACTGCAGCCTGTCCACGCACGTTGATCTGCACAGCGTCGCGACCGCAGAGGGTGGTCAGGTATGTACCCTTCCTAGCCTCCAGAAACTCAAACTGCCCCAGATCACAGGCTGGACAGGGTGCCTGGCGCTTCTGGAGCTCCATCCTCTCCAGAGTCGCTGTCCAGGCATCAATGTACACCAGCTGGCCGTGGAGTTCCTGTTCCTTGCCTATCAGTAACTTGAGGCCTTCAGTGACTTCCAACGAGGCGACGATGTTCACCGCCGGGCCCAGCACACCAACTGTGTCGCATGTTGGTGCGCTCCCGGGCGCTGGTATCTGCCTGATGTGGCAGCGAAAGCAGGCGGTGCGGTGAGGGATGATGACAAAGCTCATACCATAGGTGGACACCACTGCGCCATAGATCCACGGGATGTCATGCTTGACGCAGGCATCATTGATCAGCAAGCGCGTCTCAAAGTTGTCGGTGGCATCGAGGACCAGATCCACATCAGCAATGATCTCTTCCACGTTGCTGGGATTGACGTCGACGACCAGGGGTTCCACTCTCACATCCGAGTTGACGCGGCTCAGCTTCTCAGCTGCAGCTATAGCCTTGGGCAGTCCCCGTGCGATATCCTGCTCATCAAACAGAATCTGGCGTTGCAGGTTGCTCAGCTCGATGTAGTCGCGATCTGCGATCTTAACCCGCCCGACCCCTGCGCGCACCAGGGTGCTGGCAACGACCGTCCCTAGTGCACCGCAGCCGATCACCGCCACTGTGGATGAGAGGAGCCGTTTCTGTCCCTCCTCACCGATCTGGGACAGCAGAATGTGTCTGGAGTAGCGCTCAAGCGCACCCACCTATCTGCACTCCCCTCCGACCTTCAACTGGCGCCAATGGCAAGGCATCACTCTTGGATGCTGCGCCCTCCGCCGCAGGCGAACGGCCACCATCAGCACTAGCACCAGCACAATAGACAAACCCAGTTTGCGCATGGCCAACTTCACAGCTTCAGCTCTCCCATCCCGCCGCAACCCCGCTCCCGGAACGGCAGCCCGCAGTTGCCGGCATAGCAAGGATTGTCCCAGGACAGGCCATAGGCCCCCGGATCCACGCCCCTGGCCCTCAACTCCTGTATGACATAGTAGTCGGGCTGGATGAAGCGCAGCCACCGCAAAGCAGATTCCCTCACCTGTTCAACACCATATCCCTTTTCGACAATCAGATAGCTCGATAGACCCCACACGGACCGTGCGAGATTGCACTCACATCAACAGCTATCCATCGTGTTGTCATCACAACAAGGCGCCTTCAGCGCTCGCAGCGCCCTAACCTTGACACCCTCTTGCTCAGCAGTCAGCGTGGACGCATAGAAGTAGTCTACGAATCGCTGCGTGTTGCTCAGGGATAATGGAATGCCGTACGCCGTCGGATCACCCTCCTCTGGGATGATCTCTGCTGCGACTTGCTCAGGCGTTGCAGAACCGGGCTTGACAGCGGGACTGCAGCTCACGACGAAGAGCAGCGCCAGCAGCATTGCCGCCACAATCGGCCCTCTCCTGACCTGCCTCGCACATTTCGATTGTCGCGATCTCCACACAGTGACTTCCTCCTTCTGACTGTGCCCAAGTCTGGCTTGGCACACCCAGGTATGTGACGAATCTCTAACTAAAGTGGTGGCGCAAAGTAGCGCCCCAGATAGCCAGTCAGCATGAGCAGCCCATCCGTGTACACCAAGACTCCCATGATGGTCAACAGCAGCCCGCTGAGTAGCGACACTGCACGCCCATAGGGCTTGAGCCGCCTGAAGAGGACAGTGCTCCATCCCAGGGGCAGGGCGACCGCCAGGAAGGGTGTCCCCAAACCCAGCGAGTAGACAAGGAGTAGCAATGCCCCTCGGCCCACGAGGCCACCGGTGCCAGCGAGAATGAGGATGCCCGACAAGACAGGCCCAACACACGGCGTCCAGGCGGCGGCGAACGTGGCTCCCACCAGAAACGACGAAAGAATCCCCCAGCGCCCCGCCAAGTTCACACGGACGCGCAGTCCCCTATTCAAGCTAGGTACCTCAAACAGGCCCATTGTGTGCAGGCCAAGCGCGATTAGGAGAATGCCCCCAATCCTCTTGAAAGCGGGTAGGAGCTGGTACAGCACATGGCCCATGAGGCCCACCGAAGCACCCAGGGCAGTGAAGACAATCGAGAACCCCAGCACAAATCCCAGGGCGTGCAACAGCGTGCTCGACCGACGTGGTGCACTCGGTCCCGGTAGTCGACTTGCGGCTCCGGTCAGATGGCCGAGATAGGCTGGCACTAGGGGCAACACACAAGGCGAAGCAAAGGTCAGCAGGCCCGCACCGAAGGCTGCAATGAGCGAGATACTCGATTCTTCTATGTCAAACCTCCCTGCCAGCGGTCGGCGGCCGACCTTCTGACCAAGCCCTCAACTACCCAGCTGCCAGCAGCGCAGTCAGTGTCGGCAACAACTGCGTCTGCATCGCCCGCTTCGACACGTAGGCGCACGCACCAGCTGCGGTCGCATCGGCACGGTGGCTGTCGTCCTCATGAACCGTCAGCATCACAACCTTTGCGCAGGGACGCAGCGCCTTGATCCGGCGCACGGCCTCAATACCGCTCATGCCCGGCAGTGTTATGTCCATAACAACCAGCAGCCTTGGCTCAGATTTGGCCATATGAAGGGCGTCCTCACCACTAGCTGCGCCAATCACTCGACACGTGGGAAACCGTACCTCCAGCCAGTCGCACAGCGAGCGACGCACTGCGTCGTGATCCTCGACCACTAGGATAGTTGACAGCATACCAGGCGCTATTCTCCCTACCGACGACCTACTGCCCAGTCAACACACTCCTGGCGATACATGGCGCTCCGCCCTCATCCTGCATCCGATTATGTCTTCTTTTGGATGATTTCAGCTGCAATAGAGACGGCGTTGGCAATGATTCTGGCACAGGTGTCCCTCCCCCCGATAGCAGCATACGTGAACGCGTCAAGACTATTGGCAAGATCGAACCTGCGGCCAAGTCTGGCTTCAAGCAAATCAGCACAACCGGTACTGCCGTGTTCTTCCTCAAAGCGGCGGCAAAACCTGCGAGAAGGAGGCAGAGATGCCGAATACCCGTTCCAGTCATCCAGGCTATCCGTGCCGTAAACCAGCCCAATCGCCATCAGGCACCCGGTCACTGCGCCGCAAGTTTCGCCCCGCAAGGCAATGCCGGGAAAGGGACTGAGTGCTCTTGGAATCTCCCCACCTTGCAGGGCGAATGCCTGTTGGAGCACCAGGAAAGAGGTCTGGGCGCAATTCTTGGACTGATCAAGAGTATCATTCACCATCTTGGCAAAAGCGCTCAGCCTGTCCTCCTGAGTCACGGTGGTTGCCATCTCAAACAACCTCCTAACTAGACTGTTGTGCAGCTCCTTGGAAGCCCCCTTCCGGCACAAAGTCGGCCGGTTCGACAGACGGCAAACGGTTGCTTGCCCTGCCCTTGGCCAGCATCGTTCGTTTCCAGCCGCCATGTACGGCTCCCTCTGCCGCCTACATGAGTGTCTGGGACTCAATCGGCCTAGCCACAGTCGAGCACCTCGAAGGACTTGGCAGACTCCACCAGCAGCACGCCAGACACGAATGGCTGCGTTTCAAGGAGGTTCCCCACAGCGCCACTGCTGGCGTTGGATGCCGATCATGCGTGGCCGACTACCGCACATCGATTCCGGTCAGCGTGGATTATCATGTTACACATCGCGCTGTCCGTCTGTAGGGGAAGTGTGACAAGTAGGGTGGGAGAACCTTGACCGCCGGGGGCGACTCTTGTGCGGAGGGGAAGCCGCAGCTTCACGCAGGCTGAGCCAACACGGTATCCGTGCGGAGCTTGTAGTCACACGCCTTGCAGGCGCTTGACGGCACGACGGTCGATGCAGGTTTCGTGTTGCCACAGGGATTCTGCCGGCATACGGAGCCTGTGGCTATTCCAGCGGAATCAATCCTTGCTGAATGGCAAACTTTACCAAACTCGGCAGATCACTGATGTCCAGCTTCCGCATCAGGCGACTGCGATACGTCTCAACGGTTTTCGGGGATAGAAAGAGGATGTCTGCGATCTCCGCACTCGATTTGCCCTCCACGACAAGCTGGAGCACCTCACGCTCGCGCGGGCTGAGCAGAGCCAAGGGGCTCTGGGCCCCCACGGCCTCACGCTGCCGCACATATTCATCCACCAGCTTGTCGGAGATCTTCTGGCTCAAGTAGCGCTGCCCGGAGTGCACAGCCCGCACAGCATTGACTACCTCAACCCCGGCGGACTCTTTCAGGAGATAGCCGCGAGCCCCAGCCTGGAGGGCACGGAAGATGTGCTCACTTGTGGAATACATGGATAGGATCACGATCTCGGTAGACTGATCAGCCTCCCTGATCTGCCGCGCTGCATCGATGCCGTTCAACTCCGGCATTGCGATATCCATGACCACAACGTCGGGGCGGAGCTGTGCCACCTGGCGCACGGTCTCGCGCCCGTCCGCTGCATCACCGACTACTGTGATATCAGGTTGGCCCTGCAAAACCGCTCGCAGACCGTCACGGACTATGGCGTGATCATCAGCCAAGAAAACGCGAATGGTCACCGCGGCACCTCCACGATGACCCGCGTACCCTGACCGGGGCCAGACTCAATCTCGCATCGTCCGCCGACAGCCTCGGCGCGCTCAGTCATGGTCAGCAGGCCCCAGCCTTCGCCTCCCTTGACTCTGTTCAAGCGCCTGGCCTCAAAGCCCACACCATCGTCTGCCACGACTAGGCGCAAGATATGACTGTCCGTCTGCACTTGCACAGTGACATGGTGTGCCTGTGCATGCTTGGCCACGTTGGTTAGCGCCTCCTGCACTATGCGGAAGAGGGCGTTTTCCACATGAGCAGGCAGGCGAGGCACAGGCTCCTCACCGACCACTACAAGGCTGATGCGCGTACGCCGCGCGAACTGCTCTCCGTGCCAGCGCACTGCCGCCAACAGCCCGTAGTCATCCAGTACTGGCGGCCGCAGGTCAGCCATCAAGTCCCGAATGCTTTCAGCTGTCTGTTCAACCAGTGCCAGTGAGTCAGCGAATCGTGAACTCGCAGGCGATGCTTCCTGCACCTGCGTCTGCGAACGGAGAATATTCAAGTTGATGCCCAGGGCGGTCAGGTTCTGTCCTACCTGGTCGTGCAACTCCCGGGCCAGGCGCTGGCGCTCGGCTTCTGTCACCTCGGACAGCCGTGCCGTCAGAGCGCGCAGCCGGTTGGCATAGTGCTGCAGTGCCTCCTCGTCCCGCTTGCGCTCCGTGATGTCGCGCATGGATTCGATGATCCCTGCAAAAGCGCCGTCTGCCACCCACAACGGCGAGGCAATGACCTCGACAAATCGCGGCTCCCCATCCGCTCGATAGTGTTCGTGCACAACGGTCACCGCCTGACCGGACTCGCGCACCTGCTGCAGTGGGCAGGGATGTTCCACGCCGTCACAGGGTACGTCCCGCTGATGAGAGATCTGGTAGCACAGCGCGGAGCCTGCCGATCCCGTGTCTCCTGACACGAACTCACGCGCCGCTCGATTCATCACCTTGACTCGGTAGTCTGCGCCAATCACCATTACTGGCTCTACCAGACCATCGATGATCGACTGCTGTAATGCGCGAGCCGCCTCCAGGACCCCCTCGGCCCTTCGATAGTCGGCAACAGCGGATTCCAGTTCCCGAACGCGGGATTTCAGTGACTCGTATTCCTCAGACGGTATTTCGACTGTCTCTCTCTCGTGCACTCTCGCCCAGGCCCCCACCTGCTCAACGCACTCGCAGGACCGTATCGCTTCCGTCTTACTATTCCTTGTCAACAGTCACGGAGCTGCCAAGTCTCGCCGCATTCTACACACGAGACACTGCTGATCACAAAACAGCCAGGCTATCCATGGCATGCCGACCGGCGCGGGCAAGTCGCCCGCGCTCGGACTGTTGCAGGGACACAATGCTGCCACCACGAGGCATCTCGGCGCTCTCCAGGCCTGCTCGTAAGCTGTGCCTCCCTGGCCATTCCAACCCCGCACCACTGACATGCAGTCAAGCGCTCCTCGACTGCGCGATCCGCTTTGCACCCTGCGCCTGGATGAAGATGGTGATGATCGAGGCGTAGACGATCACCTTCTGGCCAACAGCCTGAATCATGAGACCCTGGCGCGAGTCCTGGCCGGGACCGGTCATCAGAAGCATTACGTATAGCACGAGCAGGACTGCGAAGCCAAGGAACATCCAACCGTAGCGTTTGGGGTATGCTGGCTCACTGAGAACTGCCATGGCGTACAGGATAGCAGCCAGGGGAAAGGTCTGAAAGGCCCACAGCACAAAGCGCACATGCGCGCCGAGGAAAACGTTGGCCGGCGTGAAAGCCACGCCAACGAAGCAGATGCCACTGACGACGCCAACGGCAGAGCCGAGGCCGCTGAGAATCCTTCCCCAGCGGGATCCTGTGAAGAACTGACGGAAGGAAACGAAAAACAGAACCAACCCTGCACCCGCCAGCGACATGGCCACGAACCACAGGATAGCAGAGACCGTGTTGGGCTCGCCGCTGCGGGTCACGGTCAGGCCCAGTTCACTGAAGAAGTTGGTGGAGAACGAATACCGCGAGGCTGACGGATCAGCGTAGGTGCCGCCGGGATAGAACCACATTGCCACAGCAGTGAGCACCACGAACAGCGCGCAGCCTGTCATGACCAAAGAGAACACCTGCCAACGTACGCCCCGTGGTTGTGTGGTCATTGCGTCATCCTCTCCAGAGCCGTCGCTGTTCCAGCCCATGCTACTGCAAGTCGTCCGCGGTGACAAGACTGGTGTAGGAGCGACAGTGGACACGGGGCACATGCCCTGCGCACGAAAGACGACCGAGACACCAAACATGCCTCGGCCGTCTTCACTTGCGAGCGCCGAGAAGCCTTCGACGCTGTCACCTGCGAGTGGGCCGAAAGCTGTAGCTAGCCCCCGCTACAAGTAGCGCACCACCGATGGCGGCAGCTGGCGGCCCTTGAAACCGCCAAACCACGAGCTTACGACCACAGGATCAGCACGCCCAGCAGCCAGTACGGCCACACTGCCGGGATGCTGGTACTACTGGGCGAGAACAGCCGGCCCACCAGCACGCAAGGGTCTTACAGCTATCGCTGCTCGGGCTGATCAGGGTCCGTTGCATTCCTCCGTCGTACCACCTTGCTGGCCTGCGCCAGAACCCACATGGTCAGCGACAGCAGCAGTGCCGTTGCTGCCAGGCCGAGCATCGCCAGGACGTTCTGCAGATTCTCCGACATAGTCCGTCTCCATTTCCACTACTGATGGCCGTCCAAGCAGGCAAGGCCATGTCTTCTCACGGCGCCGTTTCCAGGCGCGCTTACAAGTACCGCACCGCCGACCCCAGCGGCTGGCGGCGCTTGAATCTGCCATACCACAGGCACAGCGGCCACAGGATTACGATTCCAAGCAGCCAATAGGGCCACATCGCCGGGATGCTGGTGCCGTTGGGCGTGAACCGCCGACCCATCTCGGCATACAGGAAAAGGTGCAGCACATAGAACAACAGCGGCGCACGCCCCAGAACAACCAGCGGATGCACAAGCTTGTGCGCGGCTAGACCCGCACGCCCCAGTGCCGCCAACAGCAGCAGGTTTACGCCCAGCGTCAGGGTGGTGTAGGCTATGCTGGGTGGGTACTTGACCACGTTCAGAAGGTCGATCCACCTGTCGCCCATGCGCGGGCGAATGTTGCCAAAGCCGTCAACATAGCGCACCAGCGCAAAGGCCAGGAGCAGTGCCAACCCTAGTCTCCATGCCCGGCTGTAGGCCCCACGGGTGTCCTGGTCCAGCCAAGCTCCAAAGACCAGCCCAAAGGTGACCAACTCCATCCAGGGTAGTACCGGGTAGTAGGACCACAGCAGCGTCTGTCCCTGCGGGCCGATGACGCCACCCGGCAGCAGGAGCACGTGCTGCAGCGCGCTGGCCCCAGGGCCCCACGAGCTGGGGTCGGGCACGACCAACTCCGTGGCCAGCAGCAACACTCCGGTCAGAGCCAGGAGATGCGCCGGTTTGAGCCACAGTAGCAGGCTTCCCAGCACCATGTTTGCCCCCAGCGCAAACAGCACACCGATGTAGATTTCGATATCCCAGCCGCCCGGTGACAGCTCCCAGGCACGGTTCACGATCAGCAGCTGGATGGCCATGAGCAGCGCACCGCGGATCGCCAGGTGACGCGTGATGGCCCATCTGCTCCAACCCTGCTTCAGGTAGGAGCGCGCAAGCAGAGCCATACCCACGCCCATGAGGAAGAAGAAGCCGGTTGGGCACAGGTGCGTAACAAGTCGCGTGATGAAGGTGAGCGTATCGTAGTACGCCGGAAACGGCCCACCCCAAACCTCCCCTACAGGGTGCTTGTGCGCGATGAACAGGTTGGCGTGGTCTAGCGCCATCAGAACTATGATCAAGCCACGAAGCGCATCGGGGGCAAAGAGGCGAGACAGGGTGCCAGGCGACTCGCTACGTTGTTCAGCCATGAGATGCGCCCTCCTGTCGCGAGGCGGGCTCGGATGAAAGCGGTACCAGAGTGTACAGCACCTGGTTGTAAAGCGCCTCGTAGAAGGCTGAGTGGGCCTCCCGATCGGCCGGCAGCGTGATCATCGCCACGAGGAGAGTCCCTCCTCCGCTCTCAGCTACCGCCAGATCTACGCGATACAGACCTCCATCCGACGGCGGCAGGCCCTGATCCTTGAGCTCGCTGTCAAGCTGATACCTCTGCCAGGCAAAGGCCCTGCCTCGGTAGGATCCGACCGAGGGGGGAAGGGCGGCCAGACCCAGCGAACCCAGGAGCGCGCTCTCAAGCTCCGCAAGCGGCGCGTTGTGCGCGTTGATGACTAGCGCTAAGAGGGCCTCGCCGGGTGCCAGCGCCTCGCAGCCAAAGACGCCGGATGCGACTTGCGGACAGGCGCTGGGGACCATGCCCTGGAGCCCCATGTCCTCACGCCTGAAGGGTGCCATCACAATGGCGCCGGGTTCATCCCCCGGCAGCGCGCTGCATGCCGTGGCAGCGATCAGCAGGATAACCATGACCAGAATGGATTGCCTCGTCATTATTCTCTTTCCTCTTTCCGACGCCCTGACCGCGAGGACATGCTCGCCGGGCCGTCGGAGGGGCCTGCCGCTATCTATTGCTCACATCGCTCAGGCGCTTTCGGGACTTGGAAAGCCCTTGCCTTGCGCCAAGCACAAGCAGCACACCTGCCACGACTACGCCAATGCTCACCCAGAAGCGCTTGCCTCTCACCTTGTGCCTCCTCTCATGCAGCCGAACTCGGCCAAGCCGCATGTTGGCAGTATACCCCGTTCTGCCAGGAGGTGCATCGGCCTGGTGGCCTACCTGGGTATTGGCCTGTTGGGTGGTCTGAGAGCTGGACGTCTGGGCAAGTCGGCGGACCGGCACTGTGTGCACGCATGTGACAATGGGGTTTTGGTGCTGTTCCTCATGGCCGGTATAATCCCGCAATCCAACAGGCCTGTCGCGGTCGCCCTCGCCGCTCGTACAGAGCGGGCTTCCCGCGGCCCCTTGGCCGAAGGTGGGCCTGACCCAAGCGGAGGGAGATTGCCATGCCTCAGAATCAAGCCAGCCGGACTGCCCTCTTCGTTGCAGTTGTGCGGGCCGTGGAATCGGGCAAGCCAGAGCACCTGCGCATCTGCAACGACCCATACGCACAGCGCTTCGTCAGCAGAGCACTTTTCCATTTGGTGCGACTCCTCGAAAGGCAGGGCCGTACAGAGCGAATCGCGCCCGGTGTCTTTGGCTTCATGGTCGCGCGTGAGCGGCACATGGATGACTACCTCACAACCTGCCTGAGCATGGGACTGGAACAGTTGGTGATCCTCGGTGCTGGGTACGACGCCCGTGCGTATCGGTTCACCGAGCTTGCGGGGCGCGTCAGAGTCTTTGAAGCGGACCACCCCGCGTCACAAGAGGCCAAAATCGAGAAACTAAGAGGGATCTTGGGGCACATGCCGGAGCATGTCGTCTTTGTGCCTATCGATCTCGCCAAGCAGGATCTTGCCACCAAGCTGCTTTCAAAAGGATACAACCCCAGGCAGCGCACCCTCTTCATCTGGCAGGGTGTCACACAGTACCTTACACCCGAGGTAGTGGATTCCGCGCTCGACTTTGTCGTCACCCATTCCGGGGAGGGAAGCTCTGTCATCTTCGACTACATGTACACGAGCCTCCTTGACGGTAGCGCTCAGCGCAGCGAGGTTGCCCAAATGCGCGAATCGCGCTGGTTCAAGCAGGAACCGCTGACCTTTGGCATTCCTGAAGGCTCAGTCCGATCGTTTCTTGAACGCCGTGGATTCACCGAGGTTCATGATGCCGATGCTGCCTATTTGCACAAGACCTACTTCCGCGGTGCGAGTGAGACACGCTCGGTGGCACATGGCTACGCCATTGCCTCGGCCGTGGTAGTCCCCAATCCTCAGAAGGACACCTAGGTTTCATTGCCAGTCAAAGAGTGCCACAACGATGGGGGGGCCGGTGCCAGCGTATGGAACGAGAAAGGCGAATATGAGGCTGCGCGTCTGGGGGCCGTCTCCATGCCTGGAGTGTGTGCATAGTCGACGGTAGCGAGTTCCCCTCGAGGTCTTGGTCAGCGCGGGCAGTGGTTGCGCGTCATAAGGTACGCGGCAAAGCCTGGCGGCCAGCGCGAGTAGTCGACCTCTGCGCTCCCCGCGATGCGTTCGATGTCGAAATACGGGCCCAAGCGGGCCTGGACCTCGCCAGGCTGGAAAGCGACCCCAGCTCCGAGTAGGCGTGCCAACAGCCGCTCCCACCTACGCGCCGGCCACTCATGAGCCCACAGCAAGTACTGGCTGCCTGTGTGCGCCAACGCCAGCAGATTCTGCACGTACAGGTCTCGATCCCGGGGGCCCAGGTCGTCCAGCGTGCCATAGTCCAACAGGAAATCAAAGCTCCCATCGACGTGGCGAAGCTCAGTGAGATCGTCCACCACAAAGCACACCTGGACGCCGGCCTGGCTGGCATTCTCCCTGGCCTTCTCAATGGCCGAAGGGGCAAAATCCACACCGGTCACGTCAAAGCCCTTCTCGGCCAGGAAGATGGCGTTGCTCCCGGTGCCTGTCCCCAGATCGATGGCCCGCCCTGGGGCGATACGGCCCTCTTCCACCAACTCCACCAGTTCCTTGCGCACATCACCTTCCCAGGGCATGCGAGAGAAGTGGTATCCCAACTCATGGAATCATCTCATACGGCACCTCATAGTCACACAGCAGGACACCTCCCCGTCAGTACGGGCCATGCCCTGCCAGCCTCACCACAGCCGGAGCATCACGAAGCCACGTTCGACGCTCTCATGTGCTCCACCGACCGCCGAATCAGCTCTCGCAAAACCTGCAGATCGACATCTTCCAGCTTGTTGATGTACAGGCAGCCTACACCGGTCTTGTACTTGCCCAACCTCTGCAAGAGGTCCTCGTATGCATCAAAGCCAGACATGATGTACACCGTTAGATTGCGTTTGCGCGGCGAGAACCCAACCAGCGGCCAATCGCCCTCCCGACCGGACGCGTATGTGTAGTGATAGCTGCCAAAGCCAACGATACTCGATCCCCACATCGCCGGCTCTTCGCCGGTGATGTCGCGCATCATCTTAAGCAGCGCGAACCCGTCTTCACGCCGTTTGTCGTGCGTGACCGCGTTGAGGAACTCCTCAACATTGGCATCCGTCTTTTTCGTCTTCAGTTCTGCCATCGTTCTTACCCCCTCGACATGGTCGGGCATCCGCGCTAGTGCCTCGCCACATGTCACTCTCCTTTTCGCATGAGCAGGTAGATAGAGTCACCGTCGTCCATCTCTCGATACCGCGCCATCTCTACAACCTCGAATAGATCGCCGGCCAAGCGTGTCAGCTCCGCTTCGGTGTTGTAACTGAAGCGCAGACCATGATGCTCTTCGGCTTCTTTGTCACCGCACCAGAAAGAATGCATGACGTATCCACGGTCGTTCAGCACCGCTGCCTGCCTTCGCATGGACTCATCCAGCTCCGCTTCGGTCAGATGGATCAGGACCTTGTTCGAGTAAATGCAGTCAAACCTTAGCACCGTATCGATGGTCCTTGCGTCCAGCAGAAGAAGATCTGCCTGCGGTTCCCTCTTACGGTAGAGATCCAGGAAGGCTCGCGAAGCATCTGAACCCGTCGCCCGATACTGTTCCGCGAGCAGGTCCAAGTCCTTACCTGGACCCATTCCCAGTTCCAGGACCGTGGAACCCGCCGGTAGGTGCCTCTTCAGCACCTCGATAAGCTGGGCTCCATCGTACCCCTCAGCCATGGTGATGTACTCTCGGACATGGTCTCTGTCGTCGTAGTAGGCCACGGATCACGCCTTCAAACAGTCAGCCTGACTTCCGGTCCGCGCGATGCCAGCGCAACGGTTTGGCACACTCTCGCACTAGTATGCCCTTGGCCTCGAGATCCAGTTGTACTGTCTTGGACCACCAACCCACCTTGGCACCTCCGGGATACAGCTCCTGCGGCAGATGCGGCACGACAGCCTCGCGGACTTCCGCCTGTGTCAAGCCCGGCGCTTGCGATGGCAGGACCTTCAGCATCGCTTCCTTCATCGCCTGGTACATCGCCGCGTTCACACGCGATGTTCGGCCGGGTACATTTACATTTCTTACCGTTATGTATTCTTCGTTGGTGTTCGCCATAGAACTCACCTCCGCTTTGTCGTATTTCGCTTCGCTCTCTTGCCCAAGCCCACGCCTGAAGACGCTGCATGGTTCTGAGCGCCGCAGCGGCCTCAGCCATTTCACAGCCAGCTGTAGCGTCTGTCAGCACACCGCCCTTGTTGGAAGCTGTGGGCAAGCCAGTTCTGGTTCCTTCGGTGGGGCTTGTATCGCCCCCAGCCAGACGCCTGCCAAGACCAGTGCAGTGCCGGTCAGAAATGAGGCGGTTATGACCTCGCCCAGAACGAACGCCGCGAGGACCACCGTTGCCACAGGGGTTAGCAAGAAAGAGTACGAGGCGACCGACGCCGTCCAGCGGGACAGAACGTGAAGATACAGATTGAACTGCACAACCGAACCAATCACCACCAGGTAGCCGAAGGCTGCCCACGTCGTAGCCGCGGCCGGCAAGACCCACTGCTCACCGGCCAGCCTTGACAGAATGAAGAGTATCGGGGCCGCGGCCGTCATTGCTACCGCGTTGGTGGCCATTGGATCGCTCCGCGGAAAGAGCTTGATGACAACACCCGCCTCAGCGATGGAGACGGTGGCCGCCACGGCAGCCAGCACGGAGG
>Ga0180437_10003560_pt1 | contig 23038 bp, 18 predicted proteins | sample SS_ome_4_FD_132410 | JGI IMG/M metagenome (GOLD analysis project Ga0180437, IMG submission 132410) | Hypersaline lake sediment archaeal communities from the Salton Sea, California, USA - SS_3_D_1 metaG | ecosystem: Environmental > Aquatic > Non-marine Saline and Alkaline > Hypersaline >...
TCGGAGAGACGGATATCGCGTTTGTTCTACGGTTCGCAGAAGACCTGAAAAAACTGAATCTCATGTCCTGGTGACAGTCAAATATAGCCTGGATTGAAAAGCCTCTCCGCATGCGAGGGGCTTTTTCATTCGGGGAGGCGATGCTCCTGACCGATTTTACTGTCCGATTCAGGGATCGATGGGATATAATCGAACCGATTGCGCCTGGCCCGATCGATGATAGGCTTCTGGCAATCCAATTGTTTATCATGCTGATCCAATCCCATCGGAATTTCTCAGAATGACTATTTTCTGTAATAACTATCCCAATGTCTCCAACATGTTATGCAGGATTTTCCGCTGGATACACGTATAAATAATTAAGGAAGCTTGTAATCTTCGTCTTGAATAGATTAATACTGGTGGCTTGCTGCCCATACCATTCGGTTGTTCTTACGAAGAAGGTATCCGGAAGGCGATTATGAAACGTTTTAACATCATGCTCGTGACCATTGTCTGTTGCAACACGCTTTTGCATGCACGAACAGACGCCGACAGCACATATTATCGCCGGTTGTATTTTTTTTGCAAAGTCTGGGGGTATGCAAAATATTTTCACACCGAAGTGGCCAAGGGCCGCAGGCATTGGGATGACATATTCATCGAAACACTGGAGGATGTGAAGGCTGCCCAGGATAATCAGGCGTATAACCAGGCTCTGCTTCATATGCTCCAGAGAGCGGGAAACATGACGAAACCTTCCTCGTTTTTACCGCTCGTTCCAGACAGCCTGAAATTCAACCTCGATCTCAGTTGGATACAAAATCCCATCTTTTCGTATGAGGTGAAGGCGGAATTGGATACGATCCAGCAGTATTTTCGGCCCAGAAGCAATTACTACGTTGAGAGTGATTACGAGGGCGGGAGCCCGACCTTCGATTCCGATCTGAATTATTCTCAACAGGGAATCGATTCCGACCTGGAAGAGCCGTACCGTTTGCTGGCGTTGTTCCGATACTGGAATATCATCAATTATTTCTTTCCCTTCAAAAACATTATCGATCAGGATTGGGATACGACGTTGCTGGAATTCATCCCGCAGATGGTGACTGCCGATGACAATGTGTCCTATCATCTCGCTTTTATGAAGTTGGCCAAGCGAATCAACGATACACATGCCTTTGTTCAGAGTGCGGTCGTCGATGCGCTGTTCTACGGGGATTATTTTCTCCCCCTGGTCATAAAATACATCGACGATAAAACGGTGGTTACTCGCGTTTTGACAGATGAAGAAGACGTCCACCCGGGCGATATCATCCTGCACATGGATGGCATGACGATCTCGGCATTGCGGGACAGCCTTCGAGCATACACGGCTGGTTCTAACGATGCGGCCATCGAATGGATCGTCAACCGGCTGATCGTTCGAGGATCGATGAAGGACGTCTCCCTGACTGTCGAGGATGACCAGGGAAGCAGGGAAGTCATCTTGAGGAGGGATGTTCATAGGGACGATTATTACGCCATGCTCGAGAACGACGGGCCGATCTGGAAATTCCTCGACACGGAAACAGGCAAGCTGGGCTACGTGGATATGGGCAGACTCCTGTACAACCATATTGATGCCATGTTCAACGACCTGTGGGACGCAGATGGTATTATTTTCGATGTGCGCAACTATCCTAACAAGACCATCTGGAGTATGGTGCGGTATCTATTCGATGAGCCCGTGCATACGGCAGAGACAATTGCTCCGGACGTCGAGTTTCCCGGCACGGTGTACTGGACGTCGTCCTACGATGGAAGGGGGGATTTTTCGAGAACCTACGACGGGCGTATATTCATTCTGTTTGATGAGACCACGTTGTGTCATGCCGAGTACACCGTGATGGTTCTGGAGCGGTATCACGGGGCTGTGAAGATCGGGAGTCAAACGGCCGGAGCCGTCGGTAATGTGTCCATCGTTACGTTACCCGGAGGCATCGAAACGTATTTTACGGGACTGGGTGTGTTTTATCCGGATTATACCCCGACGCAGCGCGTGGGCCTCGTCCCCGATATTCAGGTGTTCCCGACGATTCAAGGCATCCGCCAGGGATGCGATGAAATCCTGGATGCTGCCATAGACTGTTTCCTGGAGACAGGAATCGCAGGGCATGAACCGGCTCAGGCACAACCCGATCCCGTCATCGAACTCTGCCAGAACGTCCCCAATCCGTTCAACGCACTGACACACATTCATTTTCGAGTAGAAAAGCAGGGCCGTGTATCGATACATGTTTACAATGCCACAGGACAGCGCATCCGAACACTCTTCGAGGAAGACCGATTTCCGGGAGCGTATCGGGTTCTATGGGATGGACGGAATGATGCAGGGTATGACGTCGGCAGCGGCGTCTACATGGTGCGACTCCAAAGTCGGCATGGAACGCAAACGAAAAAACTCCTCTATATAAGATAATAGAATATTATTTTCTTGCTTTACATAAGTTTATTTATTATCTTTATGCCCGCAGAGTCGTGTTTATTGCAGGAGGATTTAGATTGAAAAAAGGGATTCATCCTGAATATAAGAAAGCCACGGTGACTTGTGCTTGCGGGCACACGTTTCAGACGTTTTCCACCGTGGGAGACATTAACGTAGAAATCTGTTCCAACTGCCACCCGTTTTTCACGGGCAAACAGAAGCTGGTCGATACGGCCGGTCGTGTGGAAAAGTACAGGCGAAAATACAAGCTGCAAGAGAAAAAGTCGGAAAAGGCCACAGAAGAGACACAAGACAAGAAAGACCAGAAAGAATCTTAGACGGATTACAGACATGTTTTTACGGAATACGGACGTGGGGGCCGTGTTCCGTTTTTTTGTATTTCTGAGGGCAAGCATGGACGATTCTGAGAAAGTGCAGGTTGGCGGGCAAGCCGTTATCGAGGGTGTGATGATGCGTTCTCCGGAGTTTGTGACCGTTGCCGTACGAAAGCCAGACGGTAACATACTCCTGAAAAAGGACCGGTATACGTCGTGGACGAAGCGGTTCAAAGTGTTGGGCTTCCCCATCATACGCGGGGGCGTGATTCTCATCGAGTCCATGGTCTTGGGCATCAAAGCCCTCAACTTTTCCGGTGATGTGGCCATAACCGAGGAGGAGAAGAAAAAAGATCCAGATAAGGTTCCCGATAAACGATCGAAACTGTGGACGGCCGGGGCCGTTGTCCTGGCTTTAGGTTTGGGTATTGGTCTGTTTTTCTTCCTCCCGCTTTTGCTCACAGAGCTGATGGGCGTGAAAAGCGGCCTTTTATTCAATCTCATCGATGGAATTATACGGCTCATCTTTTTTCTTGTTTACCTGGCCTTGATCAGCCTCTGGAAAGAAATTCGCAGAATATTCGAATATCATGGCGCCGAGCATAAATCGATTTTCGCATATGAAGAGGGCAAACCCCTCACGGTAGAGGGGATTCGGTCGTTCACGACACGACATCCCCGTTGCGGTACCAGTTTTTTAATCGTCGTCATGCTGGTTGCCCTGGTCGTATTCATCCTCCTGGGGAAACCCCAGAATTGGGGAGATCGATTCATACGGTTTTTGTTTATCCCGGTCATCGGCGGCATTTCGTACGAGATCATCCGTCTGTCCGGGAAAAAATTCGGAAAAAAATTGGCCAAAGTGCTGGTTTCGCCGGGGCTCTGGCTTCAGAAAATTACGACCAAGGAGCCCGATAACAGTCAACTAGAGGTTGCCCTGGTGGCCCTCAACGGTGCCCTGGATCGAGACGTGGGTGCCGATGTGGAGATGTTCTCTGGATAATTCCCAGGCACGATACCGATATCCGATGCCGTGATGACTCCAACGTGATATATGTTTTAGTGCGGGGAATTCGGTGTGCCGGCAGATGTATTCATGATTCACGGAGCGTGAAAGTCCGATGGAAACCGACAGGTTGCTTGAAAAAATAAAAAGGGTCGAACATCGCTTCCAGGAACTGGAGAAGGCCTTAGAGGATGCATCCGTAGTAAGTCATCCGGAGAAGCTCACCGCATTGAGCAAAGAGCACAGCCGGCTGCTTCCCATCGTTAAAAAATCCAAAGAATTTCGAGATATCATCAAAAAGATACAGGATGCGACGGAGATTCTGGAGTCGTCTTCCGACACCGAACTGAAGGATTTGGCCAGAGAAGAATTAGAGGAAAACGAAGCCCTTCAAGAAACATTGGAGCATGAACTTAAAATCTTGCTCATTCCAAAAGACCCTCGGGACGGTAAGGGCGCTGTAATGGAGATACGGGCCGGTACGGGTGGGGAAGAGGCCGCTCTGTTTGCCGGAGATTTATACAGGATGTATTCTAAGTACATCGAGCGTCAGGACTGGAAAAAAGAGATTCTTAGTTCGAATCCCACCGAACTGGGAGGATTTAAAGAAATTATTTTTTCGGTATCCGGGCAACAGGCCTTCGGACAGCTAAAATTCGAGAGTGGTGTTCATCGTGTCCAAAGGGTTCCCCTCACGGAGACCAGCGGCCGGATACATACGTCCGCTGCTTCGGTGGTTGTCCTTCCCGAGGCCGAAGACGTCGATGTGGAAATCGATCCCAAGGACTTGCGCATCGATGTGTATCGGTCGTCAGGGCCCGGCGGTCAGAGCGTGAATACGACCGATTCGGCCGTACGAATCACGCACACTCCTACGGGCATGGTCGTCACATGCCAGGATGAAAAATCCCAGCATAAGAACAAAGCCAAAGCCATGAAGGTGTTACGGGCGCGACTTTATGATTTAAAGAGGAAAGAAGAAGAGGCCAAGCTGACGGCCAGTCGCCGTTCGATGATCCGGTCGGGTGACCGGAGTGTGAAGATTCGGACCTTCAATTTTCCCCAGAGTCGTGTGACGGATCACCGCATCAACCTAACGCTTTACAGACTCCAGGAAATCCTGGACGGCGACCTAGACGACGTCATCGAACAGCTTCAGATTGCAGAACGGGATGAAAAGCTCCGAGAAGAGAGCGAATAAAACACCATCCTTTGACGTTCCAAACAAATCGGGGGAATTAGGATGCCTGCCAAATACAGATTGCTATCATTCATCGTTCGTTTCTGTAGCGTCTGTTTCATCGGGGCGTCAATCCCTTTGAGCTATGGACAAGAAGGTGGATCGCCGGATAGCCGGCCTCGTGTACCCCCGGGGCAGCGGGTTATCCAGGACTTTCCTCTTCTTCATATCTCAGCGATTCCTGATGTGAATCGGACGAATTGGACTCTTAAAGTTACAGGGGAGATCGAGCATCCTTTTCATCTCCAATGGGCCGATTTTATGAAGTTGGATACAGTCGCGTCGGTTTCGGATTTTCATTGTGTGACGGGCTGGTCGCGCTTGGATAATCACTGGCGGGGCGTGAGAATTCGAGATATTCTCCACATGGCCGAGCCGAAAGAATCGGCCGAGTATATAACCTTCATCAGTGCAGACGAGTATACGACCTCGCTGCCCATATCCCAGTGCACCGGGGATGACGATATTCTGGCTTTTCGGTGGGAGGGAAAAGCGCTGACCAAGGAAAACGGCGGGCCCGTCCGGGTTGTCATTCCGAGTAAATACGCGTATAAGAGCGCCCTCTGGGTTGTGGCGTTGAAATTGACGAAGAAACAGGAACTGGGCTATTGGGAGAAACGGGGCTACAGCAATTCGGCCGATCCCTGGAAGGAAGAGAGGCATTCAAGATAATTCGAACAGCCAACCCATGGAGAGTCGGTTCGTTTCAAGAATTCGCGTTGTTGTTATTTTTAATCGTTACTTTATGCATGACTCTCATCGTCATCGAACAAAGACCACTTCGTTTATCGATGAGACATATCCCGTCACATGGTGGCGGGCTTTTTTGTATCCATCCACAATGGAAATGGGAGATGTACAATGATGGAGCCGTTCTCATGCATTCTGAGAAACGGGAATCCTCCATCATCCTGGAGCGGCCCGTTCAATTCGATTACACAATCATATCCTCATTACCATTATCTCTCGGTCGTTTCCAAAAAGACTTGTTTCTTTTATCCAAAACCGTTATTATGCATCGATCCGTCCGTTATACGAATGAATAGGGTCTGCCGATGAAAGCCGTCCTGGTCTTAGAGGATGAAAACGTATTCCACGGCGAAGCCTTTGGTGCGCAAGGAACGGCCATGGGGGAAGTCGTATTCAACACGGGGATGACGGGATATCAGGAAATCCTGACGGATCCTTCGTACAAGGGGCAGATGGTGACGATGACGTATCCCCATATCGGAAATTACGGCATCAATCCCGAAGACGTCGAATCCATGGTACCGCAAGTGGAGGCCCTTATCGTCCGGGAACTCTGTGAGCTGCCCAGCAATTACCGGTCAACAGAATCGCTGGATAGCTACCTAAAGCGTCATGGGATACCGGGTATCCAGAGGATCGATACGCGTGCGCTGACCCGGCATATTCGTGAGAAAGGCTCGATGATGGGCATTCTGTCTACAGACACAGAAAGTATTTCCAAACTCCTGGATAAATTAAAACATCATCCGTCGATAATGGGCAGGGATCTGGTCCAGTATGTCACGACCCAGGAGACTATTCGATGGGAAGAGGGCGTCTGTCCGCAGTGGTATTATGAGCCGGTTCAACCTTTGGGTGACCAGCGTTTCAAAGTCGTTGCTTTCGATTTTGGCGTAAAACGGAATATACTCCGTCTGATGACCTCCTTCGGACTGGACGTGGTTGTCGTGCCTGCCTCGACGCCGGCAGAGGCCGTGACAGAGTTGAGGCCCGACGGCATCTTTCTGTCTAACGGACCGGGAGACCCCGAGGGCGTTGAGTATGCCATCGCCTGTGTCCGAGACCTGGCGGGTCGGTATCCCATCTTTGGCATCTGTTTGGGCCACCAGATCATCGGACTCGCCCTGGGGGCTGAGACGTACAAGCTGAAGTTCGGCCATCATGGGAGTAATCACCCCGTGAAGAACCAGGAAACGGGACTCATCGAGATTACAGCTCAAAATCATAATTTTGCCGTGAATCCCGACACGCTGGACAAGGCCGGTTTTACCCAAACTCATATCAACTTGAATGACCACACCGTGGAGGGCATGGCGCACAAGGAGCTTCCCGTATTCTCGGTTCAGTATCACCCCGAGGCATCACCGGGACCGCATGACTCAGTGTACCTGTTCAAATGTTTTTATGATATGATGGAAACCGTTTGATGGAAGGAGTTGGTGAAGCGGATCATCGATACTCAGATTACGGGTTCAGGATTAAAAAACGATCTCCATCTTAGAAATAGAAATATCATTGATTTCAGGTCTTTACCATTCTGTATTTCAGGGAGACAATGCCGAAACGAGAAGACATCCATAAAATCGTGATCATCGGATCTGGCCCCATTGTTATCGGCCAGGCCTGTGAGTTCGATTATTCGGGCACCCAGGCCGTGAAGGCGCTGAGGTCGCTGGGGTACGAGACGGTGCTGGTCAATTCCAACCCGGCCACCATCATGACTGATCCAGAGCTGGCCAATCGCACGTATGTGGAGCCCATCAACCGAAAGACTGTGGCCAAGATTCTTCGGAAGGAACGGCCCGACGCCCTCCTGCCGACCATGGGGGGACAAACGAGTTTGAACGTGACGGTGGAACTGGCCGAGAGGGGAATTCTTCAAGAGTACGGCGTAGAACTCATCGGCGCAAAACTGGAAGCCATCCAGAAAGCCGAAGACCGGGAATTGTTCAAGGAGGCCATGCTCAGGATCGGGCTGGATTTACCCAAGGGGGGATTTGCCAAGAGTTTGGATGAGGCCCACTCCCTGATTCAGGAGGTCGGATTTCCTGCCATCATCCGTCCGGCCTTTACTCTGGGTGGTACGGGCGGCAGCATCGCCTACAACATCGAAGAGTACGAGGATCAGGTTCGGTGGGGCATCGAGAACAGCCCCATCGGAGAAATCCTCATCGAAGAATCGGTGATGGGATGGAAGGAATTCGAGCTGGAAGTGATGCGCGACCTGAAGGACAATGTGGTCATCATCTGTTCCATCGAGAATGTAGATCCCATGGGAATCCACACCGGTGATTCGGTGACCGTAGCCCCCGCCCAGACGCTGACGGATCGGGAATACCAGAGGATGCGCGATGCCGCCAAGGCCATTATCCGAGAGATTGGCGTGGAAACAGGCGGTTCCAACATTCAGTTTGCCATCAATCCCAGCGACGGACGAATGGTCGTCATCGAGATGAATCCCCGCGTATCCAGGAGCTCGGCCTTGGCATCCAAGGCCACTGGATTTCCCATCGCCAAGATTGCCGCTCAACTGGCCGTGGGCCTTACCCTGGATGAGATTCCCAACGACATCACGGGAAAGACTCCGGCTTCTTTCGAGCCCACTATCGACTACGTGGTCGTGAAGATACCGCGTTGGAATTTCGAGAAATTTGCCCAGGCCGAACCCATACTGGGCACGCAGATGAAATCGGTGGGGGAAACCATGGCCATCGGGCGGACGTTCCAGGAGGCGTTCCAGAAAGGACTCCGCTCTCTGGAGACGGATTGCTACGGGTTCTCATACGACGAAGATATCGGCGACGACGTTCTGATGGAAGAGTTAAATAAGTCGACACCTCAACGTCTCTTCATCATCGCGGAAGCCCTAAGGCGTCGTACCGCAATCGAGGATCTGTACCAGAAGACCGGAATCGATCCGTGGTTTCTGGAGCAGTTCAGGCAGATCGTTCTCACCGAGGAAAAGCTGACAAACGATCCCCTCAATCCCCTGCATTTAAGAACAGCAAAAGCGCAAGGTTTTTCCGATCGACGTATTGCGCGACTCACGGGTAGAGATGAAGACGCCGTCAGGCAGTTACGGCATAAAGAAAAGATCATCCCTGTTTATAAAGTTGTGGACACATGTGCCGCCGAGTTCCAGTCGGAGACATCGTACATGTACGGAACGTACGAGGAAGAAAACGAAGCTCGGCTGAGTCGCAATTCTAATGTCATCATCCTGGGCAGCGGGCCCAATCGCATCGGCCAGGGCATCGAATTCGACTACTGCTGCGTGCATGCCGTGATGGCACTGCGGGAAGAAGGGTACGAAGCCATCATGATCAACAACAATCCAGAAACGGTCTCTACGGATTACGATACGGCCGATAAGCTCTACTTCGAACCCCTCACCCTGGAGGATGTACTCCACATCGTCGATTTTGAAAAACCCGAAGGTGTGATCGTTCAGTTCGGTGGCCAGACGCCGTTAAAGCTGGCCAAGGGGCTAGAGAAGGCAGGCGTCCCGATACTGGGCACGTCTCCTGAATCCATCGACCTGGCCGAGGACCGAAAGCGGTTTGGTCAACTCATCAAGGATTCAGGCATACGGCAGCCCGAGTGGGGTACAGCCTTTACGTTCCAGGAGGCCAAGCAGATCGCCGGAAAGATCGGGTATCCCGTCCTGGTCAGGCCCTCCTACGTACTGGGAGGCCGGGGCATGGAGATCGTGTACGATGAGGTTTCTCTGGAAACATACATACAAGAGGCGGCATCCGTGTCACCCGATCACCCCGTGCTGGTGGATAAGTTCCTGGAGGATGCCTTTGAATTCGATGTGGATGCGGTATGCGACGGACAGCAAACCTTAATTTGCGGACTGATGCAACACATCGAGGAAGCGGGTATCCATTCCGGCGACAGCTCCTGCGTACTACCGGCCTATATGCTTTCTGATGAAGACCGCAAGCTCATTTGCGACCAGACAAAAATGCTGGCCGACATGCTGGACGTCCGGGGACTTATCAACGTTCAATTTGCTCTTCGGGACGGGCACATCTACGTGCTCGAAGTCAATCCCCGGGCAAGCCGTACGGTACCCTTTGTCAGCAAGGCGACGGGCATTCCCTGGGCCAAAGTTGCGGCTAGAGTGATGGTCGGCAGAACGCTGGAGCAAATGGGCATTATGGAGCGTGTTGACGGGGAGATGATTGCCGTGAAGACACCGGTTTTCCCGTTCATGAAATTTCCCAACGTCCAGACATACCTGGGTCCTGAAATGCGCTCCACGGGTGAGGTGATGGGTCTGGATACCACGTTCGGCGGGGCCTTTGCCAAAGCTCAATTTGCCGCCGGGCATGGTCTGCCAAAGCGGGGGAATGCGTTTATCAGCGTGAACGACAATGACAAAACGGCCGTTGTCGCCGTGGCCAGACAATTATTCGAACTCGGTTTCGGCATCCTGGCGACCCAGGGGACGTACCGGGCCCTGCGCAGGGCTGGTATTCCGGCCAAACCTGTTCTCAAGGTTGTCGAAGGTCGGCCCAATGCTTTGGATATGATGATAAACGGCGACATTCAAATGGTGATCAACACGCCCTTAGGCAAGGTGGCCCGGAGCGACGAGTACAGCATTGGCCGGGTGGCCATGGCGCGCGATGTACCCTGTTTAACGACACTTTCGGCCGCGTGGGCTGCGGTTCAAGCCATCCGCACGCTCCAGGCGAGACCCCTGGATGTGTGTGCTTTGCAGGACCTGGACGTGCACAACGGACGTTGATGCTTCCCCTTGTGAGTTCATCTCATGATTCGTATCATCCGATCCCTAGAACACGTGAAAACACGGGATCATCCGATTTTACAGAATTTGATCTCAGCCCTAGATACGATGAACATCAGGAGTCGTCTTGAATCAATCGATATCCGATTGCTAGGCCCTATCGATTTTTTCGGGAATCTAAATCACCAGCTATCGTCCGATTTTCCTCGGTTTTCACCCAATTGAATGGGGTTTTCAAAGAAACAATAGTTATTTAGGATGAACCATTTATCTCCTTGATTTTAAACATGAAAATCATTAATATCCCATTCAGTTGATCCATTTTATACAAGCCGAGACGTGTCGTTGAATTACCACGCCCGAATCGTGATATCCACGGTAAAAGGATCCAAACTAGAAGTAGAACAAAACAGTTTATAGTCCTCCGTGAATATTTTGGGAGACTTTTGGTTTGTTTAATCGGAGTAAGAATTGCTTTTAAGAGTCCGGTTTGTACTTATCCAACGTTTGAAAACAGGAGGTAAAAGATGATTGTCGTCCTTTTAGCCGTCATCGTTGTCGTTGTTCTGATACCAGTGATGATGTACAACAGCCTGATCAACAAGAAAAATCAGGTGGCCAACGTGTTTGCCAGTATCGATGCCCTTCTGAAGAAGCGTTTCGACCTCGTACCCAACCTGGTGGAGACCGTCAAAACATACATGAAACACGAAAAATCGTTGTTGACCAAAGTCACCGAGATGCGTGCAAAGGCGGTTTCGGGCCGGCTTTCCGACGATGATCGGATTCAACTCGATAATCAACTCACCAAGGCCTTGGGTGGGATTATGGTGGCTGTAGAAAACTATCCCGACCTAAAAGCAAACCAAAACTTCCTCCAGCTTCAAGCCTCCTTGAACGAGATCGAAGAGCAGATATCGGCTGCGCGGCGTGCGTACAACGCCACGGTCACGACCTACAACAATGCCATCGAGATGTTTCCCACGAACATCATGGCCTCGATGATGAATTACAAGTTGAAAAACCTGTTCGAGATCCCCGAGGAGGAAAGGAAGAACGTCGATGTCGGGAACATATTCAAGAGTCGTTGAGAATTCGCTGAAAATGTCATAAATAAGGAACCATCCGACATCGAAGGAGTGGGGAGGTCGTATGAAGTCGTTGAACGATTTGAGAGAATTTTATCTGAAAACCCTCCGGCCAGACCTGAAAATCCTGGATGACAGGCGTAAGAAAATTGTCAGAAAGCTGCTCTTGATCGGGGTGCCGACGTTCATCGTCGTGGGGCTCTGTCTTCTGGTGATACTCGCCAATGAACTCGAAATCAATGTCGTATTCGTTCCTTTTTTTCTGGGCATAGCTGTTATGGCGATCGCTTATCACTTCCTAACGAAGAAATTTATCGCCGATTTCAAGAGCAGCATCATTCAGCGGATCGTCCGGTTTGTCGATGAGAATCTTCGGTATCTTTCGAGTGCATGTGTTTCCGAGTCGGAATTTAAAGCGTCGAGGATATTCCGTCATCGCATCGACAGGTACCGGGGAGACGATCTGGTTCAAGGAAGGATCGGTAAGACCGATGTGAAATTCTCCGAAGTACATGCCGAATACAAGACGGAAACCCGGGACAGCAAGGGCAATCGGCGTACGCAATGGCATACGATTTTCAAGGGATTGTTCTATATTGCGGACTTCAACAAGCATATCCGGGGCGAGATCGTCATCCTGCCCGATACGGCCGAGCGTCTGTTTGGACGGCTGGGTAGGAAGCTGCAGTCGTTGAACAAACCACGGGGACAACTGATCAGTCTGGAAGACCCGGAATTTGAGAAAGCGTTTGCCGTATACGGGGATGATCAGATTCAGTCTCGATATATTCTCTCGACGAGCCTTATGAAACGCATCATGGAATTTAAGAAGAAGACGCGGAGAGATATCTATTTGTCCTTCCTGGGATCGTCGGTCTACATCGCCGTTTCTTTCGCGAAGGCTCTTTTTGAGCCGCGCATATTCAAGACGCTGCTGGATTTTGAGGTCGTGCAGGAATACTTCGAGGATCTGACACTGGCCTACGGCATCGTCGAAGACCTGAACTTAAACACACGAATCTGGAGTAAGCAATAACAGAAGGATCAATCAGATGATGAGACACATGTTTCGAAATCATAGCGCCGCGTCCATATGTTGTCTGGGCGTTTTGTTGCTCATTTTCTGCAGCCGGACAATCCAGCAAGGGCACCAGGAAGGCTCGGCGGATGTCGGGATAGCTCAGGAGTCGTTCCGTGTGGAATTCGGCGAGCAGGGTGGTATCACGGGCGAGTATGCGGGCTATACCATCGGCGAGACAGGAACCGTTCACCGTGTCCAGCGCATGCCGGGTAAGGACGAGACGCTGACGCCTTCCGGGGCCTTGACTCGTGATGATGTGGTGTCCCTGATGAGTATTGTGGAGACTATCGGCTTTTTCCAAATCGACTATTCCCAGACCGGAAACATGGTCTACTCGATCACAGTTCGTAAAGGAGGAGACGATCATACCGTCTCCTGGCCGATGGGCGATAAAAACGCGCCCGAAGACCTGACCATATTACGTCAGTACCTGACTACGTTGATCAAGAAAGCTCGATAACGGCATTCGTAACATTGCCGGAGTCCATCGTACGACAATTTTTAAAAAGGGAGGATTATCATGAAAAGGATTGTGACTATACTAATTGCTACCGCTTTGTTTATCCATCCCTTTGCTGTCAGAGGTCAGTACAGCACAAAATTCAAGAATGTCCGAAGAGCACCGCACTCAGAGAAGTCTCAGGCACAGCCGGTTCAGAAATCCGATTTGCAAGGGCTTTGCAACAACCTGAGTCGATGGCTGGATGGACAGGATAGACACAAAGCCAATCCGACAAAGGCCGGGGAGCGTATTTTAACGGTTCAACAGATATCGGCTGGACTGTCGATGGGAACAGCTCAGGTTTGGCGAGATGAAAAAACCGGTTTGCCCATTTTTGTCAACTGTCGGTGGCCCGAAGTGATTGACAACACTCTGAGTAAGGCGTCTGCCGAAGAGAAAGCATTCTGTTTCCTGAGGGAGAAGAAAGAGCTGATCCAGCTCCAGGCGCCAGATGAAGAATTCAAGGTTCACCGAGTCGTTCGAGATCCGCTGGGAGAGACACATCTCCGGCTTCAGCAAATCTACCAGGGTCTGGACGTTTGGGGCAAAGAGATCGTCGTTCACGTCGGGAGTGACGGCTTGATTCGAGGATTCAACGGACGGTATGCCCCGACGCCTTCGACGCTCGTCGATCTGGAAGAAAGAATAGCAACCGACGATGCGATCAGTCGTGTCAAGTTGGATTTGAATATCCAGGCCGCCGACATCGATCTGTGCGAGAAGAAAATATACATCCGTGAATCGGGTGAACCCGTGCTGGTTTGGCACGTGATCGTACGATTCGCTTTTCAGCGATGGTATTACTTCATCGATGCGAAAACGGGCGACGTGGTTCATTGCATCGACTACACGATGACCGATGGGCCGACCACAGGGACGGGCGTTGACCTGGCCGGCCAGACACAGACGGTCCAGCTTTACCAGGTGGGGGCTGAGTACTATCTGGTAGACTGCTCCAAACCGATGTTTAGTGATGCCCAGTCCCAGATACCGGACATCGTAGCCGGGGGCATCATGGTCGTCGACATCCGGAACCAGGAACTCCAGCAGGATGCCCTGCTCTATTATATCAAGTCGATGGATCGGAACAGTGGTTGGGCAGCCAATGCGGTGAGTATGGAAGTCAACGTGAGCCGCGTTTACGATTACTACCGGAATGTCCATAACCGGAATTCCATCGATAATCAGGGGATGACGATTTATTCTGTCATCAATCTGGGCCAAAGCTACAACAACGCCTTCTGGAACGGGTATTTCCTGTGTTTCGGAAACGGCGACGGGAACCGATTCAGCGACATTGCCGGAGCGTTCGATGTCATCGGCCATGAGTACACGCATGGCGTGACGCAGCATACGTCGAATCTGATCTATGAGAATCAGTCCGGGGCGCTGAACGAGGCTATGTCGGATATTTTTGGTGCCCTTTCCGAGTGGTATCATGAAGGAGCAAACGGGGACTGGCTGATAGGCGAGGATGTGTACACGCCCGGCAACCCCGGAGATGCTTTGAGAGACATGGAATTTCCATCGGGCCCACGAGTCGATAACCCACTTCCCGCCACGATGTCCGAATTCCGGTATTTGCCTAACACACAGGAGGGCGACTGGGGAGGCGTGCATGTCAACTGCAGTATCGTGTCCCGTGCAGCTGTACTCATCGCCCAGAATGCCGATGCGAATCCCAGCACCGGCAGGCAGAAGATGGGCGCTATATTTTATCGTGCTCAGACCGTGTACTTGACCCAGAGCTCCCAGTTCATCGATGCACGGCTGGCCTGTGTCAAGGCAGCTCAGGATCTCTACGGAACGGGGAGCACGGAGGAACAAGCCGTGAAGAATGCCTTCGATACGGTGGAAATCTTCGACGGGACAGGCACGCAACCTCCACCGGATTACCCGTCTGTGGAGGGAAACGACTATATCATCGTCAGGGGCACGGGTGACGGCGCACTCTACCGCTACAATCCCGCCGCCGCTGTGATCGAGCCGCTGACGTGGACCACGGTTACCAGCCGGCCTTCCGTTACCGACGACGGTTCTACCATTCTCTTTGTGGACGGTGGTTATGACATGGTCGGTATCAACTCCGATGGAACCGGAGAAACGAATCTGACCAGAAATACGATATTTGAAGGATTGATGAACAGTGTTTCGGTCTCACCCAACGACCGATACGTGGCCTTTACGTTGAGCCCTTTTCTTGAAGATGCCACGATATACTTCTTGGATCTTGTTCAAGAAACCGGTTTTGAGTATCCGTTGTACAGTCCCATCACGCAGACCTCAGTCGAACCGGTGTACGATGTGTTGTTTGCCGATGCCATGGACTGGGACCTCGGAAATACGAATCTGCTGTATGACTGTTATCATGAGAGTTCCACGGGCACCGGCATTCCCATAGCCTACTGGTCTATCAACCAGATGCGTATATCCGACGGCACGATATACAATGTCTTTCCGTACCAGCCGCAGGGCGTCAGCGTGGGGAACCCGGTTTTTACGTCCAACAACGATCACATTATTGCCTACGACTATATAGATGCGTTGAATAATACGGCGATTTTTGCCGTGAACCTGGAGACGGGCGACGAAGGTATTATCATGGCGGATAATTATGGGCAAATTGGATATCCGACATACAATCCCCAGGATAATACGGTGGCCTTCCATTCTATCGCTACTGATGGATTTTTTACGTTTGACTGCGTCGGTTACCGAACAGTTAGTCCGGATAAGATCAGTGGAGTAGGAGAACCTTGGGTTGTATTGACGAACGTCACGTTTCCTGTCTGGTTTGCCTTGGGTAACCGGACCGATGTAGAGGAAGGGGGCCCGGCCGTACCTCAGACCCTCGCCTTGGGTAATAACTACCCCAATCCGTTCAACCCGGTCACCACCATCCCGTTTCAAATTCCAAGAGAATCTGTGGTACGCCTGGCTGTTTATAACATGCTGGGCGAGCAGGTCGCCGTTCTCATCGACGAGACGGTGGCCCCGGGATCGTACCGTTTGAGGTGGGAAGCTGTGGATGGAGCGGGCCGCCAAGTTCCGTCGGGTGTCTACGTGTATCGGCTGGACGTCGGCGAAAGGCAGATTTCCCGTAAAATGATCCTGATGCGATGAGTGTATTTTAAGTGATTCTGACATAAGGGCTGCGGCGAGTTCTTCCTGGAGGAGACCTTGTTGACAGCCCTTTTCATTCATATTCACGATGGTTTTGATCATTGCACTGAGCGAGATGTCTCGTGTTTCGATGATCTATTCATATTAATTATTGGATGTCTTCCCTTGTCTTTCATCCTGAAAATGCTTACCTTATCCGCATACAAAGACAAGAGAGTGTCGTACCGTTTAATCGTATGTAATTCAGTACACTAACCAGGAGGAGACAGCGTATGTCCCAAGCCAGTGAATCGAAGACGTTTTTTCATCCGACGACAAAGCTGTACCGATTTACCATACTTTTATTCGCCAGCCTGCTCACGTTCGGGAGCTATTTTGCTTACGATATCATCGGTGCCGTGGCTCCCAGTCTTGTCGAGGATATGGGGGCTCAACGCGGTACGGTCGGCATGATGTACACGATGTACAGCATCGCGGCCATCCTGTCGGTTCTCATCGGTGGTTTTCTCATCGATCGTCTGGGTACCCGAAAGGCAAGTATGCTTTTCTCCGTTCTTGTTATTCTTGGGGCCGGCATCGTGGCGTTTGCCGATAACCTGCCCATGCTTTTTGTCGGACGTTTTGTGTTCGGGGCAGGTTCAGAACCCTTGGTCGTGGCCCAGAGCGCCATCCTTGCCCGATGGTTCAAGGGAAAGGAACTGGCGCTTTCGTTCGGTATTGCATTGACGGTCAGTCGCCTCGGCACGATGTTCAGTTTTAACACCGGTGAGCTGATTGCCAGTGTGTACGGGGGGTACAAGTACGCCCTGATCGCTGCCGTATTGTTCTGTGCTGTCTCTCTACTGGCGAATGTCGTTTATATCATCATGGACAAGCGCGGCGAAAAGGCCCTGACCCTGGAAGATGGGGAAGCCGAAGAAAAGATCGTATTCAGCGACATCAAACATTTTAAGCCGAGCTTTTGGTATGTGACGATGCTCTGCGTGACGTTTTATTCCGCCATTTTCCCGTTCACGGCGCTTTCCACGGACTTCTTTGTTGATAAGTGGGGCATTGCCCGTGTGGCCGAGGTATCCGGTGGTTTTTTCTACCAGATATTCAATAATTTCCTTCACATGTTCAGCACGGCAGGAGGCATTACATCCATCGTCATCTTTGCGTCCATGGTATTTGCACCCTTTGCCGGACATCTTGTCGATAAAATCGGACGAAGGGCCTCGTTGATGATCCTGGGTTCGTTGATTCTCATCCCCAGCCATCTCATCCTGGGAGTCACAAAAATATATCCTGCCTATCCCATGATTCCGCTGGGCATTGCCTTTGTCCTCGTACCGGCGGCCTTGTGGCCATCCATACCTTTGGTCGTATCCAAGGCGCGTGTGGGAACGGCGTTTGGACTGATGACGATGATCCAAAATATCGGACTGGGAGCATTCCCGCTGCTCAACGGGCTGCTCCGAGATCAGACACAATCGTATACAGCCAGCATGGTCATGTTCGCTTCTCTGGGCGTGTTCGGGCTCGTTTTTTCATTTCTATTACGAAGGGCCGATGCCAAAGCAGGAGGCGTTCTGGAACGGCCATAGTACTCCGATAGGAATCCGTTTTGGGAGAATCGCCTATGCAAAAGTCAGGCGTAGTATTGATTCTCTTCGTTCTTCCTTTCCTCGTTTGTCGCGAGCGTTCCGCCGTCGTCGTTCACGAGAAGGTAGACGCTCAGCTCCGGGCTCGAATAGCCGAAGATGGAACGGAGGAGATTTCGTTTTTTATCGAGTGCAACCGGCCGATATCGGACGAGTTGAGGGTGAAAATCGAAAATATCGGTATAGTACTGGAATCACTGGCGGAGAACTTGGCCACCGGGCGAGGCAAGCCGAGGCAGATAGCACTCCTGGCAGAACAGGATTTTATCATCCGATTACAGGCGGCCAAGAAGGTGAAACTGTTGGATCAAAAATCAGAAAGGTGAACGATGAGACCGACTATTGGGCGAATGATTATTCTCTGTTTACTGAGCTCCTCTGCTGTAGCTTCTCTGGGTAATGATGTCAATGGTAAGATAGGTGCTCGCCTTCGAATGCTCCTCCATCGTACCGATTCAGAAGCAATCACACTTCGAAAGGCATTGGGGATGTGCATGGACGATGACCAGTGGGTGAAGGTATTCGTCGAGGGTGAATCTGCCGAGTCCGAGGTTCTCAGTGCCGGCGGCAGAGTCGATGCCGTTGTCGGTGAGGTTCTGACAGCAAAGCTTCCCTTGCATATAATACGATCCCTGGCGCGATCTGAAAAAATCAGGAAGATACGCATGGCCAGTCCGGTCCGGCTGCTCAACGATCTGGCCGCGTCGACTGTCGGAGCCGACCGCGTGCATGTCGGACAGTCGCCCTTGATTCAGCCGTATGAAGGCGAGGGTGTGATCGTCGGAATCATCGATTCGGGAATTGACCTGGATCACGAAGATTTTCAAGACGCCGATGGCACGACGCGCATCCTCTGGCTTTGGGATCAGAACGAATCTGGGGGCAATCCGCCGGCTGGTTTTAACGATGGTACCGAATGGACCAAAGTCCAGATCGATGCCGGTCAGTGCACACATCGGGATACAGAAGGCCACGGTACCCATGTGGCCGGCACGGCAGCGGGTAATGGACAGGCTTTGGGGAACTATGCGGGTGTGGCACCGGAAGCAGATTTAATCATCGTGGCTGTGGATAAAACAACCACAGGCATCGTGAACGGAACCGATTATATTTTTCAGAAAGCAGAATCCCTGGGGAGACCGTGTGTGATCAACGCCAGCCTGGGAGGGCACAACGGGCCCCACGATGGCACGGGCCTGGAATCACGCATGCTGAGCCAGCTTGTCGTAGCGACATCCGGCAGGGCCTTTTGCGCGGCAGCCGGAAACGAAGGAGATGATTTCATCCATCTGACGTATCCTGTGAATTCGGATTCTCTTTGGTCATATTATCATGCAGGTCCTGATGGAATCGTCATCCTTTACGTACGAATACCCAACGTATATTTGAATACGGTTCGATTCAGTGTGGGGGTAGACGCCAGTACGTACAATCCCATGACTGAGACGGGAGGACCCCAGAGCTATCTGGGAAGAATTCCCTGGTATACGGCCCAGGATGTGATCAATGAAGGATGGGGTGTGTATAAGACCGCGGAATTCGGCGGTCAGGAGAGGGGGCGTATTTCCCTGGAAGCAGAAACGGTATCTGATTCCGTCACGGCACTTTACGTCATCATCGAAGAAGACGATGGCATGGCCTGGGACGATGAGAACGAACAAGTTCAGAACCTGGACCTGTGGCGGTTCATGGCGTGGAGTGGGAATCCCAGAATTCATGTGTGGGTGGCGGACATCGGTTATCCGTATATATATAGTGTGGGCGATGTCCGATATCAGGCACCTGATAACGACTTTTCCGTCGGCATGCCGGCGGACGGGAGGAATGTGATCGCTGTCGGGGCTTCTGTCAACCGGAATCGATGGACGAATCAGGGCGGTACAACGGTGGGTTACAACGAAGTGGTGGGACAGATTGCCCCATTTTCCAGTCATGGGCCTACGGCCGATGGACGTCTGGCACCCCAGATCGTGGCACCCGGTATGGGGATCGCATCCTGTCTGTCCTCGGATATTCCTGGCCAGGAGATTGAACCGGAGCGCGTTCTTCCGGGTGGACGACATATCGTGTGGGAAGGAACCAGTATGTCGACTCCTGTGGTCACCGGATGTGTGGCATTGTACTTCCAGCAGAATCCGAATGCCGATTATCAGCAGATTCTTCAGGCCATCACGGGTACGGCAGGACAAGACGTTTTTACAGGAGCCTCGCTTCCCGACAATACGTGGGGCTATGGGAAGATAAACGTCTTCGATATGATGACCGTCACGGGCATCGAAACACCCTCCGCAGTACCCGTGGATTTTGTCCTGGAACAGAATGTTCCCAATCCCTTCAATCCCAGGACGACGATCCGATATCACCTGCGGGAGAATGGACATGTGCGTCTCGCTGTATTCGATCTCAAGGGGTGCGAAAAAGGCATTTTGGTCGATGAATACCGAACGGCTGGGGAGTATTCAGCCATCATCGATGGCACAGGTTGGGCCAGCGGTGTCTATGTTTGCCGGTTGGAGACGAAGCATCATTCAGCATCGCGCAAGATCATACTCATGAAATGACGATGCACAAAGGATACAGAAGATTCGAACGATGCTTTTTCGGAATCGATCATACAGGTCAGGGAGGTTTTATCGAATGAGAACCTTGATTGCGACGGTACTTTACGTTTTTTGTCTCGTCCTTGCCACTACCGGACATACCGTGGATATGGATTTTATCTGGGCGAATCATTACGGTGGTTTGGAATTCGACTATGCCGGCTGCATTGCCACAGATGATGACGGGAACTCGTATGTTGCAGGTACTTTTGAATCGACAGCCTACTTCGGTCCCCACACCCTGGTGAGCCAGGGCGTCACGGATATCTATATCATCAAGGTGGATTGTTTGGGTCAAGTGATCTGGGCGAAGCGGGCCGGGGGACCGATGGGGGATTCGGTGGCCGGAATTGTACTGGATTATTCGGGTCACTTCTATATCACGGGTCGATTTTTGGATGAAGCCCATTTTGATACCACTCGATTGGTGAGTTACGGAGGATACGATGTGTTCATCGCGAAGTGCGACACGTCGGGAAATGTGGTATGGGCCCAGAATGCGGGAGGACCGGATTGGGATGGTGCCGGGGACATCACTGTGGATGATCATGGTCAACCGATCATTACCGGATACTTTGGCGATACGGGGAGCTTCGATTCCACACCGGTGGTTAGTGATGGCACCCATGACATTTATGTTGCCAAGTACGATGCCTCGGGCGCTGTGATCTGGGTACAGCGAGCCGGAGGTACTGATTTTGATTATGGATATGGTGTTGCCGTAGACGGTTCCGATTGTGTCATCGTCACGGGTGAGTTTCGTGGTCATGCGTCTTTCGGGGGAACCACTCTATACGCGAATTCCGATGAGATATTCATCGCGAAGGTCGATGATTCGGGTCGTTTTTTATGGGCCCGGCAGGCTGGCGGGCCGTACGAGGATTCGGGATTCGCTGTGGCCGTTGATCATCAGGGGAACAGTTATGTCACGGGATGTTTTGTAGGCACGGCCGACTTTGATTCGATCACACTGCAAAGCGAAGGCGATGAAGATATCTTTGTTGCTAAGTACGACGCCTCCGGGAATATCCTGTGGGCCCGTCGTGCCGGGGGAAGTTCCATCGATGTGGGATCGGATATCATCATCGACGGTACCGACGGATGTATCGTCACGGGTTTTTATGCGTGGAGTGGTCAATTCGGCACGATTCCCATGACGAGTTATGGCAGGGAGGACAGCTTTGTAGCCAAGTATGATATGGCGGGGAACGCAGTATGGGTGAAGGGTTCAGGTGGAATCAGCGAGGACAGAGGAACCGGTGTGTCTATGGATGGGGAGGGACACATTTATCTTACGGGCTGGTTCGAGCGTGACAATACGTTCGATGCGATCTCCATTACGAGTACGGGTCACAGGGACTTGTTTGTCGCCAAGTTGATGAATACCACACGCGTCGACGACGTGAAAGAAACAGCCATGCGTCCCGAACCGTTCTTTCTGTTCGATACCGCCCCCAATCCTTTCAACGAACAGACCACGATTTCATACTGGCTCCGCGAAGCCGCGAACGTTCGAATGACGTTTTTTAACATGCAGGGTCGAACCGTCGATACGATGGAGAACAAAATGGCAGAACCCGGACTACATCAAGTGACATGGAATGCGCATCATCTGGAGTCGGGGCTCTATTTCTATCGAATAACCGCCGGGCCGTATTCAGATGTCGGAAAATGTATGCTGATCAAATGAGGATTTAAGAACGTTAACAGAGGAGGCTGCAGGGAAGAAGTGTCGTCTTCTATCGGATAAACAAGCTCGGATGGATTGGTATTGCCAGCATCACGCTTCGAATCGTTCAACGCTAGGTTGTATAACCGGATATACCCTTTTCGAGGAACACACGAGAGGATATATGTATGAGTACGAATACTACAAACTCGGATAATAATAAACGAATGAACAAGAACGAAGAATCGTTAAGTTTTAAGGCCATCATTCAACAGCGAGATCCCGAAGCAACATTCATCTTATTCACAGTGCCTATCATTTTAACCGTCTGGGTTTACTATGGGAAACAGGCTGATTTCGACCAGCTTTTCAGGGGATTTCAGGGCCGGTGGAACCAAGATTTTTACAGTACGATATACGAGTACTTGACAGCGTTCCTGTTGATGTTCTGGGTCCCTTTTTTTATCGTAAAGATGATTTTTAAGAGGGGATTGAGAGAATTTGGGGTTCGTTTGGGGGATACACGGTACGGCTTTCGATTCGTGCTTATCGCATTGCCGTTTTTACTCTGGGCCGCGTATGTGGGTTCGTCGGGATCGGCCATGCAGGCCGAGTATCCCCTGGCAAAAAGTACGATGAGGCATTTACCGCTATTCCTGGCTGTGGAGGTTTTTTATCTCATCTACTACATGGGTTGGGAATTTCTTTTCCGCGGATTCATGCTCTTCGGACTGGAGAAGCGGTACGGGGCCGTTACGGCCATTCTGATACAGACGATACCTTCGGCCATCGTACA